>VFQN01006321.1_pt1 | contig 13623 bp, 14 predicted proteins | sample 3512371 | NCBI WGS metagenome assembly VFQN01 (sample SAMN10412370, study PRJNA504923) | tailings metagenome | isolation source: Replicate 2 from Balatoc abandoned mine | place: Philippines: Itogon, Benguet | collected 2017-08-28
GTTCGCTGTTCATGACCATGGCATTGTCTCTCGTTACGATTGGTCACGAAAGGGGTTGCAGGCTGACGCGAGCGACCTGCAGAGCTTGCCAGAAACGCGCGTCCTGGGTGGTCGCGAAGTTGATCCGCATGAGCGTCGTCGGCCGGTGGGTGGCGTGGAAGAGCGACCCGGGAGCGATCAGCCAGCCGTCGTCGTGCATGCGCTGGGCCAGGCGCTCGGTATCCACGCCGGTATCCACCCAGCCGAACAGGCCGCGCGGCTCGGCCACGAACCGACAGCCGTGGCTGCGCGCGAGTTCCACCGAGCGCGCCCGCGCCGCATCCAGCAGGCGCTGGATGCGCTCCGCATGCCGGCGAAGCAGCCCTTGCTCCAGGCAGTGAGCGAGCGCCAGCTCCGTCATCGAGGGTGTGGTCAGCGTGGTGAGCAGCTTGGTGTCGATCAGGCGATCGACCCAGCGGGTTGGCGCCGCCAGGAAGCCGATGCGCCAGCTCGGTGTGAGGATCTTCGAGAAGCCGGAGATGTAGATGGTGCGTTCCAGCGCATCCAGCGCCGCCAGCCGCGGCAGGTGGGTGGGCGCCAGGTGGGCGTAGGTGTCGTCCTCGACGATGGCGAAGTCGTGCGCGGCCGCGAGCTGCAGCACCTTGTGCGCCGACTGCAGGCTGAGCGATGCGCCGGTCGGGTTGTGCAGCGCCGAGACGGTCACGTACAGGCGCGGCCTGGCGGCATCGGGCTGCGCTTCGATCAGCCGCTGCATCGCCGCCAGGTCCGGGCCTTCGGGCCCGCGCGGCACCGGCAGCACGCGCAAGCCCAGCGCGGCCAGGCGGGCATATTCGATCGACCAGCCGGGCTCGTCGACCAGCACCGTGTCACCCGGCTTGAGCAGGGTGCGGGTGACCACGTCGAGTGCCTGCGTGGCACCCACCGTGGTGACGATCTGCTCGGCGCGGGCGGTGATGCCGTGTTCGGCCAGGCGCGCGGCCAGCGCCCGGCGCAGGCGAGCCTCGCCGGCCGGCTCGCCGTACTGCAGGGCGCTGCGGCCGAGCTGAGTGCTCACTTTCCGCATGGCGCCCGCAAGCAGCGGTGCATCCAGCCAGTCGGCGGGCAGGGTGCCGAGACCGGGCATCGGCTGGGCGCCGGGCGGCTGGAACATGCCGCGGATCAGCGTGGTCGCGCTGATCGGCACCGGTGAGCGCGGCGTGGGTGCGAGCCGCGGCGCGCCGGCTTCGGCCAGCGGTGCGCGCACGAAGAAGCCGCGCTGGGCGCGCGCCTCGACCAGGCCCTGCGCGAGCAGCTGGTCGTAGGCGGCCACCACCGTGGTCGGGCTGACCTCGTGCCGGCGCGCGCACTCGCGCACCGACGGCAGCCGCGCCCCCGGCGCCAGCAACCGCGCACGGATGCGCTCGGCGAAGCGGGCGGCCAGCTGCTCGGTCAGCGTGGCGTCGGCCTGGCGGGACAGCGGCGCCGCGCCCGGGATCGAAGGGCTCTCGCGGGTGAGGTCGAGCATGGTGTGTGCTGGCGGACTCACCAGTACAGTGAAGACTCAGATGATGGCGAGTGTACTGCCACTGTGCTGGTATCGGCCCCTAGACTGGCCGCATGTCTGCCGAAGAACTCGCCGCCCTGCTGAGCTTCGCGACGGCGATGAGCTTCACGCCGGGGCCGAACACCACGCTGTCGACCGCGCTCGGCGCCAACCTGGGCCTGAAGCGGGCGCTGCCCTTCATCCTGGCCGTGCCGGCGGGCTGGACGCTGATGATGGTGATGTGCGGCCTCGGCCTGGCCGCGCTGGTGCTCGCGGCGCCGCCGCTGCGCCTGGCGGTGAAGTTCGGCGGCATCGCCTACCTCGTCTGGCTGGCCTGGAAGCTGGCCCGCGCCAGCCGCCTGGGCGAGGCCGATCCGGCGCAGCTGCAGGTCGGCTTCTGGCAGGGCGTGGGCCTGCAGTTCCTCAACATCAAGGCCTGGATGCTGGCGCTGGCGCTGGCGGCCGGCTGGGTCACCAGCGCCGGTGCGCTGCCGGCGCCCAATCCCGGCGAGCGGCTGGCAATCGTCTGCGGCGTGATGGTGGTGTTCGCGCTCAGCAGCAACCTCGCCTATGCGCTGGTCGGGTCCATGCTGCGCGGCTGGCTGGCGCAGGGGCGGCGGCTGCTGGTCTTCAACCGCGTGATGGCGGCGGTGCTGCTGGCCACCGCGGCCTGGCTGGTGACGGCATGAACGATGCTCCTTCGCACCACGACGAACGCCGCGGCCTGTGGCTGGGCCTGCTCGGCGTGGTGATCTTCGCGCTCACCTTGCCGATGACGCGGCTGGCCGTCGGCCCGGCCGACGATCCGCAGCTGCCGCCGCTGTTCGTCACCGCCGGCCGCGCCGCGTTCGCCGGCCTGCTCAGCATCGTCTACCTGCTCGCGGTGCGCGCGCCGCGCCCGCGTGCCGGGCAACTGCCGGCTTTCGCCGTCTCGGCGTTGGGCACGGTGGTGGGCTTTCCGCTCTTCCTCGCGCTGGCGCTGCGCCATGTCGAATCGATGCACGCGGCGGTGGTCACCGGCCTGCTGCCGCTGGCCACGGCAGTGGCCGCGGCGATGTGGTTTCGCCAGCGGCCCTCGGCCGGCTTCTGGGCCTGCGCGGCGGGCGGCTGCGCGCTGGTGGTGGCCTTCGCGCTGCTGCAGGGCAGTGGCCATCTGGTGCTGGCCGATGCCCTGCTGCTCGCCGCCGTGGCCAGCGCCGCCATCGGCTACGTGGCCGGCGCCCGGCTGGCGGCGCAGATGCGCGCCGAGCAGGTGATCTGCTGGGTGCTGGTGCTCAGCCTGCCGGTGACGCTGCCGCTGGCGCTGTGGTCCTGGCCGGTGCAGCCGGTGCGCGCGGCCGCCTGGGGCGCGTTCGGCTACGTCACGCTGTTCTCGATGTGGCTGGGCTTCTTCGCCTGGTACCGCGGCCTGGCGCTCGGCGGCACGGTGCGTGTCAGCCAGGTGCAGCTGGTGCAGCCCTTTCTCTCGCTGCTGTTCGCCGTGCCCGTGCTCGGCGAGCGGCTCGACCCTGCCACCGTGGCCTTCGCGCTCGCGGTGATCGCCACCGTCTTCGCCGGCAAGCGCATGCCGGTGCATCGACCGGCCTGAACTGCCTGAAGAAAGGCCCGCCATGAGCTTCGTCCTCGCCCGCCGCGCCGAGCGCATGAACCCCTCGGTGATCCGCGAGATCCTCAAGGTCACCGAACGCCCGGGCATCGTCTCGCTGGCCGGCGGCCTGCCCTCGCCGGACAGCTTCCCGGTCGAGGCCATGCGTGCGGCCTGCGAGCGCGTGCTGCGCGACACCCCGCGCGAGGCCTTGCAGTACGCCGCCAGCGAAGGTTACGGCCCGCTGCGCGAGTGGGTGGCCGCGCAGCTCGGCGAGCGCGGCCTCGCGGTGGAGGCGTCGCAGGTGCTGATCACCACCGGTTCGCAGCAGGGGCTGGACCTGGTCGGCAAGGTGCTGATCGACGCCGGCAGCGGCGTGGCGGTGGAGCGGCCGACCTACCTCGGCGCACTGCAGGCCTTCGCGCCCTACGAACCCGAGCTGGTGAGCCTCGAGTGCGACGACGACGGCCCGCTGCCCGAAGCGCTGGCGGCGGCGCGCGGCGCGCGCTTCCTCTACCTACTGCCGAACTTCCAGAACCCGAGCGGCCGCTGCATGAGCGCCGCGCGCCGTGCGGTGCTGGCCGACGCGGCGCAGGCGATGGGCCTGCCGATCGTCGAGGACAACCCCTACGGCGACCTCTGGTTCGACGCCGAGCCGCCGCCACCGCTGGCCGCGCGGGCGCCGCACAACACCGTCTACCTCGGCTCGTTCTCCAAGGTGCTTGCGCCGGGCCTGCGCCTGGGCTACGTGGTCGCGCCGAAGGCGATCTGTCCGAAGCTGCTGCAGGCCAAGCAGGCCGCCGACCTGCACACGCCCGGCTTCAACCAGCGCGTGGTGCACGAGGTGATCCGCGACGGCTTCCTGGCCGAGCACGTGCCCACGGTGCGCGAGCGCTACCAGCGTCACCGCGACGCGATGCGCGATGCGCTCGCGAAGCACCTGCCCGCCGGCTGCCGCTGGAACGTGCCCCGCGGCGGCATGTTCTTCTGGCTCGAGCTGCCCGAGGGGCTCGACGCCACCGCGATGCTGCCCCAGGCGGTGGAGCGCGGCATGGCCTACGTGCCCGGCGCCGCGTTCTTCGCCGACCACGCCAGGGCCAACACGCTGCGGCTGAGCTTCGTCACCGTGCCGCCGGACGAGATCGAGCGCGGCGTCGTGCTGCTCGCACAGACGCTGGCGCAGGCATTGAAGGAGGCCGCATGAGCACCGTTCGCCGATTCACGCAGCTCGACGTCTTCACCGCCACGCCGCTGAAGGGCAACCCGCTCGCGGTGGTGCACGACGCGCAGGGCCTGGACGACGCGCAGATGGCCGCCTTCGCGCGCTGGACCAACCTCAGCGAGACCACCTTCCTGCTGCCGCCCACCGACCCGGCCGCCGACTACCGCGTGCGCATCTTCACGCCCGACCGCGAACTGCCCTTCGCCGGTCACCCGACGCTCGGCTCCTGCCACGCCTGGCTGGCGGCCGGTGGACGGCCGCGCCGCGACGAGGCGGTGGTGCAGGAGTGCGGCGTCGGGCAGGTGCGCATCCGGCGCGACGGTTCGCGGCTGGCCTTCGCCGCGCCGCCGCTGCGCCGCAGCGGCGCCGTCGACGAGGCCACGCTGGCGCTGATCGCCCGCAGCCTGCGGGTCGAGCGCACGGCCATCCGCGCCGCGAACTGGGTCAGCAACGGGCCCCACTGGGTGGCCGCGATGCTCGGCTCGCGCGACGAGGTGCTGGCGCTGAAGCCCGACTTCGCGGCCATGGGCGAGCTCGAACTGGGCGTCGTCGCACCCTGCGGCCCGGGCCACGACGCGCAGTTCGAGGTGCGCGCCTTCGTGCCGACGCTGGGCGTGCAGGAGGATCCGGTCACCGGCAGCCTCAACGCCGGCCTGGCGCAGTGGCTGATCGGCGCCGGCCTGGCGCCGTCGCGCTACGTGGCCGCGCAGGGCACGGCGATGGGCCGCGCCGGGCGGGTGTTCGTCGAGCGGATCGGCGACGACATCTGGATCGGCGGCGACAGCGTGATCGTGGTGCGCGGCGAGGTCGCGCTGTGAGCTGGCAGGTCGACCACCTCGTCGTCGGCGCGGCCACGCTCGAGCAGGGCGCGGCCTGGTGCGCGGCCACGCTCGGCGTGCTGCCCGGCCCGGGCGGCAAGCATCCGCTGATGGGCACGCACAACCTGCTGCTGGCCATCGGCTCGCAGGCCTTCCCGCGCAGCTACCTGGAGATCATCGCCATCGATCCGCAGGCCGCCGCGCCGCAACGCCGGCGCTGGTTCGATCTCGACGACCCGGCGCTGCGGGCCACGCTGGCCGCCGGGCCGCGGCTGATCCACTGGGTGGCGCGCTGCGACGACGTCGCCGCCGAATGCGCGGCGCTGGCCGTGGCCGGCGTCGACCGAGGCGAGGTGCTGCAGGCCGAACGCGACACGCCGCGCGGGCTGCTGCGCTGGCGCATCGCGGTGCGGCCCGATGGCCAACGGCTCTTCGGCGGTGCGCTGCCCACACTGATCGAGTGGGGCGAGGTGCACCCGGCCGACAGCCTGCCGGCCAGCGCCGTGCAGCTCGCGTCGCTCTCGGTCGGCGCGCTGCCGGACGCGGCCGCACGACGGCTGCCCGCAGGCGTGTCGATGCACGAAGCCTTCGCGGCCACGCTGGACACCCCGGTGGGCCAGGTGCGACTGGAGGGGGCCGCATGAGCCTGCCCGATCGCGATGCGCTGCGGTCCGCGCTGGAGGTGGTGCGCCGGGCCATGCCGCCCACGCCGCAGCAGCGCTGGCCGCTGCTCGATGCGCGCTGCGGCGCGCAGGTGTGGGTCAAGCACGAGAACCACACGCCGGTGGGTGCCTTCAAGCTGCGCGGCGGGCTGGTCTACATGGATTCGCTGGTGCGCCGCGCGCCCGGCGTGCGCGCCGTGATGAGCGCCACGCGCGGCAACCACGGCCAGTCGATCGCCTTCGCGGCGGCGCGTCATGGGCTGGCCGCGACCATCGTCGTGCCGCATGGCAATTCGGTCGAGAAGAATGCGGCGATGCGCGCGCTCGGCGCCGAACTGATCGAGCACGGCGAGGACTTCCAGGCCGCGCGCGAGCATGCCGTGGCGCTCGCCGCCGAACGCGGCGCGCACATGGTGCCCTCGTTCCACGACGACCTGGTGCGCGGCGTGGCGAGCTACTGGATGGAGTTCTTCGGCCACTTCGCCGCGGGCGAGGAGCCCGAGGCGGTGTTCGTGCCGATCGGCCTGGGCTCAGGCATCTGCGCCTGCGCCGCGGCGCGGGCGGCCACGGGCGCGCGCACGCGCATCGTCGGCGTGGTCTCGGCCCACGCGCCGGCCTACCGGCTGTCGTTCGAGGCGGGGCAGCCGATCGAGGCGCCGGTGAGCACGCAGCTGGCCGATGGCATGGCCTGCCGCGTGCCCGAACCGGCGGCCCTGGAGATCATCCGCCGCGAGGTCGACGAGATCGTCGCCGTCGACGACCGCGAGGTCGCGGCAGCGATGCGCGCGCTGTTCGCCGACACGCACAACGTGGCCGAAGGTGCCGGCGCCGCCGCGCTGGCGGCGCTGCTGCAGCAGCGCGAGCGCTGGGCCGGCCGGCGGGTCGGCCTCGCGCTCAGCGGTGGCAACGTCGACAGCGGCCTGTTCGCGAAAGTGCTAGGCGCGGTCTGATTACTCCTTGCGGTAATCGTCGTGGCAGCCCTTGCAGGTCTTGCCCACTTCACCGGCGGCGGCCTTGATGGCATCGAGGTTGCCGCTCTTCGCCGCGGCGTTGAGCTTGGCCATCTCGTCCTGCATCTTCTTGGCGCCGGCGTTGAACTTGTCCATCTCGGCCCAGATCTCGGGCTTGGCGCGGGTCTCGCCCTTGTCGGTGCCGGGGCCGAAGCCGGCGAAGGGCAAGGTGGACATGAACGTCGCCACTTCAGCGTTCTGCGCCGCCACCTTGGCGTCAAACGGGATCTTGCCCTGGGCCATGCCGGCGACACGGCCGAAGTGTGCCGCCATCATCGTCATGCCGGCCTTGCGGTACTTGATCGCATCTTCCGGCTTGGCGAACTGCGCGGCGGCGGGCAGGGCCGTGGCCAGTGTGGCGGCAGCGATCAGGATCGACGAGAGCGAACGGTTCATGCAGTTTCTCCTCCGTAGGGGGTGGGGTGGGGCCGGCGGCGGGTGAACAGGCCCGGCCGGATGCAACGTGTACGTGGCGCACAGGCCTTTGCATCCCGCAGCCCGACAATTCCGCGCGAAATGCTGCGGCAAGCGGCACTGGCGTTATCGTCGGCCCTGCGCAGACACGAGGAGACGACGGCGGCATGAATCTGCAGACGGTGCGCGTGCGGGTGTGGGACCTGCCCACGCGACTCTTCCACTGGACGCTGATGCTCAGCGTGATCGGCTCGGTGGTCAGCGCCAAGATCGGTGGCAATGCGATGGCGTGGCACTTCCGGCTCGGCTACGTGGCGCTCGCGCTGCTCGCCTTCCGGCTGCTGTGGGGGCTGGTCGGCGGGCGCTGGTCGCGCTTCGCGAGCTTCGTCTACGGGCCTGGCGCGCTGATGCGCTACCTGAAGGGCGAAAGCCGCCCGGACGAGCACCACGAGGTCGGCCACAGCCCGCTGGGGTCGCTCTCGGTGCTCGCGCTACTGGCGCTGCTGTGCGCACAAGTGGGCAGCGGCCTGTTTGCCGACGACGAGATCGCCAGCAGCGGCCCACTGGTGCGTTTCGTCTCCGGCGCGACCAGCAGCCTGCTGACCGGCTGGCACAAGAACTGGGGCCAGTGGCTGATCCTCGCGATGGTGGCGCTGCACGTGCTGGCCATCGTCGTCTACCGCGTGCGCCGCGGGCGCGACCTGGTCACGCCGATGATCGTCGGCGACAAGCTGCTGCCGGCCGACGTGCCCGCCGCCCGCGACACGCTGGCCACGCGCGGCCTGGCGCTGGTGCTGCTGGCCGGCTGCGGTGCTGCGGCGGCCTGGGTCGCCAGCCTCGGAGGCTGAGCCGGTGGCGACCGACATCGGCCCCGACATCCGACTCGTCGTGCCCGGTGGGTCGGACGACCTCGACGCCACGCGCGCCATCTTCCGCGAGTACGCCGCCGGCCTCGGCGTCGACCTGTGCTTCCAGAACTTCGAGGCCGAGCTGGCCGGGCTGCCCGGCGAGTACGCGGCGCCGGCCGGTCACCTGCTGCTGGCGATGGTCGACGGCCAGGTGGCCGGCTGCGGCGGCTTCCGCGCCCTGCACGACGCCGACCACGCCAACGCCTGCGAGATGAAGCGCCTGTACGTGCGGCCCGCCTTCCGCCGCTTCGGCCTGGGCCGCCGGCTGGCCGAGGCGCTGATGGACGAGGCGCGCCGCTGCGGCTACTCGGTGATGCTGCTGGACACGCTCGACGACATGGAGGCCGCGCGCGAGCTCTACGCCTCGCTCGGCTTCGTCGAGACGGCGCCGTACTACTACAACCCGATCCCGGGCGCACACTACCTGCGCGCGGATCTGGCGGACAGCCCGAGCCGCTACTGACTTCCCCTCGCGAAAGGAGCGCGCCATGAACCCCTTCAGGCAACTGCTCAAGTCCGCCGGCGCCCATCCGCCGGTGGGCACCTGGATCATGTCGGCCAGCCCGCTGGTGGCCGAGGCCACCGGCCACGCCGGCTTCGACTGGGCGGTGATCGACATGGAGCACTCGCCGCTGGACATGATGGACGTGCTGCAGATGATGCAGGCGCTGTCGTGCACGAAGATGGTCCCGATCGTGCGCGTGGCCTGGAACGACGCGGTGCTGGTCAAGCGCGTGCTCGACGCCGGCGCCACCACGGTGATGTTCCCCTTCGTGCAGACGGCCGACGAGGCGGCACGCGCGGTGGCGGCCACGCGCTATCCGCCGCAGGGTGTGCGCGGCATGGCCGGCATGAGCCGCGCCAGCCGCTTCGGCACGCTGCCCAACTACCTCTCGACCGCCAACAAGCAGATGGGCGTGATCGTGCAGCTCGAGACGGCTCAGGCCATCGAGCGCATCGACGCGATCGCCGATGTCGACGGTGTCGACGCCCTGTTCATCGGCCCGGCCGACCTGTCGGCCTCGATGGGCCACGTCGGCCAGCTCACCCACCCGGCGGTGATGGACCGCATGGCGCAGGCGGTGCTGCGCTGCAAGGCGATGGGCAAGCCGGTGGGCACGATCGGCGGCGATCCGGAATCGGTGGCGCAGTACCGCGCCGCCGGCTTCGACTACGTGGCGGTGGGCTCCGACCTCGGCCTGTTCATGCAGGGTGCGCGCTCGGCCATCGCCGCGCTGCGCACGCCCAGCGGCGAGCACGTGCACTCGGTCTCGTCGGGGACCCAGGGTTACTGAGGGCGCACGGCGGCCCGGTTTCGCGCCGGACCCGGCGTAGCATCGGCGCATGACCGCGCACGCCTCCACCGCCCACAGCTTCGAACTCCACGCCGGCGCGCTGCGCCTGGCCCTGCGGCCCGACCTCGGCGGCAGCATCGCCGGGCTGTGGCACCGCGAGACGCCGATCCTGCGCAGCGCGGAGCCGGTGGCGCTGGCGGCGTCGCGCGCGGCGGCCTGCTACCCGCTGGTGCCGTATTCCAACCGCATCGGCTACGCCCGCTTCCGCTGGAAGGGGCACGACCACACGACGCGGCCGAACTTCGGCGACAGCCCGCACTCCGTGCACGGCCTGGGCTGGCAGCGGCCGTGGGAAACGGTGTCGTCCAGCGCCGTCGAGCTGGTCATGCGGCTGCGCCATGCGGCGGATGCCGACTGGCCCTTCGCCTTCGAGGCCACGCAGTACGTCACGCTGACGCCGCAGGCCATGCACGTCGAGATGATCGTCACCAACCTGGCCGACGTGGCGCAGCCGATCGGGCTGGGCTGGCACCCCTATTTCCCGAAGCGCGCGCGCAGCCGGCTGCACATCGAGTGCGGCGAGCGCTGGGACAGCGACGCCGCCGGCCTGCCGGTGCGCAAGGTGGCACAACCCGGCATCGACAGCGACGTGATCCACCTCGACTTCGACCACTGCTTCGACGGCTGGCGGGGCGCGGCGCGCATCCGCGACGAGCGCTTCTCGCTGCAGCTGACCTCGTCGATGCAGCGGCTCGTGATCTACACGCCGCAGACCAAGGACTATTTCTGCGTCGAGCCGGTCAGCCACGTCAGTAATGCCATCCACATGGCCGACCCCCTGGCCCACGGCCTGGTCAGCGTGGCGCCGGGCGAGAGCACGCGCGGCTGGATGCAGCTCGACGTCGCGGTGGTATGAGCGGGTTGGAGATCCGCGTCGCCGTCGCCTCGGCGTCGCAGCTGGGCGAGTCGCCGTTCTGGCATCCGCGTGAGCAGGCGCTGTACTACTGCGACATCCCGGGGCGGCGGCTGAATCGTTTCGACCCGGCGCGCGGGGAGTTGGCCCACTGGGACTTCGACTGCGAGCCCGGCAGCTGCGCCCCCTGCCTCGACGGCACGCTGCTGCTGGCGATGCGCGACGGCCTGTGGCGCTTCGATCCGGCCTCGGGCGCACGGCACGAGCTGGCCGCGCCGCCCTACGACCCGGCGACCGAGCGCTTCAACGACGGCAAGTGCGACCCGCAGGGCCGCTTCTGGGTCGGCACCATCTACGAGCCGCGCGATGCCGCGAAGGCGACGCTGCACTGCTTCTCGGGCGGCAAGCTCGAACGGCGCGCCGGCGGCGCGACCGTGGCCAACGGCCTGGCCTGGAGCCCGAACGGTCGCACGATGTACTGGACCGACACCAAGGCCCACACCATCTACGCCTTCGACTTCGAACCGGCCACCGGCGAGATCAGCCGCCAGCGCGTCTTCGCGAGCTTCCCACCCAGGCAGGAGGGGCAGCCGCTGGCGAGCTACGGCGGCCGGCCCGACGGCGCGGCCGTCGACGCCGAAGGCGGCTACTGGGTGGCGATGTTCGAGGGCCAGCGCCTGCTGCGCCTGGCGCCGACCGGCGAAGTGCTGCGTGAGGTGCGCCTGCCGGTGCGCTGCGCGACCATGCCCTGCTTCGGCGGCGCCGACCTCAGGACGATCTACGTGACCACCGCGCGCGAGAAGCGCCCGGCCGCCGAACTCGCCGAGCAGCCCTGGGCCGGCTGCGTGCTCGCCTTCGAGGTCGACGTGCCGGGGCTGCCGGTCAACTTCGCGGTCTGACGCGTCAGTCGCCGTACTTGACCGAGCAGCCGTAGGCCTGCGTCACCGGCTGGCTGACCGGCTTGCCGGCCACCACCTCGGCCACCGCCTGGTTGACGTAGTTGGTCGCGGTCTTGATGTCGGCCGGGTTGGCGGTGGGCTTGCTGTCGATCGCGCCGACGTAAGCCAGCGTGCCTTTGGGGTCGATCACGTACATGTGCGGCGTGGTGCGCGCGCCGTAGGCACGCCCGACCTTGCCGTCGGCGTCCATCAGCGTCGCGGTGGGCGCACCGCCCTTGTCCTTCATCCAGCCCGCCAGCGCGGCGGGGGCCATGTAGTCGCTGGCGCCGCTGTGGGTCGAGTTGATCGTCAGCCACACCGCGCCCTTGGCGACGGCGTTCTTCTGCGTGGCCGGCATGTTGGCGCTGTCGTAGTGCTTCTTCACGTACGGGCAGCCGGGGTTGACCCACTCCAGCACCACCGTCCTGCCCTTGAAGTCGGCCAGCGACACGGTCTTGCCACTGGTGTCGACGGCACTGAAGGCCGGGGCCGGCTGGCCCACCGCGGCGGCGGCGAGCACGGAAGCCGAAGCGCCGAGCGCAGCGGCGAAAGCGGTCAGGCGGAACACGTGGTTCATGCGGAACTCCTTTCGTACGGACAAGGGGAAGGACGGGTTCAGAGCCGGGCCAGCGCGTCGCGCACCTCGCGCACGCTGAGGATTTCGCTGAGGATCTGCGGCGCGCCGTCGGTGCCGTACAGCGCATAGACCGGCACGCCGTTGCGGCCGAAGCCGGCCAGCGCGGCGGTGATGGCGGGGTCGCGGCGCGTCCAGTCGGCGCGCATCAGCACCACGCCGCGTGCGGCGAAGTCGGCCATCACCGCGGCGTCGGCCAGCGTGGTGCGCTTGTTGTACTGGCAGGTCACGCACCAGGCAGCGGTGAAGTCGACGAACACCGGCCTGCCGGCGGCGCGCAGTTCGGCCACACGCTGCTCGCTCCAGGGCTCCCAGGCGGAACCGGCGTCGCCGTTGCGCGCCGGTGCCGTGGCGGCCGAGGCGTGCAGCGTGGGCAGCATCCACGACAGGGCCGCAGCCAGCACCAGCACGCCGACCGCACCGAAGGCGGCGCGGCCGATGCCGCCGATGCCCGGCGTTCCCAGCGCCCAGGCGATGAAGGCCAGCGCCAGCAGCACGGCCAGCAGCGCCGAGGCGCCGTCGATGCCGATCTGCTGACCGATCACCCACACCAGCCAGATGACGGTGGCGAACATCGGGAAGGCCATCAAGACCTTGAAGCGCGCCATCCAGGCGCCCGGGCGCGGCAGCAGCTTCGCCAGGCCCGGCCACAGGCTGGCGGCGAGATAAGGCAGCGCCATGCCCAGGCCGAGCGCGGCGAACACCCCCAGCGCCTGCGCTGCCGGCAAGGTGACGGCGAAGCCGAGCGACGCGCCCATGAACGGCGCCGTGCAGGGCGAGGCCACGGCCACCGCGAGCACCCCGGTCAGGAAAGAGTCCACCATCGGATGCCGCGCCTGCAGCGAGGCGAGGCTGCTGGGCAGCACCGAGCCGAACTCGAACACGCCGGCCAGGTTCAGGCCGATCAGCGTGAACAGCACCGCCAGCACCGCGATCACCGCCGGCGACTGCAGCTGGAAACCCCAGCCGAGCTGCTCGCCGCCAGCGCGCAGCGCCAGCAGCGCGCCGGCCAGCGCCACGAAGGACAGCACCACGCCGACGGTGTAGGCGAGCCCGCCCAGCGCCAGCGCGCGGCGGTCGTCGGCGTGCGAGGCGAAGCCCAGCACCTTCAGCGACAGCACCGGGAAGACGCAGGGCATCAGGTTGAGGATGGCGCCGCCGATCAGCGCGAACAGCAGCGCCAGACCGAGGCCGAGCGGGGGCGTGGCGGCGGCGGGCGCGGGCGTCGCGGCCGGTTTGGGCGTCGTGCCGGGGGCGGGCCACGAGCCGGTGATGTCGAAGCCGACGCGGACCCCGGCCTTTTCGCCGGCGGCGGCGAGCACCGCGTCCATGCGGGCCGGCGCATCGAGGCGCTGGTCGGACAGCGGTACACGCACCGTCCAGCGCTGGCCGTCCCAGCGCGCCGGGCGCGGCAAGGCGTTGTCGAGCACGCCGGGCGCCTCGGGGAAGAACTCCACCGCCTTGCCGGCCCAGGCCGCCGGCAGGCCCGTGACCTCCAGCGACAGCCCGTCGGCGCCGACCTGCGCTGCGGCCCTTGCCTCCGCCAGCGCGCGCGGCTTGGCGGCGGCGGCGGCCTCGAAGTCCGCCGCTCGCGCGGCAAAGGCCGAGGCCACCGGGATGTCGAGCGCGAAGTCGCCGCCCTCGGGGATGCAGACGTCCTTGCACACCAGCCAGTCGGCGCGCAGCTTCACCTTCAGCGTGT
>VFQN01006322.1_pt1 | contig 13620 bp, 10 predicted proteins | sample 3512371 | NCBI WGS metagenome assembly VFQN01 (sample SAMN10412370, study PRJNA504923) | tailings metagenome | isolation source: Replicate 2 from Balatoc abandoned mine | place: Philippines: Itogon, Benguet | collected 2017-08-28
GCCGCCGCCGACCATGAACTCCCATTCGCCGGAGAACCTGTGGTCAAGCCCGGAGCTCGCCGTCTCGTCGACGAACCGGGGAACCGCAGGCGCGGCGGGTTCAGCGGCGGCCGCGGTTCCGCAGGCGATCGAGAGCAGGACGGCAAAGGCAGATCCGTGGCGCATGGTCATTTCCGGGTCCTGAGCGCGTTGACGTAACCCGCGATGCAGCGTCCCTGATCCAGCCCGTCGACGATGGCGGAGCGGAAGTGGATGCCGCCATAGAGGCGCGAGATGCCCGCTTCTTCCGCGGCATCGTGAAAGCTCGCGAAGCGTCGCGGACTGCGTCCGTCCGGGGAGCCGGTCGCGTCCTCGAACTCATGCCCGTCGCCGAAGAACGCGGTCATCACCCCGTCCATGGCGCCCGAAACCGTGCTGTGACCGCTCGGATATTCCGGGAAGGGCGGCGTGTTGAGCGCCGGCTCCCAGGCCGGATCCATCACCCGGCGGATGTAGGTCACCGGCCGAAGGAGGTTATGGACATATTTCTCGTGCCAGCATCCGACGAAGGCGTCCGACAGGGCGACACCCATGCGCGCGAGGAGATCGACCTGATCCTCCACCCTCAGATCGACGCGCTCGGCCACCTGAAGGGCGATCGAGATCCAGTGGCCGGGCGGGGTCATCGACAGCATCGGATCGTCGGACCAGAAGCGCGCGATGGCGAGTTGCTCCGGCGTCAGCGCCTTTGCGGTTTCATAGACTTCGAGCGCCTCCGAGTAGAATTCGGACCCCGGTTCGACGCTGTAAGCGGGATAGCCGGGCGTCTTGCATGCCGCACCGGAGGGAACGGCGAAGGTGCGGTTGCGGCCCCAGTCCGGCAAGAGAGGCAGTTGCTGCTGCCTGATCGCGTTGGTCGGAACCCACTTGTCTTCGCCGGTCGGGAGCGTCCAGCTTTCCGGAAAGCCCATATTCGCCACCTTCGCGCCGCCGTCGCCAAGCGACCATTGGTGGATGTGGGCGGCGACGGCCTTTCCATAGGCCTCGCTGCGCGCCACCACGTCTTCGGCGACGCCCTCGATGGCCCGCTTCCGCCATTTCGTCTGTGCGTTCCGGATGGAGCGCTGGCCTGTCGGGCCGGTGTTTCCGAAATAGTAGACGATCGCGTCGGACATCGCGGCGCCTATGACGACAGTTTCGTCATAGGCTGCGCCCGGTTCGCGTTTCGGTACCGAATCGAGTCCGTGCAGCTGCCCGGCGAGCGAGATCAACCTGTCCGATCCGCCGACGGCTGCCTCGAAGGCCGTTACCCCCAGATATCCGAAGGAACGGCTGGCGACCGGAGGCGAGTAGGTGGCCGTGTGCCGGACCAGCTCGTTCATCAGCAGGTACCAGTCGCGCAGGATCTGTTGCGGGGAGGGGCGGTCATCCGCCGAGGCCTGAGCGACGGACAGCGCCGCGAACATCGCAACGACGATCGTCAGCAGAAACCGGTACGCCGAACGCATGAACCCTTCCCGGGAATAGCCGAGGTCGTCGGCCCTAGCGGCCAGATAAACACGGCGCCCGTCGGCTTACAAGTTGAGCGGCGCCGTCAGGTCGGCCGTCTACTCTTCCCGAATGGCGTAGCCCGAGCCGCGAATGGTGCGGATCACGTCGACCTGCCGCCCTGCATTCACAGCCTTGCGGAGGCGTCCCACATGGACGTCGACGGTGCGCTCGTCGATGTAGTTGGTGTCGCCCCAGACATTGTCGAGCAGCTGGCCGCGAGAATAGACCCGCCCCGGATGGCGCATCAGGAATTCGAGCAGGCGGAACTCCGTTGGCCCGAGATGGATCTCGGACTTCTTGCGGTAGACGCGGTGCGATTCGCGATCGAGGACGATGTCGCCCACCTTCAGGACGCTCGACAGGACCTCGGGTTTGGCGCGACGAAGCAAGGCGCGAACGCGCGCCATGAATTCGGGCGTCGAGAACGGCTTGACCAGATAGTCGTCGGCGCCAGTGGACAGGCCGCGGACGCGATCGCTTTCCTCGCCTCGCGCCGTCAGCATGATGATCGGAAGACGTTCCGTCTCCGCCCGCATCCTCAGTCGACGGCAGAGTTCGATGCCCGAAACCGCAGGCACCATCCAGTCGAGGACCAGCAGGTCCGGAACGCTCTCCTGGAGCCTTATCTCCGCCTCGTCGCCGCGCGTGACGATTTCGACCTGATAGCCTTCGGCTTCGAGGTTGTAGCGGAGGAGAACGCCCAGCGGCTCCTCGTCCTCCACGACCATGATCTTCGGTGCAATCATCTCGCGTGGCGTCCGTTCAAGCGGCCGACATGGTCGCGGTCTCGTCGACCTTCGGCCGATGGACCGGCAGGAGCGACCCCGTCATCACATAATAGGCATTCTCTGCGATGTTCGTCACGTGATCGCCGATCCGCTCCAGGTTCTTCGCGCAGAACAGGAGATGCGTGCAGGCGGTGATGTTGCGCGGGTCCTCCATCATGTAGGTCAGCAGTTCGCGGAAGACGGACGTGTACTGGATGTCGATGTTTTCGTCATCCGCCCGCAGGGCCTTCAGCGCTTCCGGATCGCGCGCCACGTAGTGCTCGATCACGTCGTTGACCTGTGCCAGCACCAGCTGCGCCATCGTGTCGATCGAATGGGAGAGGCCGCGGGGCGTGGCGGCCTGGCCGACCGCACCCACACGCTTGGCGATGTTCTTCGCCAGATCGCCGACCCGCTCGAGATCGGCGGCCATGCGGATGGCGCCCACCACGGCCCGCAGGTCCTGCGCCATCGGCTGGCGCTTGGCGATCAGCGTGATCGCGGCATCGTCGAGCTCGCGCTGCTTGGCATCCAGGACCGCATCGTCGGACACAACCCGCTGTGCCAGCGGGTTGTCGGAGTGCAGGAGCGCACGCGTCGCGCCGGCCACCATGGCACTGGCCAGTTCGCCCATCTCGCGGATGACGCGGTCGATGTGTTCGAGTTCCTGGTCGAAGGAGGTAACGGTATGCTCGCCCATGGTGATGTCCTCTCGGTTCGCCTGCCCGTCAGCCGAAGCGACCGGTGATGTAGTCCTGCGTGCGCTTGTCATCGGGGCTTGTGAACATCTTGTCGGTCGGTCCGACCTCGGCGATGTTGCCGAGATGGAACATCGCAGTCCGCTGAGACACGCGGGCAGCCTGCTGCATCGAATGGGTCACGATCACGATCGTGAAGTTCTGCCGGAGCTCGTCGATGAGTTCCTCGACCTTCGCGGTCGCGATCGGATCAAGCGCGGAGCAGGGCTCGTCCATCAGGATCACTTCGGGCGACACCGCGATGGCGCGGGCGATGCACAGTCGCTGCTGCTGTCCGCCGGAAAGGCCGGTGCCGGGCTCCTGCAGCCGGTCCTTGACCTCCTCGAAGAGGCCCGCCTTGCGCAGGCTGGTCGCCACGAGTTCGTCGAGTTCGGCCTTTCCGCGCACGAGCCCGTGGATGCGCGGCCCATAGGCAATGTTGTCGTAGATCGACTTGGGGAACGGATTCGGCTTTTGGAAGACCATGCCGACACGCGCCCGGAGCTGGACCACGTCCACGACCGGATCGTAGATGTCCTCGCCGTCCAGCGTGATCTTGCCCTTGACCTTCGCGATCGGGATCGTGTCGTTCATCCGGTTCAGGCAGCGGAGGAAGGTCGACTTCCCGCAGCCCGACGGTCCGATCAGCGCGGTCACCTGCTTCTCGTGGATGTCGAGATCCACGCCGTGCAGCGCGCGCTTCTCGCCATAGTAGAGTTCGACCTTCTCGCCCCGCATCTTGACCACGGGCGCCGCGGCCTTCGTCGCCAGGAGCTTCTCGGTCTGCGTTTCGGACATCATGTTCATCTTCTCTAGCTCCCCTTTACCGGGACAGGCGCAGTTTCAGATCACGGGAGCCTACCAGCGCCGCTCGAAGCGGCGACGAAGCAGGATGGCGGTGATGTTCATCAGGAGGAGGAAAAACAGCAGCACGATAATGGCCCCCGCGGACCGTTCGATGAAGGCCGGGTCGGCGCGTCCCGCCCAACCGAACACCTGAACCGGCAGGGCTGTGGCGGGATCGGAGAAGCCGGACATCGGTGCGGATGGATAGTTGTCGACGAAGGCCACCATGCCGATCAGCAACAGCGGGGCGGTCTCGCCGAGAGCCGACGCCAGTCCGAGGATCGTGCCGGTCAGGATGCCTGGCATGGCCAGCGGCAGCACATGGTGGAAGACCGTCTGCATCTTCGACGCCCCGATCCCCAGCGCCGCGTCGCGGATGGACGGCGGAACCGCGCGAATGCTGGCGCGGGTCGCGATGATGACCGTGGGCAGCGTCATCAACGTCAGCACGAGACCGCCGACGAGGGACGACGACTGCGCGAAGCCGGCGAAGTTGATGAAGATCGCCAGGCCGAGAATGCCGTAGACGATCGACGGAACCGCAGCGAGATTGGCGATGTTCACCTCGACGATGTCCGTCCAGACGTTTTTGGGCGCGAACTCTTCGAGATAGATCGAAGCCGCGACGCCGATGGGCAGGCAGGTCACCAGGACGATCAGCATCATGTAGGCCGAGCCGATGATGGCGACGCCCAGTCCGGCCGCCTCGGGGCGCTGGTCTGACGAATCCGGATTGGTGAGGAAGCGGGCATTCCACCCCGTCGTGAGAATGCTCGCGGCCTGGAGCCGATCCGCCAGTTCGAGCTGTTGAGGCGTGATGTTGCTGTCGTTGACGGCCGACTGCTTCGTCACGCGTCCCTTGAGATAGCCGTCGATGCGGCCCGAGGCGAAGAACGTGAGATCGACCGTCTTGCCCACATATTGCTGCGGGTCGCCCAGCACCATCGCCCGCAGGCGGCCTGGCGCTTCCTTGGAGATGATCGCGGCCACGTCCTTTTTCGGCACGCCGTCGACCGAAACGCCGCGACGCTCAAGTTCCGCCGCGAAGCTCGCCTCCAGGAGCCGGCCATAGGTCAAGGTCGTGATCTTGGTCATGTCTTCGCGCTTCAGCTCGCCCTTGGGATCGACGAGATTTGCGGTGATCTCGACAGGGAAGGTCAGGAAGGCCTGCCGGAATGCCGACACGCCGTCGGAAAAGATCGACCAGAACATGATCGCCAGCGTGATGAGGCTGATCGAGATCGCTATGATGCCGTAGGCACGGAAGCGGACTTCCGCTCCGTTCCGCGAGCGGGTGCGCGGATCGGCCTTGAACAGGGAGGCACGCGGCTTCGGCGCCTCGGCCTTGAAGGCGACGAAGTCCGTCATTCGTACTGCTCCCGATATCTGCGCACGATCTGCAGCGCGATGATGTTGAGGCCGAGGGTTATCACGAACAGGGTGAGGCCGAGGGCGAAGGCGACAAGGGTCTCAGGAGCCGCGAAATCGGTATCGCCGGTAAGCTGGCCGACGATCTTCACGGTGATCGCCGTCATAGCCTCGAAGGGATTGAGCGAAAGCTTGGCCGCAGCGCCGGCGCCCATCGTGACGATCATGGTTTCGCCGATCGCGCGAGAGGCGGCCATCAGCATGGCGCCGACGATTCCCGGCAGGGCAGCCGGCAGGATCACCTGCCTGATCGTTTCGGAGCGCGTCGCACCCAGTCCATAGGACCCGTCGCGCAGAGACTGCGGGACCGCGTTGATGATGTCGTCCGAAAGCGACGAGATGAACGGGACGTTCATGATGCCGACCACGATACCGGCGGTCATGACGGAGGAGCCGCTGTTGCCCAGCCCAAGAGGCTGAGCGAAATAGTCGCGAAGGAAGGGGCCTACCGTGACCAGCGCGAACAGGCCAAACACCACCGAGGGGATGCCCGCGATGATTTCGATCGCCGGTTTCACCGCTGCCCGCGTGTTCTTGCTGGCATACTCGGCCAGATAGATCGCCGCGAACAGGCCAAGCGGCACGGCCACGATCATCGAGATCGCACTGATGTAGAGGGTGCCCCACAGGAGCGGTATCAGGCCGAGATCCGAGTCTCCGCGGAAGTTCGGGGACCATGTCAGCCCGAAGAAGAATTCGGAGGCCGGATACTTGCTGAAGAAGTCGAGGCTTTCCGACAGCATCGAGAACACGATGCCGATCGTGGTCAGGATCGCGATCGAGGCCGACGCCATCAGGAGGCCGAGCGTGACCACCTCTACCCGGTTTCGCGCGCGGAACCGAGCCCCGGTGACGCGGTAGGCATAGGCGAGACCGGCAAGCCCGGCGATCACCGTCGAGATCGTTCTTCCCAGCACGCCCCATGCGAACAGCCCGCGATAGGCCTGCGCCGCCGCCAGCACTTCCTTGGTCACCGACGAGCCGAGGGCGACCCCGACGCTCGCCAGCTGTTTTCGGACATCGGTGGACTCGGTGCTGAGCGTCGCCGCTTCGCGTTCCGTCATCGCGCCAGCGGAAACGGCTGCGTCGAGCCCGCCCGCCACCCGTCGGACGTCCGCCATGACGAGGGTGAGGGCGTGGGGATCCTCGACCCGCTCGAGGGGAAGATGAGATTTGATCCTCGACTCGATGACGACCGGCTGGACGATGAGCCACAGGACGAGAACGGAAAGGGCGGGCACCACAACCATCACGAAGGCGTGCCATCCGTAATAGGACGGCAGCGAATGAAGATCACGCGGATTGCCGCCCACAAGCGAGAGCGCCTTGTGGCGCGCGGCGGCGAACCCCACCGCTGCGATTGCGAGAACGACGAGTATCAGAGTGGACGCCGACATGTCGCTGCCGATCCGGTATCGAGGTGGGGAAGGGGACGCGTGGGGCGGCCGGAGCCGCCCCACCTGGCAGACAACCCGCTTAGTTCAGCGGCGCCATGGCGGTTTCGGACGCCACCATTTCCTGCGTCTTCTTCAGCTCCGGATCGGAGACCAGGCCGTAGGCAGCGAGCGGGCCTTCGGGACCGGCCATCTCGTCGGACACGAAGAACTCGATGTATTCCTTCAGGCCGGGGATCACGCCGATATGGGCCTTCTTCACGTAGAAGTAGAGCGGGCGCGAAACGGGGTATTCGCCCTTCGCGATGGTCTCGACGGAAGGCGTTACACCGCCCATCGTCGCCACGCGCAGCTTATCCGTGTTGTTCTGATAGAAGGAGAGGCCGAACACGCCGATGCCGTTCTTGTCGGCGTCGACACGCGAAAGGGTTTCGGTGTAGTCGCCGTCGACGTCGACCGACGCACCGTCCGTCCGGAGCTGCAGGCAGGACTTGACCGCGGCCGACTTCTTCTTCGCTTCTTCGGTCTCGGTGGAAGCGGCGAGATACAGGTCGTAGGCGCCGGTCGCCTTGCAGCCTTCCTCGATCACCTTGACGTCGAACACCTCGCGGGTGCCGTGCTTGGTGCCGGGGATGTAGGCCAGGATGGGCTGCGCGGGGAGCTTGTCGTTCACATCGGCCCAGGTCTTGGCCGGGTTGGCGACGAGCTTGCCGCCCTTGACCACCTGCGCGGCGAGAGCGCCGTACCAATCGGCGGGGGTGAAGGCGAACTCCGGACCGTCGATCGCCGAGGCGAAGACGATGCCGTCGTAGCCGATCCGCACCTCCATGATCTCCGCGACGCCATTCTTGGCGCAGAGCTCGAGATCGCTCTTCGAGATACGGCTCGAGGAGTTGGCGATGTCGATGGTGTTCTCGCCCACGCCTTCGCAAAGCTTCTTGCGGCCGGCGCCCGAACCGCCGGATTCCACGACCGGGGTGGGGAAGTCGGTGTTCTCGCCGAAGGCTTCGGCAACGATCGTCGCATAGGGAAGCACGGTCGACGATCCGGCGACCTGGATCTGGTCGCGCGCGGCGGCGACGCCGGCGGAGAGGGCGAGGGCGAGCGAGGCCGCCGAAGCCGAGAGCAGGAATTTCTTCATGGGGGATCTCCCGTTCGGAACTCGAAAAGGTGAATTCTGGCGACGCCTCCAGGGCGACACGGGTGGCATTAGCCGCCCCGTGTTAAAGTTGGATGACAGTTTGGTGTCGTTCGGGAGTCGGCCCGCGAGCCGATATCCGCGCCCCGCCTAGGCGGTCGCGGTGCGCTCGCTGTCGGTGACGGCGAGCCAGAGGTCGACCTTCGACAGCAACGCGTTCGGGCTGATCGGCTTCGGCAGGTAGTCGTCCATGCCGGCCTGAAGGCACCGCTCGCGGTCGCCCTTGAGCGCATGGGCGGTCACGCCGACGATGGGCACGTGGGTGCCGTCCGCAGCCTCGCGCCGGCGGATCTCGGCCGTCGCTTCGAGACCGCCCATGACCGGCATCGACACGTCCATCAGGACCATGCGCGGGCGCAATGTCTCGAAGGAATCGACCGCCAGGCTGCCATTGTCGACGATCTCGAACGTGTAGTCGGTTTCGCCAAGGATCTGGCGGAAGACGAGCTGGTTCACCTCGTTGTCTTCCGCGACAAGGATGTCGATGCACGCCGGCTCGACCTGCGCCTTTCGCCTGCGCTGGGCTGCGGGCTTCTGCGCCGCAACCTCGGCAGCGGGCCTGGTCTCCGCGGCCGGAGCCTGCGACAGAGAGCGGCGTCGCTGGATCGTCGTGACGATCGCGTCGAGCAGCATGGACGAACGCGCCGGCTTGATCAGCTGCGTTTCGATGCCAAGGTCTCGCGCCAGCGAACTGGGCAGGGACTGGTCGACCGAGGTCAGCATGATCATCGGCGAATGGGCAAGCGCGGGGTTCGCGCGCACCAGCCTAGCCACATCGGTGCCGTTCATGCCCGGCATCTGGTAATCGAGGATCACGCAGTCGACGTCGATCCCCATCCGGGCCGCCGTCTCCAGCACCCGGTAGCCTTCGTCGCCACTCTCGGCGGCGCAGGCGTCGAAGCCCCAGGACGACATCTGCTCCATCAGGATCGAGCGGTTCACGGCGTTGTCGTCGACAACCAGGATGCGGGCACCGGTCACGTCCAGCGGCGCGACGCGCTGCCGGGGCTGCGACTCCGAGACGGGCAGTTCGAGTTCGACGGTGAACGTGGACCCTTGGCCCTCGATGCTCTCGACATCGATGTGACCGTTCATCAGCTCGATCAGGCGGGACGTGATGGCCAGGCCGAGCCCGGTGCCCTCGTGGCGGCGCGTCGACGAGCCGTCCACCTGGCTGAACTTCTCGAACACCACCTTCAGCTTGTCTTCCGGGATACCGATGCCGGTATCGGTCACTGCGATCCGGAGCCGGGTCGATCCTTCGACCGTGAGGCCGTCGACATCGATCAGCACGTGGCCGTGATCGGTGAACTTCACCGCATTGCCGAGCAGGTTCGTCACGATCTGCCTGATGCGCCCGACATCGCCAACGAACATGTCGGGGAGATCCGGGCGGATGCGAACGATCAGCTCGAGATCCTTCTCCTTGGCACGCGTCGACACGAGGGTCGCCACGTCCGATATGGCTTCGGCAAGGTTGAACGGGACCGGATCGAGCGTGAGCTGGCCGGCGTCGATCTTCGAGAAGTCCAGAATGTCGTTGATGATCGTCAGAAGCGCGTTGCCCGACTTGACGATGATGTCGGTGAAGGTGCGCTGCTTTGGATCGAGCGTCGACTTGGCGAGAAGTTCCGCCATCCCGAGGACGCCGTTCATCGGGGTGCGGATTTCGTGGCTCATATTGGCCAGGAATTCGGATTTCGCCCTGTCCGCCAGCACCGCCCTGCGGCTGGCCTCCTCGAGCTCACGCTCCCGCTGCTTCAGTTCAGTGACGTCGGTCGTCGAGCCGATGAGATAGATCGAGCCGTCGGAGGCTTCCATCACGCTCTTGCGGGCGATCTGGTTTCGCCGCGTCCCGTCCGGCGCGGTCGCTTCCTCCTCGATCTCGAAAGGAGCCCGTGTGGCGAGGACGTGGCGGTCGCCGTCCATGAATGCTTCGCCCTGCGGGCCGAACACCTCGGCGTCCGTGCGCCCGATGGCGGCCTCGGCCGGAATTCCCGTAAGGTCAGCCCAGCCACGGTTCACGTAGGCCAGCTTCAGATCCTGGTGCTTGGCGTAGATCGCGACGGGAACGTTGTCGACGAGGTTCCGGAACAGCTCGTTCTCGCGCATGCTGGCGGTCAGTGCCGCTTCGCGCTCCTTGAGGTCCGTAATGTCGACGCGCACCCCGATGTAGGTTCCGTCCGCCGTCCGCGTATCGAACACCTGCTGCCAGCGCGCATTGTCGCCGTGCCTTTCGGACACCACGTTTCGCCGATCGAAACGCCTGCAATATCCTTCCACCCAGGCGGCAGGATCCAGATCGTAGAGCGCATCCAGTTCCGGATCGTCCGTTACACGGAAATAGCCTGCCGCATGAGCCGCCTCGATCGCCTTGCGGAGGGGCCGGCCGGGCACCATTTCGTGCGCCATCTTCGGAAGGCTGTCACGAATGAGGTTGTTGCTGAGGACGAAGCGGTTGTGCCGGTCATAGATGACCACCCCCGCAGGCAGGGACTCGAGCACGTTCTCGAGGCGGCGCCGCGCCTCCTCGGCCTCGACCTCGCGCCGCTTGATATCCGTCACGTCGAACAGGAAGCCGACGACATAGTCGTTGCCGCTCTGGGTCGTGACGCGGCTCTTGCGGACCACACGGGACTTTTCGAACCCCGCCGTGACGAAGTCCTCCTCGACTTCGTAATGTTCCCCGCTCTTCAAAACCTGCCGCTCCGAAACCTCGAAGCGCGCCGCCTCTGCCGGCGTCACGAAATGACTGCCCTGCTTGCCGATCATCTGGGCCGGCTTGACGCCGAAGAGAGCCGCGAAGGCGTCGTTGACGTAGACGAAGCGGAGCTGCGAATCCTTCACGAAGATCGGATCGCGCACGCCGTTCATGACGGCCTCGGCCAGACCGGTCCGTTCGAGGGCGTGCGCGAGTTCGGCCTCCCGGTTCTTCTGGTCGGATATGTCGAAATAGCTGATCAGCCGCTTGCCGCCGGTGAGCTCCGTCACCGAGTAGATCAACGTCCGCCCGTCCGCCCGGCGCAATTCGCGCGGCGGAACGCTTCCAAGCGATATCTCGTCCAGGCGGTAGGCGACATAGTCCTCCCACTGGTCGTCCTGGACATCGTAGATCCGGTTGTGGCGATTGACCTCCATGAGGTCGCGGAAAGGGCTGCCCACACCGACGTCGTCCGGGGTGACGTTCCAGATGTCGTAGAACGCCCTGTTGATGCTCTCCGCCCGCATGTCCGCATCGAGGATGACGACGCCCATGTTCATCGCGTCGATCGTCCGCCTCAGATCGTCGAGCGCCGCTTTGCCCTTGCGACTGGCTTCGACCAGCGCCTCTTCGCTGCGGCGCAGCCCCGTCACATCCGTGCAGAGACCGATGAGCCCGCCATCATTGGTCATGACGTCGCGGCGCAGGACGCTGCGGCCGTCGGTCAGGCGCAGCGTCGACTGGCTGTTCCGCCGCCTGCGGCGCTCTGCAAGGACCGCCGAGCGCCACTCGTTGGGCGGCATGCCTCCCGTGTCGAAGCTGTTTCGAGCCAGGCCTGCGTCGAGGATTTCCGCAAAGGACACTCCCGGCACGATGACGTCCACGAGCGCGGGATAGACTTTGCCCATGGCCTCGTTGAACAGCACCACGCGGTCGTCGCCGTCATAAAAGCAGAAGGCGTCGTCCAGCACGTCTAGCGCCGCGACGATCCGATCCGCCTGGCCCTGCTCGGGTTCCAGCCGCCCGCCGCCGCTCGTGGCATCGACAGCAGGGGCCGCTTCCGCCGTCTCGCTGAAGGCGTCAAACATCGCGGTCACGTTTCGACCCGTCCCGCGATAACCGACGAAATTTCCGTTCGGATCGAACACGGGGTTCCCGCTGATGCAGACGTAGCGGGCGGCCCCGGGAAAAAAGCTGCTTGTCAGCACGAAATCGCGGAAAGGCCTGTGCGCCTGTCGATCCGCGACGTGCTGCTCGACCTTGGAGCCGGAATGGGTGCCCGCCTTGAGAAGCTGCACCTGGGATCGGCCGAGGATGCGCTCGCGCGCAAGACCCAACGCCTCCAGTCCACCCTCGGAGATGTGGGTATAGCGATCCTCGGAGTCGGTCTCCCAGACCCAATCCGCCGACAGGGCGAAGAGTTCGCGCAGCGCGTCAGCAGACAGACGAAGCTCGGCATCGACCGCGCCCGCCACCTTCGTGGACAGGTCATGGCTCGATGCAGCAGCGTCCGGCGGGCCTATCGGCCCTTCGCGCCCAGTCACATTTCGATCCTCTGGCGAATCCCCCGCGTTAACTATGCTGGATAACTGTTAATGATCGGCTAAGGTTAAATCTGACGCAGTCCTGTAGCTTCCTGAACACAGGTCCGCAGGATGATCTTGGCTCCGTCGAGCAACTGATCGCGCGTCAGCGAGGGAAGACTGCGCGCCCTTTGCTCCGGAAGATGCTCGAGCTGGTCCTCCAGAAACGGAACATGGACGAAGCCGCTCATCGCCGGCGCGAATCCGGCCACCGTGCCCGATCTCGAGAGATAGAAGAGGTGGTTGCAGAGATAGGCGCCGGCATTGGCCGACATTTGCACCGGCAAGTCCGCGTCCCGCAGCGCGCCGCGGATCTCCGCGATCGGTAGCGTCGAGGCAAGAGTGGCCGGCCCGGCGCAGACGGAGGCATGATCGGGTGTCCTGCCCGCCGCGTCGGGCATGACCAGCGACGACCGGTTGCGCGCCGTGGTTTCGAGACGGAAGCCGCGCGCCGTATCGGCGAGCCCGAAATGCACGGCGATGTCGGCCTGAAAGGCGGCGCCGATGTCCCGCAACGCCTCGGGCGCCGCCGCATATTCGACCGGCAGCACCCGCGTGATCAGCTCCGCGTCCGGACCGAGATCCGGCGGCGATTGCGCCAGCATCCCCATCAGGACCTCGGTGGGATTGAACGGCGCCCTCGGGAACACGGAGAAGCCCGTTGCCAGCACCCGCAGACGATTCATTCCGTCTCCTCCCGCACCTGTGACGACAGCGCCCAGCGGGTAAGGCTGACTGCCGCGGCCGGATCGATCACCTGCCGCTCCTTGGGCAGCAATCCCGCCGCTGCGAGCATGGTCCGCGGGTGCCCTTTGGTAAAGCAGGGGATTCCGCCGGGGAGCACGAAACCGTCCACCTCCGCCAGCGCGAAGCGGTCGAAAAGGTGCAGGAAGTGGTCAAAGACCCGTTTGCCGCCCGTCACGGCGACGACCCCTCGCGGAATGTCGCCAAAGGACAGCGCCTCGGCGAGTGACGCACCCGCGGGATTGAAGAGGATGGCGAGAGGATCGGCGGGATCGGCAGCGATGGCGGGCACGGTGCTTGTGAAGACCAGCCGTCGGCGACCGGGATTGGGATGGCGCCGGTGGCCGAGGCTGCCCACGACGACGACGCAGGCCCGATCGAGGGCAGCCTGGAACAGGCGCCAGTCGGCCTCGTTGCGGAGCGGCTCGGGCATCGACCCGGCCGCATCGGCAATCATTCCGTCTGCGGAGACGATGGCATGTCCCTCTATCTCGTATCGTTTGTCGTCGTTTCCGATCATGCTGTTCTGTAGGGCTTCGGCCGGTGGTCGGCAATGTGCCTGAGGTAGGGCGACGGGCGGACCTTGCGCCGGGCACGGGCTCTGCTAGACCCGGGGCATGTCGCAGAAGAAGGCTCATGAAGTCGACGCTTGGATCGCGCGCCCCGACCCGTCCGTGCGCGTGGTCCTGCTT
>VFQN01006323.1_pt1 | contig 13619 bp, 10 predicted proteins | sample 3512371 | NCBI WGS metagenome assembly VFQN01 (sample SAMN10412370, study PRJNA504923) | tailings metagenome | isolation source: Replicate 2 from Balatoc abandoned mine | place: Philippines: Itogon, Benguet | collected 2017-08-28
ACGGCCCCGAGGACGTTGTACCGCTGCCCGCTCCCGGTCGGGACGACCCACCGGACGAGGCACCACAGGTAGCCGAGGAAGGCCCCGCGGACGAAGTGGGCGGCGTCGGCGAACAACACCCGCCGCTTCCCGGCGGCCGCCTCCGCCGACCGGAGCCGCAGCCCAGCGTCGAGGAACTGCTCCTGTGCGACCGAGTCGGCCTTGGCCGGCCCCCCGAGCCTTCCGATACCCGAGGCCCAACTTTTTTACTAAGTAGGTAGCCAGAAGTTCGTGGAGGAATGTTCTTTGCACCTCACTGTGGGGTATGCGAAGACCACGAACCCCAACCGATCTCGGCTTCGACCAGCATGACCGGCAGCGGCTGGCTCTGGCACTCCGCCGGGCCACCGCCGTCCGCCTCTACCGCCGGGTCCAATCCGTCCTCCTGGTCGCCCGCGGCCGTCCCGTCCCGGAGGTCGCCACGATCGTCGGGGCCAAGACCGCCGCCGTCTACGACTGGGTCCGACGCTACCGCCGGACACGCCGACCGGAGGACTCGGCCGATGCCCCACGCTCGGGGCGTCCCCGGACCGCGGCCCGCATCACCGACGCCCGGATCGCCCGCGAGTTCCGCCGCGACCCATTGCGGCTCGGGTACAACGCCACCGGCTGGGCCGTGCCGCTGTTGGCCGAGCACCTGGGCACGACGTACGACTGCCCGATCGGCGTCCGCACCCCCCGCCGGCGGATGCGGCGGCTGGGGCTGCGATGGAAGCGACCGCGGTACGTGTACGCGGACAGGGCCCCGAACCGGGCCCAGAAAAGGGGGGGCTCATCCGCCGCCTGAAACTGCGGCGAGGGAACGCGGTCGTGCTGGTCATCGACGCGACCATCCTGCGGCTGTTCCCGCCGCGGCGGTGTGCCTGGGCCTTCCGCGGGGAGCAAGCCGAGGTCCGGATCAGCGGTCGCAACGCCAGGCGGGTATTGTCCGGGGCCATCAACCCGCGGACCGGGCACCGAGTCGTGTTGTGTCGCCCCCGGATGCGTCAGGAGGACTTCCGGGCGTTCCTCCGACACCTCCGGGCTCGCTACCCGGGCCGGCCACTGTGGCGGTTGTTGGAGCGTGCCCCGTGCCACGAGGCGTTCCAGAGCCCGATGCCGGCCGGTCAGCCGGACATCGGGCTGTCGTGGCGGCCGACCCAGTGCCCGGAGTTGAACCCGGTCGATCACCTGTGGCGGGAATTGAAGCGTCTGATCGCCGCCAACCGCCAGTTCCGCAACATCGACGCGGAGGCCGACTACGCCCAGCGGTGGTTTCTGGGGCGGACCGCCCGACAAGCCCTCCGCAAGGCCGGCATCCTCGCCGAGGGCTTCTGGCTCAAGGACTTCGTGGAACACTTTCGGCTACCTACTTAGTAGACCACTACTCGATTGCGGGGTAGAGCCGGCGGAGCTTGATTTGGGCGTCCGCGGTGGTGAATCGCCACCGCACGCCCACGGCCCGGTCATTCCGCTCGGTCTGCCGGGCATCGACCTCGTTCACCAACTCGGCCACCGACCCGATCCGCCGGTCCAGGCACTGGCGGCTCGGCACGCTCGACTCGATTTCCGCCACGTTCAGCCAACTCCCGTGCTTCGGCGTGTGGTGGACCTCGATCCGCTCGGCGATCCGCCGGGCCTGGCCGGGCCGGAACGCCTCGTACAGCGACGCCAGCTTGTGGGTGTTCTGGTCGTCCATCACCAGCGCAATCTTGTCCGCCGTCGGGTGGACGTCCTCGGCCCGCCACCGCACCACCTCGGCGAAGTCCTGGGCCGTCCGCCGGCCGGTCACCGAGACGTGCCGCCACCCGGCCAGCGGCTCGGACACCAGGACCCGGTTGGCCGTCCCGTTCCGCACGGACTCGTAGTCGAACCGCTCCGGCTGACCCGGCTCGGGCGGCAGGGGTTGCACCGCCTCCCCGACCAGTTGCTTGCTCGCCTCGTCCAGGCAGACGAGCGGTCGCTTCGGGTCGTGCGGCCGGCGGTACACGTCGAGCACGTCCTCCATGGCGTGCACGAAGGCGGCGTCGGCATCGGGCGGGAGGCACCACGGCTCCCTCCGCCACGGCTGGATCGCGTTCTTTAAGCGCCCGGCGGACCGTCTCGTCGGAGGTGGCGTCCACCACCGCCAGTTCAACCAGCCGGTCGGCCAGGAGCGGCATCGTCCACCGCGCCCGGCCGTCGGGCGGTTCACAGGACGGATCGCGGCCAGAAGCCCTTCGCCTGGACGCCGGCGGCGTGTCGTGCCTCTCGCGGGGTCAGGCTCCCCAGGTGGCCGACGAGCCGGTTCACCTGCTCCGCCGGGGTGTTGTACCGGCGGTCGGCACCGATCCCGCCCTTCCCCTGGCCCCCAGGGCGCCCATCGGGTGGAGCGTCGGTCGCCGCTTGGGCCGCCACAGGAGTTCGATCCCGAGCCGCCCGGCCCCCCGGCCGGGTGGCTCGGATCCTCGTCCGGCAGCCGGGCCGCGTGCCACCCCCGGTCGGCCGACCGGACGGCCCGCCGGAGCGCCCGGACGTCGCCCGCCCGCGGCCGGCCCCGGGGCACGAGCCGCCGGTGCCCGGTCCGCCGGCTCCTCGCCCCGAGCACCACCCGCCGCCCGTCCCACCCGCTCCGGGAACCTCCTTGGGCTGCCCCCGAGGGGACCAACTCGCACGCAGGGGCGGGAACAGGAGGAAGTCCGTCTCCTCCTCGGTGAGGACGACGGAGCGAGCCGGGAGGCCCCGAATCCGCCGGCGGATGGCCCGCTTTTTCCCCCGGCTTCTGGGCCCGGGGCGAGGACGTCCCGGGACCGCGTCCACGTGTTTCACGTGTACCCGGGCCGCTGCCACTCCCGGCGGGCGGTGCCGGCGGACGGCCGCCGCGGGAGCCGTCGGGCCAACGGGTGGTGGGGCCGCGGCACGGCCCACGCGGCGGCGTACCCGCCGACGGCCTGGGGCGAACGGCCGAGCAACTCGCGGAGGGCCTCACACCCGCGGCCCGTCGGCCGGCCCGAGCGGTCGCGGCCCCGCCGGGCGGCCGGGTCATGGCTGCGGGGGCAGGTCTCGACCCCGTAGTAGATGAACTCGGGCGGTGACCCGCAGCCGGGCGGCGGCCGCGATCGACTCGCCCCCGCCGAGTTCCCGTCGGACCCGGGTCCGGCGACAGGCGCGAGCGCCCGGGGTCGAGTGGCGTTGCCCCTCCAGGTGTTGCCGCTGCCCGGTCGTTAGGCCCGCGTGCGCCTGATCGGCCTCCACGATGTGGAGGCTATCAGGGGATGCGCTCGTGAGAAAAGACCTCTGCCGACCTGCTTAGCTGTAATGAACTACTACTGAATCGCAGGTGGCAAACCTTGTGTATCTGTGCCCTTCTTTGGGAGGGGCAGATCGGCCCCGTCCCGCCGGACCCGCCGCAACGCGGTGTCGAACGTCGCCCCCACCCGCCGGTCGACGATCGCGTCGTCCCGCCCGGGGAGGTCGGCCGGGACGTCGCTCGCCAGCGGCCCGTACTTCGGCCGGGGCCGTGTGGCCACCGCCCCCGGGTCAGCCGCGTGCTCCGCCGGAAGAGGTCCCGGATCGCCGGACCCGTGTGGCTCCCGCCCCGCCCCACACGACCACCACCTTCCCCCGCAGGTGCCTCAGCAGACCCCGGAGGACGTCGGCAACCGACCCGGCGGTGAAGTACCCGCCCGGCGGGGTCGAGACGTACGGGCCGGGGCGGCCGGCCGCCGGGGACACGCGGGCCGCCCCGATCACCGACACCGGTTTCCGGTGACCGCCGCCCCCGCCGGCCACCGGCGCGTTCCCCTCCAACGCCCGCGGCCGGCGGGCGAGCGGACCGAGGCCCCGCCCGGCTCGTCGATCGGGACGAGGTGGGCGTGCTCCCCGGCAACGGTTCTTGGCTGCGGGTCCGTCGCCCCTCCGCCACCGGTCGGCGACCTCTTGGCCCCGCTGCTTCGCCCGCCGGGCCGTCCACCGGTCGGTCCGGAACCGGTGGACGGCCCGGCCGACCACCCGGGAACCTGCTCCTCCCGGTCGGCGGTCGGGAACGGCGTCCGCCCCGGGTGCGACTCGGCGGCCAGGGGGCCCGCCCCCGCCGGCGTCGTGTGCCCGCCCCCACTCGGCGACAGTCCCCGGGCGGACCCCGAGGAAGGCGGCCACGCCCCGGCGGGTCCACCCCTCGCGTACCCGCGGGACGGCCAACCGGCGTCGAGCTTCCCGTTCCGCCGCAGTTCCGTGGCTCCTCATCCCGAGCCGGTGATGACGGCCCGGCAGATCACACAAGGTTCGCTACCTGCCGGTCAGTAGTGCCCCACCCGGTCTGGGTTGACGGGTCGCTTGAGAGCAGGTTAACTGGCGACCCCCCGGCGGTCGCCATGGAACGGGCGCCCACGTACATCGTTCGGTTGGACGGACTGGAACGGAGTCGCTTGCAGGAGATCGCGGACCGCGGGAATGCGTCCAAGATCATTCGCAACCGCGCCCGCATCCTCCTCAAAGCCGACGAAGACGACCACGGACGGGCGTGGGCCGACACGAAGATCGCCGAAGCATTCGACGTGGGTCTCCGGACGGCCGGACGCACCCGCCGGCAACGGGTGGTCGGGGGGTTCGGGGTGGTGCTCATTCGCAAGCCCTCGCCCAATCGCCAGTACCGCAAGCGCGCTGGCAAACAGGAAGTAGAACTGGTCAAGCTGGCCGGCCCCCCCCCCCGGCCGGGCGAGTCCGCCGGACGACGCAGTTGTTGGCCGACCGGTTGGCGGAGCGGAAGATCGTGGCGTCAATCGGCCGCGAAGTGGTGCGAACGACGCTTCAAAAACGCTTTCAAGCCGCGGCCCGGCGAGCGGTGGGATTCCCGCCGGAAGCCGATGCCGAGTTCGTCTGTGCGAGGGCAGACGTCCGCGAAGTCTACCACCGCCCGTACGACCCGACGCGGCCGCCGGTGTGCCTCGACGAGCAATCGAAGCAACTGATTTGGGAGGTGCGAACGCCGACCCGGCGAAGCCGGGTCGACCGGATCGAGACCGAGTACGAGCGGAACGGGACGGCGAACCGGTTCCTGGTGTTCGAGCCGCTGGCGGACCGCCGCCAGGTGACGGTGACGGACCGGCGGACGACGGTCGAGTGTAACCCTTCAACCTCCTGAACAGGTCTTGGGCTTTTTGGCGGATCACGAGAATCGTGGGCATGCCCGCCGTGGCCCCGATCCTGGGCGACGCCGTCGGCGCGGCCTTCCGCGCCGGCACCCTGACCGCGGTGCAAGCCGGGGCGGCGTCGCCGCGAGACCGGGCCGCCGCCCTCTTCCTCCTCCAACTCCGCACCGCCCTCGGCTCACCCGCCCCCGCCGGCGGTGCCCCCACGCCTCCCGGCACCGCCCCGCCGTATGCCAAGCCGGCGGCCACGCCCCGACGGACGACGCGCGGGGCCGCGACCGGCCACCCCGGCACCGCCCGCCCGCGACCCGGGCACATCGACCGCCGCCGGTGGCACCGACTCCCCGCCTGCCCCGGCTGCGGTGGCGAACGGACCCGCACCGGGCGGCCCCGCGCCCGCCCCGTCGAGGGCATCCCCGACGACCTCCGGCCCGGGGCGACCGAGCACGCCATCCACCGCGGCGGGCGCCCGCGCCGCGAGAAGCCGGTCGCGCTCCCGGCGCCCTCCCCGACGGCACCCTCGGCAACCGCACCGCCGTCCGGTCGGCCCGACGGCACTCCGGGCTGGGGGTCACGACCCGCCGGATCGCCGAGGCCTTCAACGGCCAACCGCGGCCCCCGATCACCGCCGGGCGGCCGCCAGAGGCGGCACCGGCTGACCCGCGTCCCGGGGCCGTGGTACGCCCAGATCCACCGCCACGGCCCTGACGCCGGCGCCTCCCCACGCCGACGAGACGGGGTAGCGGGTCGGGGGCCGGACGTGGCGGCGGCGCGTCACCCGTGCCGACGCCACCGGCCACCGGCCACCGGATCGACGAGTCGCGTGGATACCCGGCCTTCGGCCGGTTCTCCGCCGAGGAGTTCTCCGGGGCGGTGGGGACGGACTTCTGGGCGGCGTACGACACGGTCGGGCGAACCAGGCCGACGTGCGGGCCGCACCTACGGCGGGAGCTGACGGGGGTGGCCGCCGGGCCGGCGGGCGGCGGCGACTGGCCCGACGTCGCCAAGTGGTTGCGGCGGGTCTTCGGCGACGCCGTGCGGCGGGAACTGACGCGCGGGGGCGCAGCCGTCGGACGAGTACGGCCTGAAGCGGTCGCGGTTGTACGCCCGGGTCGTCGACCGGAGCACCGGCGACGGGTCGAACCCGCGCGCCGCACGGCGGGCGAAGCGGTCGCACCGGTACGGGGCGAGTTGCGAACGTTCGTGGAGTTCGAGGGGGTGCCGTCGAGCAGCAACCATGCGGAGCGGGAGGTGCGTCCGGCGGTGCTCATGCGGAAGCGAGGCACGAGAGCCCGAGCGAGCGGGGGCGGCGACGCGGGGCGTCCCGCTGGGCGGGTGCCGGCCCCGGAAGAACCGGGGTCTGGCCCTCCCGCAATCGCTCCTCGACGCCGTGCGAGCCGACGCCGCCAGCGGGACGTTGCCGCCGCCGTCGGTGAAAGCCAGTTCATGAGGCCGAAGGGTTACGAACGAGTCACGCCAGCACTTCGCGCACCACGGTCCCCTTCACGTCGGTCAGCCGCATGTCGCGGCCGGCGTGGCGGAAGGTGAGGCGCTCGTGGTCGAGGCCGAGCAGGTGCAGGACGGTTGCGTGCCAGTCGTGGACGTGGACGCGACCCTGCACCGCCTCGAACCCGTGGTCGTCGGTGGCGCCGTGGCGGAACCCGCCCTTCACCCCGCCGCCGGCCATCCACAGCGAGTAGCCCTTGTTGTTGTGGTCGCGGCCGTTCCCGCCCTGCGCCGCCGGCGTGCGGCCGAACTCGCCGCCCCAGATGACGAGCGTGTCGTCGAGCAGCCCGCGGCGCTTCAGGTCGGTCAGGAGCGCCGCCGCCGGCTTGTCCACCGCGGTGCAGTTCCGCGGCAGCGCCTCACTCAGGTTCTGGTGGTGGTCCCACCCGCCGAGGTTTACTTCCACGAACCGCACGCCGGCTTCCACCAGCCGCCGCGCTTGCAGGCACGCGCGACCGAATCCGCCGGCGGCGAACGGCCCGCCGCCGAATCCGCCGCCTCCGCCGCCGGCGATGCCGTAGAGCGCCTGTGTCTCGCGCGTCTCTTGTGACAGGTCCATCACCCGCGGCATCTCGGCCTGCATGCGGAAGGCGAGTTCGTAGGAGCCGATGAGCCCGTCGATCGCCGCCGCGTCGCCGCCGCGCTCGGCCTCGCCGCGGTTGATTGACTGGAGGAAGTCGAGCTGCGCTCGCTGGGCCGGCACCGACCGGCGGGTGTTCGACAGGTTGGCGATCTGCCCGGAGCGATCGACCTTCGTGCCCTGGTACGCGGTCGGGAGGAACGAGCTCCCGTAGTTCGCCGGGCCGCCGTTCCCCGCCGGCGGCGAGATCGACACGAACCCCGGCAGGTTCGCGTTCTCGGTGCCGAGACCGTACAGCACCCACGCCCCGAGGCTCGGCCGCGGGAACTGGAAGATGCCGCAGTGCATCTGGAGGAACGCCTGCGGGTGCGCCGGCAGGTCGGTGTACATGCCGTTCAGGAGGCACAGGTCGTCGGCCTTCGCGGCGAGCTCCGGGAACAGGTCGCTGACCCACAGCCCGCTCTGGCCGTGCTGGCGGAACGGGGAGATCGGCGCGAGGAGCGTGGCGCCGCCGAACCGGCCGCGGTTCGCGGGCTTGCCGTTGTCGGCGATCAGCTTCGGCTTGTAGTCGAACGTGTCGACATGGCTCGGCCCGCCGTCCATGCACAGGAAGATGACGCGCTTGGCCTTCGCCGGGAAGTGCGGCCGCTTCGGGGCGAGCGGGTTGGCATTGGCGTTTGCCTCCGGCTGCGCGCGGGCCGCCTGTTCGGCCGCGAGTGCCGAGAACGCGAGGTAGCCGAACCCCGAGGCCGTCGTTTGCAGCAGTTCGCGGCGCGTGAACATGGGATGGGTCCGGTTGGGTGTATTGGCGAACGGCCGGCGTGGGCCGGCTGGTCGTTGCCACAGGTGCGAGTACCGACGACCAGCCGGCTCACGCCGGCCGTTCGCCGGGCGGTTGGTCACTTCCGGTACTGGAACTCGGCGCTTGCCAGTAGCGCCTGCATCAGCGCCGACCACGTGTCGCGCTCGGTCGCGGCGCCGCGCGGGCCGCGGCCGGTGCGCGCCGTCGTCGAGCGGTATTGCTCCACGAACCGCGTCGCCGTCGTCAGCTCGGCGTCGGTCGGGGTGCGGGCGTAGGCGACCTGGTAGGCGGCCCGCACGCGCTCGCTGTCGGCCGTCGTGTCCTTCAACACGCGGTCGGCGGTGGCGTCGGCGACGCGGAGTGCGAACGGGCTGTTCAGCAGGAATAGCCCCTGCGCGGGCACCGTCGTCGTCGGCCGCTCCGACACTACCAGGCTCGGGTCGGCGCCGTCGAAGAGTTCGATCACTTCGGGCAGGTTGTCGCGGATCACGGGCAAGTACACGGAACGCTTGTTGTTCCGCGCGTCGCCCGCGGCCTGAGCCGCGTTGAACCCGCCGAGTTGCGGCCGGTTCGACGGCCCCTCGCCGGCCTTCGCCACCACCGACCCGACCGGCGGCGTCAGGTCGAGCAGGCCGCTGGTGGCGAGCATCGAGTCGCGCAGCGCCTCGGCGTCGAGCCGGCGCGGGCTCATCCGCCACACCAGATGATTGTCCGGGTCGGCCTCGAAGTTCCGCGCGTCGGTCTGGCTGTTGAGTTGGTACGCCCGGCTCAGCACGACGCGGCGGATCAGCCGTTTCACGCTCCACCCGTCGTCGGCGAACGTGACCGCCAGGTAATCGAGCAGCGCCGGGTTCGTCGGCGGGCGGCCGGCGGCGCCGAAGTTGTCCGGCGTCGGCACGAGTCCCTGGCCGAACAGGTTCAGCCACACGCGGTTCACCATCACGCGGGCCGTCAACGGGTTGTCCTTCGACGCGATCGCGTCGGCGAGTTCCTTCCTCCCGCTGCCGCCGCGGACCGGCCGCGGGTTCGGCGCCAGTACCTGAAGGAACCCGCGCGGCACGACCTCGCCGGGCTTGTCCACCTCGCCGCGGGCGTACAGCGGGCTATCGGCGACGGTGCGCGTGCCGAACCCGCCGGGGCCGAACCCACCCTTCATGCCGGCCTTCGGCCCGCCGAACCCCGGCCCGAAGCCGCCACCGAACCCGGCCGGCTTCTCGCGCACGCCCATCGCTAACAGCTTCGGTGTGCCGTCGGCGTCGAACGAGTCGAGCTTCGACCGGTTCAGCGCCAGCTGCGCCGCGTTGAAGATGTTGTTGACCGGCTCTTTCACGTTCTTCATCCGCTCGGTGATGTCCGTGATCGCCTTCTCGGTACGGGCGCGCTCGGCGGCGGTGAGCGGGTCGAGCGCCGCCATCACCCCGCTCTCCTTCGGCAGCCCGATCAGCGCGCTGGGCCGCTGGCTCTGCACGAACCGCACGGTGCCGTAGCACGTCTCGGTGCTGCGGAAGATGCCGGCCAGCGCGTAGTAGTCGCGCTGCGGGATGGGGTCGAACTTGTGGTCGTGGCAGCGGGCGCACGCGGCGGTGATGCCGAGGAATGCCTGCGTGGTCACGTCGATCTGTTCGTCGGCCACGTCGAGCTCGAACTGGATGCCGTTCCGCTCGTTCAGCGCCTTCGGGCCGATGGCCAGGAACCCGGTGGCGATGACGCGCTCGGCGCGGACCGCCGGGTCGGCCGACGGCATCAGATCGCCGGCGAGCTGTTCCCGCACGAACTGGTCGTAGGGCTTGTCGGCGTTGAAGCTGGCGATGACGTAGTCGCGGTAGCGCCAGGCGTGCGGGTGGTTGAAGTTCGCCGTCTTGCCGCTCGTCTCGGCGTAGCGGGCCACGTCGAGCCAGTGTCGCCCCCAGCGCTCGCCGAACCGCGGCGACGCGAGCAGCCGATCGACCACCGTCTCGAACGCCTTCGGCGAGGCGTCGGCGACGAACGCCTCGACCTCCTCGTTCGTCGGCGGGAGGCCGGTCAGGTCGAGGTAGACGCGGCGGACGAGGGTACGCTTGTCGGCGTCGGCGACGGGGTGGAGCCCCTTCGCTTCAAGGGCGGCGAGGAGGAAGCGGTCGATGTCGGTGCGCGGCCACGCGGCGTCCTTCACGGCCGGGGCGAGCGCCTTCTTCGGTGCCTTGAAAGACCAGAACTCGCGGCCCTTCACCACGTCGATCTCGTGGCGTGCCACCTTCGCCCCGTCGCGCGGGTCGGGGCCGCCCATCTTCACCCACGCCTCCAGGTCGGCGACGACGTGGTCGGGCAACCTCCCCTTCGGGGGCATCGCCGTGGCCTGGTCGGTCGAGCGGATCGCCTTCACGAGCAGGCTGCGCTCGGCGCTGCCGGGTACGACCGCGGGGCCGCTGTCGCCGCCCTGGCGGACGCCGGCGCGGGTGTCGAGCGCCAGCCCGCCCTTGAGCTTCTCGCTGTCGCCGGAGTGGCACTTGTAGCAGTTCTCGACGAGGACCGGCCGCACCTTCTTCTCGAAGAACGCGATCTGCTCGGGCGTCGGCCGGTCGTTGAACCCCGACGCCGCCGGCTCGGCCTTTGCCGGCGCCTTCTCGCCCTTACCGGGGAAGAAGCCCTTCTTGTCGCCGAGCACGCGGAGCTCGTCGGCGGTGAGGAACCCGTCCTTGTTCGCGTCGAGCTTGGCGAACGCCACCTTACCGAGCCCGGGGTTCTCCTTCCCCTTCGGCGACTTGGCGAACGCCTTGAGGAAGTCGTCCTGCGACAGCTTCCCGTCCTTGGCGGCCTTGGCGAGTTTGAGGAGCGGGTTGTCGGGCTGGCCGGTAGCGGCGCCGACGAGGCCGACTGCGGCGGCGAAGAACACGGCGGCTTTGACGAGTCGGGACATGGGTTCCCCGTGCAGCTGGGGGCGTGTTCGGTCTTGACCGACTTGTCGCCACAGGCCACCCGGGGCGTTGCCCCGGGCTATCGGATCTCAGGCCGTTGGCCTGAAGACGGTCGGCCGTGCTCTTCACCCCGAAGGCGTGGGATTCGATAGCCTGGGGCAACGCCCCGGGCGGCGACGGCTTGGGGACGGCGTCCGCGGTGCCCCTATTCGGATCTAACCCCGGTGGGCGGCCCGGACGCCCGTTCTCATCGCTTTTTCGCGCCGCGGGTGGTGGCTACCGTCTTCTTACTCTAAACGACGTCCTGGGTTTCACCGGCGACTGGTTCTCACCCGGGTTTCACACCGACTCCCCCGGCTGTGGTCGGGCCTTACAATCCTCCGCATGACCCACGCACTCCTCTACGTCCTCCTCGCCGCGGCGGCGGGGGCGTGCATCGCCATGCAGGCGTCGGCGAACGGGAACTTCCGCCGGAACATCGACAGCCCGTTGTTCGCCGCGTTCTTCTCGATCTGCGGCACGATCCTGACCGCCTGCGCCGCGATGCTGGTGCTGCGCCCGCCGGTACCGGCGGCGGACGCGCTGCGGCAGGCGCCGTGGTGGAACTGGATCGGCGGCCCGCTCGGGGCGCTGATCGTCCTCGCCGGCGCGACGCTGGTGTCGGAACTCGGCGCGGCGCTGTTCATCGCGTCGGTCGTGGCAGGGCAGTTGCTGTGCTCGCTGTTCCTCGACCACTTCGCTCTGCTCGGCCTGCCGGAGCAGTCGATCACGCCCGGCCGGGTACTCGGGGCGCTGCTGGTGGTGGCCGGGGTGGTGTGCCTCAAGTATCTGTGACGATGACCCCAACCCCAGGACCGGCACGGAATTCGGCTGCTGAATTCCGCATTCCGCATTCCGCATTCCGCACTCGAATGAACCCGATCGACGACCTCTTCCGCCGGCTGCGGGCCGCGAACCGGCGGGCGTTCATGCCGTTCGTCACCGCCGGCGACCCGGACCTCGCCTTCACCCGCGACCTCCTGCCGGCCGTCGCCGAGGGCGGCGCCGACCTGATCGAGGTCGGGTTCCCGTTCTCCGACCCCATCGCCGACGGGCCGGTCATCCAGGCGTCGTACACGCGGGCGCTCGGCCCCGGGCTGAAGCTCGCCGACGTGTTCGCCGCCACCGCCGCGGTGTCCGCCCGGCCCGGGTGGAAGACGCCGATGGTGGCGATGGCGTCGTACTCGCTCGTGTTCAAGCGCGGCCCGGAGGCGTTCATCGCCGCCGCGACGGCCGCCGGGCTCAGCGGCGCGGTCGTGCCAGACCTGCCCGCCGAAGAGGCCGAAGACCTGTCGAAGCTCGCCGCCGACCGCGACTTCAAGCTCATCCTGCTCGTCACGCCGACCACGTCGCCGCAGCGGGCGGAGAAGGTGGTGAAGGCGTGCGGCGGGTTCGTGTACGTGGTGAGCGTGGTCGGCATCACCGGCGCCCGCGACCGGCTGCCGCTCCAGTTGAAGGACATGCTCGCCCGTCTGCGGACGATGACCGACCTGCCTCTGTGCGTGGGCTTCGGCGTGAGCCGCCCGGAGCACGTCCGCGAGTTGAAGGAGCTCGCCGACGGGGTGATCGTCGGCAGCGCGCTGGTGAAGAAGCTGGAGGCGGCGGGATTGGACCGCGCGAAGGCGCTGGCCGAGGTGAAGGGGCTGGTCGCGGAGCTGAGCGGGGCGCTGCGGTAGGCGGGCGGGTTTCGTAGGTCGGGTCGAGTCTTCGAGACCCGACGCAGCGCCGCGAACGACGATTGACGACCGACCGGCAACCCGGACCCAGGCGGGTTCGGGTTCCTGATTCTGTGCTCACGCCACCGCGCTGCGGCGTCGGGTCTCGAAGACTCGACCCGACCTACGGGAGCCCGGCCATCGTCCGCAGCCCGTCGGCCAGCCGTTCGATCTCGGCGTGCATCGCCAGCTTCGCCCGCCACTCCGCCGGAATCCCGCCTACTCCGTAGTACGCCCCCGCGATCTGCCCGTACACGGCGCCGGTGCTGTCGGCGTCCTCGCCCAGGTTCACCACCTTCAGCGCCCCGGCGCGGAAGTCGTCCGTCGCCGCGAACGCCCACAGCGCGGCCTCCAGCGTGTGAATCACGTACCCGCTGCCGCGAATCTCCGCGTCCGCCTTCGTGCGGAACGAGCCCGCCGCGACCGCCGCTACCTTCGGTGCCAGCGGCGCGGCGCCCCACAGCCCGGCGACCGGTGCGAAGTTCGGCGCCAGGAACTCCTCCTTCGGCCGGCCCTGGACCGCGCCGACGAGCAGTCCGCCGAAATAGCGGCACGCATCGACGCACTCGGGCGCGCCGTGCGTGGTGCGCGAGCTCTCACCGGCACAGCGCACCGCCTCGGCCGGGTCAACCGCGAACGCCAGCGGTGCCGGGGCGAGGCGCATCAGGCTGCCGTTCCCGGCGGCGCCGGGGTCGGTCGAGCCGCTGTTCGGCTGGCCGGTCGTTTGGAACCGCCGCAGAGCAGACGACGTGGTGATGCCGATGTCGAAACAGTAGCCTTTCACGCTGAACTTGCCGTTCTGCCACCACTCGACATACCGCTTCAACTGGTCGATCGGGTCGAACCCGTGCTTCTCGACGAGGCTCTCGGCGAGGCACAGCGCCATGCTCGTGTCGTCGGTCCACTCGCCGGGCTTCAGGTGGAACGGCCCGCCGC
>VFQN01006324.1_pt1 | contig 13619 bp, 12 predicted proteins | sample 3512371 | NCBI WGS metagenome assembly VFQN01 (sample SAMN10412370, study PRJNA504923) | tailings metagenome | isolation source: Replicate 2 from Balatoc abandoned mine | place: Philippines: Itogon, Benguet | collected 2017-08-28
ATGTCAATAATACGAACCATTCCGTCGCATTTATGTTCGATAATTTCGACAGAAATTCCCCATTCGGTTACTCCGGAAATTACGCCTAAAAACTCCTGATCTTTATGATCTTGCATGTATTTTACCTGCATATATTTTACAGAATCTCGTTCAGCTTGAGCAGCTAAAGCTTCCATATTACTGGAATGTTCACACTTTTCTTCGTAAACTTCAGCATCTACAGATTTTCCTCCATCTAAATAAAACTGCAATAATCTATGAACCATTACATCGGGATAACGACGAATTGGTGATGTAAAATGACTATAATAATCAAATGCTAATCCGTAATGACCAATATTATCAGTAGAATATTTAGCTTTACTCATCGTACGGATAGCTAAAGTATCAACCAAATTCTGCTCTTTTTTACCATTTACTTCTTCTAATAACGAATTTAACGACTTAGATATTGTATCTTTTGACTTAAAATTTATCGAATAACCAAATTTTGAAATCACGGTTTGAAGGTTAATTAACTTATCTTCATTAGGTTCATCGTGAATTCTGTACACAAAAGTTTTCTTTTGTTTTCCAATAAATTCAGCCACTTTTCGATTAGCTAACAACATAAATTCTTCAATCAAATGATTGGCATCTTTGGAAATTTTAAAGAAAACTCCAGTTGGTTCGGCATTTTCATCCAAATTGAATTTTACTTCTACTTTATCAAATGAAATTGCTCCGGCTGCCATTCTTTTTCTTCGTAAAATCTTAGCTAATTCATCCAATTTTAAAGTCGCCTCAACTATTGGTTTTGGAACTTGATATTCGCTTCCGGTTAATGAAATTTCAGTTGGAATCATATCCGATTTAGTCTCAATAATACTTTGCGCTTCTTCATAAGTAAATCGTTGATCAGAATAAATTACTGTTCTACCAAACCATTGATTAATAATTTCAGCTTTTGGCGTTAATTCAAAAACAGCCGAAAACGTGTATTTTTCTTCATGTGGACGAAGTGAACAAGCAAAATTACTCAATACTTCGGGCAACATTGGAACAACTCTATCAACCAAATATACCGAAGTTGCTCTGTTATAAGCTTCATCATCTAAAATTGTTCCTTCTTGTAAATAATGAGAAACATCGGCAATATGAACTCCAATTTCATAATTTCCGTTATCTAAAACCTGAAATGACAATGCATCATCAAAATCTTTTGCATCTTTTGGATCAATGGTAAATGTCAAAACATCACGCATATCGCGTCGTTTTGCTATTTCATCGGCAGTTATCGAAGTATCGAGTTTATTAGCATATGCATCAACTTCAATAGGAAAATCATAAGGCAAACCATACTCAGCTAAAATCGCATGAATTTCAGTATTATGTTCGCCTGGTTTTCCAAGAACTTTTAATACCGAACCAAATGGTGAATCCGCTTTTTTTGGCCAATCTTCTAATTTTACCAAAACTACATCTCCATGTTCAGCATCGGCTAATTTATTTTTTGGAATAAAAATATCGGTGTACATTTTGGCATTTGCCGTAGTAACAAATCCAAAATTCTTTTGAATATCAATTACTCCAACAAATTCTTCTTTGGCGCGTTCTAAAATTTCAATGACTTCAGCTTCGGGTTTTCGAGAACTTCTTTTGTTATAAACATAAACTTTGACTTTGTCTCCATCCAAAGCGTGGTTTAAATTAACAAAAGGAATGAAAACATCATTTTCTAATTCGTCACAAATAAAATATGCTGTTTTTCGTGAAGTCATATCAATAATTCCTTCGTAATATTCTTGGCTTGAAGCTTTAACCAGATACTTTCCGGGTTCGGTTTCAATGATCAATTTTTGAGCAGCAAGAATTTTTAAATCTTTGATAATTTCATTCCTGCTTTTAGTATCATCAACTTCAAGAATAGCAGCTATTTGTTTGTAATTAAAAGGTTTGTTGGCGTTTTTAGATAATATTTTAAATATCTTTTCAGAAAAAGTTTTATTCTTTTTTCCGAACTTTTTAGGTTTCTTACTCATTATATCTTTTCTAATAATTTTGAAAATTACGAAATAGTAATTAGTAAATAGTAATTAGTGATTAGTTTTAATTAAAAAATAACATTTATTACCTTTATAAAAAATCATAAAATGAAGGATTTTATCACGATTGCAGTATTTAATTTTCCACAAGAAATTGTAATTCTGAAATCTATTTTAGAAAACGAAGGTATTGTTCATTACTTCGAAAATGAAACGATTATTTCTGTTGATCCTTTTGCCAGTATTGCTTTTGGCGGAATAAAACTTAAAATTCATCCAAACGATAAAGAAGTTGTTCAAACAATATTAGATAACCTGAATACTAATTTAGAAATAGTTTAAAATCAAAATTCTTTTTATGAAAGTTAAAAGTTGTCAACATATATTAAAAACAACAAAAAAGAATTTTAAAAAATTTAAAAAAAATGATGGTTATTATAGTGTGTTAATAGTTACAATAACTTTTTATGAAAAAGATTTTTTTAAAAGTTTTCTAAACTTATACAAAGAAATTAACAATGTAAAGAAATTGTAAAGTTCTAAAAATGAATAAAAATTTAGTTTTTATTAACAGTTGTTAACATGTAAAAATTAGTGAAAATTGCTAATAAGTTTCATTGTTAATTTCTGTTAAAAACTATGTTTTGAATGCTGATAAATTTTCCAAAAAAAGACGAAACTAAATTTGATTTTTTCAATTCAATTTTTGATTAGAAAAAAAAGGAATACAACCTAAAAAAACTTCTAATTTTCTATCCAAAGTTGTTAACAATTAATGTTAAATTAAAGTTAACTGAATATCAGATAATTACAAAATACTATTAACATATCATAATTTTAACATTTATAATAAATAAAATGTAATGATTTTGAGTTACTTATAAAAATAAACAATAATCATTTTTTCTTATATTTTAATAATCAAGTAGTTAGAATAAACATAAAAATAAACCAATACTTTAACTAAATTTGTAACATAAAACAACATACAAAGCACTATGAAAATTTCAATTGGAAATGACCACGCCGGACCAGATTATAAAATCGCTATTGTTAATTATTTACAATCAAAAGGACACGAAATTTTGAACCACGGAACTGACACTTTTGATAGTGTGGATTATCCCGATTTTGGTCATCCGGTTGCGATTGATGTGGAAACAGGTAAAGCGGATTTAGGTATTGTAATTTGTGGTTCAGGAAACGGAATTGCAATGACGGCTAACAAACATCAAGGTATTCGCGCAGCACTTTGTTGGACTAAAGAAATTTCGGCGCTAGCGCGCCAACACAATAATGCAAATGTAGTAAGTATTCCGGCGCGATTTACTTCTATTCAACAAGCTGTAGAAATTGTAGATACTTTTTTAACTACCGATTTTGAAGGCGGAAGACATGCAACTCGAGTTGATAAAATTGCTTGTTCTTAATATTTTTTGAAAAATAATTATCAAATAAACCTGTGAGATTTAAAAAACTTACAGGTTTTGTTTTTTCAAATAATTCAAAATCAAATAAATTATAATTATTTGAATAATAATGATAGCCAACACTTTCCACCAAAATGAAGGTTTTGAAATTTTATGACGAAAAAGAAACATCGAAAGAACCGAACCAATACTTCCTCCAAAAAAAGTTAGCAAAAGTAAATTTCTTTCAGATATTCGACGCTTTTGATTTTGTGCTAAAAATTTATCAAGGCTAAAAAACAGAAAGGAAGTACAATTAATAAAGATTAAAAAAACGAGCACATAATTCATAAGTACAAAATAGGTTTAAAGATACTATTTTAGCAAAATAAAAGAACATTTTAATGACCAACATACAATTTATTCAAAACCAAATCAATGTTCCGGTAAAAGGAATTGAAAATACCATTAATTTACTAAATGAAGATTGCACAATTCCCTTTATTTCTCGTTACCGAAAAGACCAAACCGGAAATTTGGACGAAGTAATAATTGAGCAAATTGCCAAACTTTCCAAGCAATATGACGAAATTGTCAAACGAAAAGAAAGCATTTTAAAATCCATAGAAGAACAAGGACAACTTTCAGCAGAATTAAAATCAAAAATTTCCAACAGTTTTGATTTACAGGAAATAGAAGATTTGTATTTGCCCTATAAAAAGAAGAAAAAAACCAAAGCCGATGTGGCTCGCGAGAACGGATTGGAACCTTTGGCAAAAATTATTATGAGCCAAAAAAGTGATGATATTGAGTTTTTAGCTTCCAAATATTTGAATGAAAAAGTTAAAAATGAAGACGAAGCATTACAAGGTGCGCGCGACATTATTGCCGAATGGATTAATGAAAATATTTATATCCGAAAAAATCTTCGTCGGATGTTTCAGCGAAAAGCAGTAATTACGACCAAAGTGGTAAAAAAGAAAGCCGAAGAAGAAGCCGCGCAAAAATTTAAACAATATTTCGATTGGTCAGAATCAATTTCAAAAGCACCATCACATCGATTATTAGCAATGCTTCGCGCAGAAAATGAAGGTTTTATCAAGCTAAATATTGATATAGAAGAAAATGAAGCGCTTGATTTTATCGAAAACGAAATTATAAAATCCAATAACGATTCTACAGAACACATCGAATTAGCCATAAAAGACAGCTACAGGCGTTTGCTTGAACCGGCAATTTCCAACGAAACATTACAAGAATGCAAAGCCAAAGCTGATAAAACTGCTATTGATGTTTTTGCTACCAATTTAGGGCAACTTTTGCTCGCGCCACCATTGGGCGAAAAACGAATTTTGGCAATCGATCCTGGTTATCGAAGTGGTTGTAAAGTAGTTTGTCTAGATGAAAAAGGTGATTTGTTATATAACGAAACCATTTATCCGCATCAGCCACAAAACGAAACTACTATGGCGATGAAAAAGATAAAATCGATGGTCAATGCCTATAATATTGAAGCCATTTCTATCGGAAACGGAACAGCAAGTCGTGAAACCGAATTTTTTATCAAAAAAATCGCTTTTGACAAACCCGTTCAAGTTTTTGTAGTTTCCGAAGCCGGTGCATCGGTTTATTCAGTATCAAAAATTGCCCGTGACGAATTTCCAAATTACGATGTTACAGTTCGTGGTTCGGTTTCTATTGGAAGACGACTTTCCGATCCGTTAGCAGAATTGGTAAAAATCGATCCAAAATCCATCGGAGTTGGACAATATCAACACGATGTTGACCAAATTAAGTTAAAAGAAGAATTAGACAATACCGTTGTTCGTTGCGTGAATTCGGTTGGAATAAACATCAATACGGCGAGCAAATCGTTGTTGAGTTATGTATCCGGAATAGGTGAGAAGATGGCGGAAAATATCGTGGCATATCGTTCTGAAAACGGACCTTTTGAAGACCGAAAACAAATCAAAAAAGTACCACGATTGGGCGAAAAAGCATTTCAACAAGCCGCAGCATTCATCCGAATAAAAGACGGAAAAAATCCATTAGACAATTCGGCAGTGCATCCCGAAGCTTATCCAATTGTGGAGAAAATGGCAAAAGATTTAGGATTAAAAACCAACGAATTAATTGCCAACAAAGAAAAAATAGCTTCAATAAAGCCCGAAAATTACATCACCAACGATATTGGAATTTTGGGAATAAAAGATATTTTGAAAGAACTTGAAAAACCAGGATTAGATCCAAGAAAAGCTGCGAAAGTTTTCGAATTTGATCCTAATGTAAAAACCATCAAAGACGTTCGTTCCGGCATGATTTTGCCAGGAATTGTTAATAACATTACCGCATTTGGCTGTTTTGTCGATATCGGAATTAAAGAAAGCGGTTTGGTTCATATTTCACAGCTTAAGGAAGGATTTGTTTCCGATGTCAATGAAGTAGTGAAGTTGCACCAACACGTTCAGATAAAAGTCGTTGAGGTTGATGAAGAGAGAAAACGTATTCAGTTGACAATGATATTGTAAAATAAATGTGTCTTTTAAAAATAACTATTATGAATAAATATTTAATTATTGTTTTTTCATTTTTTTCAGTTGCAAAATGTTTTTCACAAGCAGACTCAGTAAAGCAATATATAGATAGCTCATTAGTCATTTTAAAGAATAACTCTTTGTATTCCAATAATATAAATTGGAAAAAAATTACCAAACAAGTTTATTCAAAAGCAAAATTAGCAAAAACAAAAGCAGAAACATTCGATGCTTTGAAAATTGCTTTCCATGCTTTAAATGATAAACATGCGGCCTATTATCAATACAATGATCAATATAGAATTGACAACACAGAATTAAATAATAGAATTTCAGATTCTCTTAAAGCTGCATGGAAAAGAGGTCTGAAAATAGATAATAGGATGGTAGATGATATTGCTTACATAAGCATACCAACTTTAAGTATTGGTAAACAAGTAGATATTGATAAATATGCCAATTGGATTTATGAAGCTGTAGTGAAACTGAATAAAAAAAATCCTAAAGGTTGGATTATAGATTTGAGAATGAACGGAGGCGGAAATATAAGGCCAATGTTAGCAGGTTTGGCCATGTTTTTTAATGAAGGCATTTATACATACTATGTAGATAAAAATGGAGTGGCTAGTGATAAATCAGGTTTTAAAAATGGTGATTTTGTAATTGACGGAAAAGTTCAGGCAGAAATAAAAGGAAAAATAAAAACAATAGAAAATAGTAAAATAGCTGTTTTAATAGGTCCGGGAACAGCCAGTTCAGGAGAAGGCGTTGCTATTGTTTTTTCTCAAAAGAAAAATGTAAAGTTATTTGGAACTAATTCTGCCGGACTTGCCAACTCAACCAATGGTTTTGTGTTTAATAATAATCAGTCTTATTATCTTTTATCAGTAGCAAAGATTGCAGATAAAAACAAAAAAATCTATCCTGAAATTGTAAAACCACAAGTTTATATTGCTGGAGATGAATCTTTCGCAAATTTACCAAATGATACTGCTGTAAAAGAAGCTGTAAAATGGATTAAATCTGATTAGAAGATTATAAAAAATCCCAAACTCCATTTGCTTATATTTGGAATTTGGGATTCTAAAAATTGCTTTTTTTAAACTATTTAGTTTCTTCTTCTTCTTTTTTAGAGTTTGCCGGAGCATTCTCTTCACCTTTTGAAGCTTTTTTAAACTCATTAATTCCGGTTCCTAGACCTTTCATTAATTCCGGAATTTTTTTACCTCCAAAAAGTAAAACAACAATTACCAGAATTACAAGTATTTCGGTCATGCCAAGTCTTCCCATGATATAATTTTTTTAGCTTTCGCTGATTTCTATTCAAATAATGATGCAAAGGTAAAAAGAAAATGAATGTATTTATCTTAAAACTATAATAATTATGATTAAACTACGTTTAAATTATAAAATCTGTCACAGGACTTAATTTTCTATATTTGTAAAACAATACTAAAAAGATGTCTGAAAAACGACAAAAACGAAAAATTATTAAGAAAAAGCTGTTCACAAAAAACCGTTTGGTTATTTTGAACGAGGATACATTTGAAGAAATATTTTCATTACGGCTCACGTTGATGAATGTTTTTGTGGTGGCAACAATTGGAGCTTTATTGATAATTTTTGTCACTACATACATCATTGCTTTTACGCCACTTCGTGAATACATTCCCGGTTATGCTTCTACAAAACTGAAAAAAGACGCTACCGAATTGGCATTGAAATCCGATTCACTTTCGGAAGCATTAAAAAAGAATGAAGCTTATATTGCTTCAATCAAAAAAGTTTTAACAGGTGATTTGGATTATGCAAAATTCAGTAAAGACTCACTAACGGTTACATCTTCTGAACATGTAGATGAAGAAGATTTACAACCAAGTAAAGAGGAATTAAAACTAAGAGAAACAGTTGCCAGAGAAGACAAATACAATCTTTTTGAAAAAGCAAAACCTAAAGTAAATATTGTCTTTTTCCCTCCGGTAAAAGGCATGATTACCGAAAAATTCAATGCCAAAAACAAACACTTTGCGATAGATGTTGCTTTACCAAAAGATACACCGATAAAAGCGACACTTGGAGGAACAGTTATTTTTGCCGATTGGACTCCATCTACAGGAAATGTAATTATCATTCGTCATAATAACGGATTTATTTCGGCCTATAAACATGCAGCATCATTAACCAAAAGCCAAGGTGATGCTGTTAGAACAGGAGAAGTGATTGCTTTAGCAGGTTCAACCGGACAAGAATCAACAGGAATTCATCTCCATTTTGAACTATGGAAAGACGGATTTCCAATAGATCCTGAAATCTTCATAAAATTTGAATAACATGGAAGAAATTTTAATTTATATAATTGAGAATTTATTTTTTATGCCTTTTTTAATAGGTATTATTTTTGTCATTACGGCTCTAATTATGTTACGATTTCCGCCCAAAAAAATAAATGACTTGTATGGTTATAGAACAGGAAATTCCAAGAAAAACCAAGAAGTTTGGAATTTCTCCCAAAAGTATTCTTCCATTAAAATGATACAAAGTGGATTATTTTTATTTGCCTTTTCATTTTTAGGAATGGTGTTTCATCCTGACGAAAAAGTTCAGTTAATCGTTGGAATTGGATTATCAATTCTGGTTTGTGTTTATTTATTCTATACAACCGAAAAAGCTATCAAAAAGAATTTCCCAAATCTTTAGAATCATGTCAATTAAGTCATTTGCTGCTAAATTATTTGCTAAACACATCCATAAAAAAACTCAAATTTGGGCAAATAATCCTGTAGAAATACAGCAAAAAGTATTTCAAGAATTAATTCATCAGGCAAAAGATACCGCTTTTGGAAAAGACCATAATTTTACCCAAATTAAAACCTTTGAAGACTTCGCTAAGCAAGTTCCAATCCGTGATTACGAAGAACTTCGATCTTATGTAGACCGAATGGTCAAAGGCGAAGAAAATATCCTTTGGAAAGGAAAACCAATCTATTTTGCCAAGACTTCAGGAACAACTTCGGGCGCAAAATACATTCCGCTGACCAAAGAATCGATGCCGTTTCACATTCAAGCAGCACGAAATGCCATTTTAAGTTATATACACGAAACAGGAAAAGCTGATTTTGTTGATGGTAAAATGATTTTCCTGCAAGGAAGTCCAATTCTCGAAGATAAAAACGGAATTAAACTTGGGCGACTTTCCGGAATTGTAGCACATTTTGTTCCAAAATACCTTCAAAAAAACCGAATGCCAAGCTGGGAAACCAACTGCATTGAAGATTGGGAAACCAAAGTCGATGCCATTGTTGAAGAAACGTTTAACGAAGATATGAGCATTATTTCGGGAATTCCGTCTTGGGTGCAAATGTATTTTGAAAAACTAGAACAAAAAGGAAGAAAACCCGTTGGTGAAATATTCAAAAACTTCAACTTGTTCATTTACGGCGGTGTAAATTACGAACCCTATCGTGCCAAATTTGAAAAACTCATCGGGCGAAAAGTTGATTCAATTGAACTTTTTCCGGCTTCCGAAGGATTTTTTGCTTATCAAGATTCGCAAAAAGAAAAAGGAATGTTACTGCTTTTAAATTCGGGAATTTTTTATGAATTTGTCAAAGCAGAAGAGTTTTTTACAACCAATCCGAGACGTTATACTATTGGTGAAGTTGAACTTGGTATGAACTACGTTTTATTGCTATCTACCAACGCCGGACTTTGGGCTTATAACATTGGTGATACCATTCAGTTCACAAGTTTGAAACCCTACAGAGTGATTGTTTCGGGCAGAATCAAGCATTATATTTCGGCATTTGGTGAACACGTTATCGGCAAAGAAGTCGAAACTGCGCTCAAAGAAGCCATGGAAAATACAACCATTAGTGTCAACGAATTTACCGTTGCGCCACAAATCAATCCAAACCAAGGTTTGCCTTATCATGAATGGTTTATCGAATTTGAAAGCGAACCCGAAAATATGGACGAATTTGCATTGAAAATAGACAACGCCATGCGAAAACAAAATGTTTATTATGACGATTTGATTGTTGGCAACGTGCTGCGAACACTTGTGATTACAAGAGTATCAAAAAATGGTTTTCAGGAATACATGAAATCCATCGGGAAACTCGGCGGACAAAACAAATTACCAAGATTAAGCAACGACAGGAAAATTGCTGATTTTTTTATTAATTAAAAGCGAAAAGTTCGAGCATTTTTGCCTGCCATTTTCCCGCTTTTCGCAGTATCTTTTTGTCACATCGAGCGCAGTCGAGATGCAAATCATCAAAAGACAAAAAGGATACTTGCTTCAATCGGGGCTAAAAAGGATACAAAAGGAATGAAAATAAACATTTTAATATTAATTCTGTTCTTAAAAACATTTTGGATTTCTGCCCAAACTAAAGGCATTGTGGTTGACGAAAATAATTTGCCGATTCCTTATGTCAACATTTGGGTTGAAGGCGAAAACATTGGAACCACTTCCGAAGAAAACGGAAGTTTTTTACTAGAAATAAAATCCGAAAAAAACATTGTTTTTTCAGTATTAGGATATGAAACTAAAATCGTCTCATCAAAAGAAATAAATAAAGTTGTCTTATCTTTAAAAGTCTTGGAATTGAATGAAGTTTTTGTTGAAAAAAGAAAAGGAAAAAATGAGGCTGTTATTGGAGACTTTTCGGGAATTCAGTTAAATTCCGGAGTAACCAATGTTGGTCAGGAAAATGTACATATATGGGCAAAATTTATTCGGTTTAATGAAAAAATTAAAGAACATCCATTTATTAAATCGATAGAATTTGTTACTGAATCGCAATTAAAAAATGTTTTGTTACGAATTAGGATTATCAACATTAACAAGGAAGAAAAACCTATTGGTGATTCGGTTGATGAAGATATTTTAGTTTCTGTCAAAAAAGGCAAACAAAACAATAGTATTGATTTGACTAAGTACAATATTAAGATTCCTGAAGAAGGAATTTTTATAGGATTTGAGTATTTAAAATTAGAACAGAACAAACTTGTTCAAAATGCCAATTTTATGAGATATGAGCCTTCAATTAAAGGATTTTTCCCAGGAGGAGAGACTCTGGTAACTCTTGATCGCGATGGTAATTTACGATCTGGAATTTCTGGTGATTATGGAAATGTGGAAATTGCATTAAAAATCAAATTATCCAACTAATGAAACTATTTTTTGCTTTATTTTTTGTTTTTTCTCTTTCTGCCCAGACCAAAGGCATTGTGGTTGATGAAAATAATATACCGATTCCTTATGTCAACATTTGGGTTGAAGGCGAAAATATTGGAACTACTTCCGAAGAAAACGGAAGTTTCATCATTGACAGTAACGACGGAAACAAGAATTTAATTTTCTCCATTTTAGGTTTTGAGAAAAAAATAATAAAACTCTCCGAAGCCCAAAAAGTAGTATTACAATCGCAAACTAATGAACTCAACGAAATAGTTATTGTCAACAAAAAAGAAACCAAAGAAATAGAAATAGGTCAAGTAGAAAACTCAATTCTTCAAGCCTTTGAAAACGGACCCAAAATTGACGTTAAATATTTTCCATACAACCCAAAATATAAAAGCACGAGATATATTAAACAAGTTAGAATTTTGACTGATAGTAAACTCGAAACAACAACACTAAAAATTCATTTTTATGCCGTGGACGAAAATGGATTACCGGGAGAAAAACTTTTGAATAAAGACTTCATCGTTACCATTAAAAAAGGTGGAAGAAACAATAAAATCAACGTTTCCAATTTCAACATAGCAATCCCAAAAACCGGAATTTTTGTAGGGTTTGAAAAACTAATGATTGAAAGTAATAAAGAAGAAAAAACTATCACCGATCCAAATACCAAAGCGACCAAAGTTCACCGAACGTATTATCCGTTGTTGCTTTACAATTATATTGACAGAGATTTTATTTACACTTTTTCGGGTGGAAAATGGATAAAAGAAACAGCAGAAACCAAAGGAATAACAACAAAAATTGACGCTTATCAACCAGCAATTAACCTTATCCTAACCAATTAAACAGCAAAATCCGTATATTTGCAGGTTAGAAAAAATAAATTAATGAAAGAAATTAAGAACATTTCGCGCTCAAGAGCGCAAGAGTCGTCAGCAGCTATTGAACGACTGTACATTACCATGAGACATTTATTCAACAGAGGTTTCTATAAACCAATGGGTGTTTCGGGAGAAACTTTGAGAGAAGCGTTGCTTTCTCTTAGACCGGAAATTTATGGAAGCATTGCCGAAGAAAAAGTAGAACTAAACGGTTTACTTTATGTAATAGAAAGGCTTCCGGTTGGTATTGAAGAGTGCCGATACATCAATTTAACTTCAGACGAAGGTTATTCAAAATCACATTTTCAAGCAATTGTTCCGCCAAAAAGAAAACGTAATTGTTATCGTATTGACGAAGAACAAATGAATGTTGAAATTACACGCGGTCGATCGGATATTTATGATATTTTGACACATTTAACCTTTATTTTCATTGAATCACACAAAATTAAAGACAGAGTTTTATTGGACGACATTGAAGTTGAGGTAACACGTGATTGGCAAAAGTTGGAACAAACGGTTCTTCAAAACAAAAAGTTAACACAGAAAGAGAAAGAAATTGCTATTTCACATGCATCTAATGTTTTAGGAAGAAGTTTTTCGGAAGTTTTGGATATTTATGACAGCTTTGGAACTACTGAAAAACCGGATAGATTTTTGCACGTGATTTATTGGTTAGGAAAAATTGCTATCGAAGAGATTGTTGATAATAATAAAAGAACTATCACATTCAGTCCAATTTTAAGAGAACGCTTGGGGCATCACATTCATGGCGAAATTTGGGCAAATTCCATTAAGAATAAATTAAAAGAAAACAATCTTTTGGACAGACCAATTCATATCATTAGTGCTAATATGCATAGTGTGATGAATTCTGTTTTTGCGCCAAGTGTTTTAGCCACAAAATACAAAGGCAAACCTGAATATCAAATTTATGAAGATTTGAGTGCTTCAGGAAATAAAGAACTTCGTAAAAAAGTAGAAGATTTTGCGTTACAAAATGGAATGATTTCCATGCCTGATGAATCAGGAACAAATATTGACGTTCAAATTTTTGATACAGCAAAATTCGATTGGAAAAAAACAGCTTTTCCATCGGCTAAAGTTGGAAAGTCAGCTCCGGTTTTAGTGGTTATGGACTATGCTTTTGGTGAACAAGCTTTTGAAACCATAGATGAATTATTGAAACCATATAAAAACGGAAAAGAAAAGATTTTCCTGAATGTAGAATCGGTTTCCATTATGGGTAAAGCAGGAATTCTGGAAGGCGGAAAAGGTGACATTATGATACCATCGGCACATATCAATGAAGGAACAGCTGATAATTATCCGTTTGAAAACGAATTAACAGCAGCAATGTTTGAAGGAAATGATATTCCGGTTTATGCTGGACCAATGGTTACGGTTTTGGGAACATCACTTCAAAATAAAGACTTATTGAAGTTTTTCCACGAATCAACTTGGGAAGTTATAGGTCTTGAAATGGAAGGTGCTTATTATCAAAAAGCGATTCAATCGGCATCAAAAATAAGAAAAAGCATTCCACAGAATGTAAAAGTTCGTTACGCTTATTACGC
>VFQN01006325.1_pt1 | contig 13617 bp, 18 predicted proteins | sample 3512371 | NCBI WGS metagenome assembly VFQN01 (sample SAMN10412370, study PRJNA504923) | tailings metagenome | isolation source: Replicate 2 from Balatoc abandoned mine | place: Philippines: Itogon, Benguet | collected 2017-08-28
CCAGCCAGGTGGGGGTGGGCAGCACCAGCCCGTTCTCCTTGTGCGTGTCAGTAACGGCAGCTTCGGCACCGTCATCAGCATCAGCATCGGCGTCACGCTTGGAGCCTCTGCCACCTGTGTTGGCTGGAGGTAGAACTGTGCCAACCTTGCTGCTGGATTTGTCTTTCGCTGCCTTGCCGCTAGCAGCCCGTACCGCCTTGCCCTTGCTTGTCGTTCCGGCATCAGCTGGCGGCTCGTCCGCTTCTCCTTCAGCGTCCTTGTCCTTGCCAGGGGTGCCTTCCTCGTCCTCAGCTGCAGCGGCTCCTTTGTCGGCTGCGCGGGCGGCGAGCTTGGTGCGGACGGCACGCAGGGGGATGCCCACAAAGGCGCGGTAGGCAGAGGGGAGCAGCAGGATGCCCATGAAGATGCCCAAGCCAATGCCGAAAGCTAGCACCATCTGCACTCGGCATGGGGCACACCTTGTCAGGCACCGCACCGCAAGGGTCCAAGGGTAAATAAGCAAGGGCTGGAGGTGGGGGTATGGTTGCAAGTGAGGAGGGCTTTCGGGTAGGCTTATCAGTCTTCGCAGCTGCCAATTTTCCATGGCGGGCCCTTCAATGGCTTGCGGGCGCGCTTTCAGTACAGTACAGTTGCGCATCACAGGTACCTAGCTCACCTTCTTGGCAGCATTCGCGATGTCCTGGGTGACCTTGATGAAGCACCTGCGCGCGTGGCGAATCGCACGGATGCTTCATTTGCAAGTCCACGTGCTAATCCTTCCTTCCCAGCCCGGCCCGACCCCAGGAACGCAAGGCACATGCGGCACCCTGACACGCACACGGCTTACTTGCTGTAAGGCTGGTACGTCAGAGTAACCTGCACGTAGCCCGCCTTCCAGTCGATGTTGGAGACGTTTCTGGCAGTTGCGCCGACAAGTGCGCGCATTAGGGGTGATGCGTGCTCCTGTGGCAGCGGCTGCTCCGTCGCAGCTGCTGCACCCTGCTGCTCCTTTTCTTCTTCGCACACGCTGAGGTCGTAGTACACATACACAACCGTCTGTGTGACAAAGCAGCTGTCGCAGGTGTCTGTACTCCTGACGCGGCGCCAGGAGCGGGGCGCACGGACGCTTGCCCTCTTGCCGCCCGTGTCCCGCCGGGCGGCAGCCAACAGGTTGAGGCAGTCGTCCACCGGGGCGCTGTAGACTGCATTCCCGGCACCATGGGTGGTAAGAGACACATGTACGTTTCGACGCGTTTGTTAGGGTAGGTGTATTGGGGTTTCGCGCACGTATGCGTTGGGGATGTAGCTGCTGACATTGTGCACCAAAATCGAAGGCCGCTTAAGAGCCAGACAAAGGGCAACTGTCAGAGCTGCTGCTAGTGACAATTAATTCGCCTGGCATGAGAGTGTCAGCCGAGGTTCCGACTGGGCCTGCCGAGACTGGGGCTTGCGAGTGTTGCATGATAGCAACGATATGTCTTGGAGGTGACAGAGATCATGAATGCAAGGTACATGTTTGCATACGAGTCATACGTGGCAGAGAGCTAGTCATCCAAGCAAGATGAGCTGGCGCGTTTGAATACTTGACCCCCACGCATGATAGCAAAACGCAAAACCCTCTTGGATGCAACATCGTGTTCCCAGCTGCTACTTACCGTTAACGAGGTCATTCACGATGTAGCTGTTTGCGGGCAGGCCGGTCTGCGCCCCGTCACCCGAGGCTGTGCTGAAGGGGAAAACGCCCTGCCTGCGCGCCCCCAGGATGGGCACCGACAGCGGGCCATCTGGCTTGGGCAGGTGAGCAGGGTTGTTGCGCACAAGCAGGTCGTTGGCGGCCTTGGTCTGCTCGCGCAGGCTGTCGAAGGTGGACCTGAACGTGGCTCTGTGGACGGCAACCGGCGTGCAGGTACGGTAACTGTGAGCCACAGCAGACTAGCAGTGTGCCAGCGCAGCAGCAACAGCATCGCAGGCAGGACTAGGAGCAGGAAGCTGCCGGCAGCTGCCTCCAATGCAGTACGTACGTTTACCATCTAGGACCAGCTGCCTCTGCCCCAGCCTGCCCCAGCTGCCATCCCTCTTCTGAGCCCGGTACCGTGCCCTCTCCCTTGCTGTGCCGCGCCCCAAGTGCCATTGACCCAGGCGCACTTACATCCGCGCCCCTCCGCTCGTCAGCCTCAGTACTCGCCGAGTCCCAGCTCCAGTCGCTCCTTGCGCGCCTGCACCAATCGCAGCCGCGCCGTCCCCACCACCAGCACCACCACCGGTGCCTGCATTGCCACCGCCAGTGCGGCCGCCGTCAACCCCCGTACCATTTGTGCCGCCCCGCATCCCATGGCCGCCGCCCTCCACCACCGCTGCCCAGGGCGCGTTGCTGGCTGACATCCGTATGGTGCCCAGGGCGGTTGGTGCGTTAAAGCCGTCCACAAATGTGAAGAAGGAGGCGGCGGGCTGCTTGCCCTTGCCACACGCGCCACGTGTGCCAAGACTGCCCGGCACGAAGGACACGTGCAGGTCCTGGCGAGACCAATCGGGGGAGCCCAGGTACACGACCTGCGGTGCACAGGTGAGGAACCAGATAGAGGAGGGTAAGGGGGAGATGGAGGACAGGAACGGTGACGTTGCGTGCTCGGCACTGGGAGCACGGTATCAACCCAGTGTGTATACCGGTATCCCTGGTTTAGGTGTCCGGCCACCTGCGACCTGCTGCCACTGGCCTTGCACTGAACCTGTTTGAGATGTCGCATATCGGGGCAGCACGGGGGCGTCTCGGCGCATGTGCCCCCCGGATGCAGCGCTGCACGACCTAATTGCTGCGGCAGGACAGACGCACCTGGCATGCCTGCTTGGCGAAGAGGGCGTTGGGGATGCGCATGGACTGGGCATGCACACCTATGCGCTGCCCGATGAGCGCAGAGGTGTAACGCTGCAGGGGCCTGGCGGTGGCACTGTCGTTGCCCCCGCTCGCGGCGCCGCCAGGTGGAGGGGGAGGCGCAGACGTGTCGGGAGGCGGGGCGGCTGACGGTTCCTCCGCAGGCGGCGCCGTTACGTACGAATAGTCGTAGTACTCTTGGAGGGCGTCGTTCCAATCGTAGTCGTAATTGGCTGTGTTGTCATCTGAGTGGTTGCGGAAAGCAGTGGGGCGGACGGGGCTTACGTGGTGTAGGCAGCAGGACAAAGCACGTGGGAGCTGGGCACGCACGGACAGGCGGGTGCGGTCGGTGTGCGCGCCTGCAAGCAAGCACTTGGGGCGGTGTAGGGCGGTAGCAGGATGCGGTGAAGGGGAGGACAAGGCAGGTATCAGATCAAAGCTATGGGGACTGGACCGCGATGGCATGGACGGTTACCGGGGAGCTTAGCGACTGAGGCCGAAGCAGTAGTGGTGCACGTGGTGCGGTGAGGGGTACAATCTCCCTGGTTGCATACCGTACCAGTAGTCGTGCAATTGTAGCGTGCTACTGTGTTGACTTAGGCGATATTGTCGTCCCATCCTGCACTTGCCTTGTGGCGTTACGCCCTCCCCTGCCGTGGCGCTTTGTTGCAGCTCTGCGGGTGAGACCAGATCCGATCCAGTGAGTCCAACCAACCGCCGGGCAGCGCGGCTGTTGCAAGTTCTACCAGCGAACGTACTACTCGAGGCAGACCCAACAAGCGCGCATGTTGATCTTGTTAGAAGTGCTTTCACTTACTTCTTGAGCCCTTGAGGTGAGCAAAATCTGTGAAAGTGTTCCTGCGGGAAGGCTGCGCGACCCTGCAGACCAGCGTGCCAGGTCCCCAAGTACGTTACTGGTCTGGTATTCGCGAGCACGCGGCGAATGAACTGGATGCTTCGCGCCCTACCCACATCGTCTGTGAGGAGGCTGCTGCAAGTTGCGCCAGAGCGAGAGCGACTGTGACCAAGTACCTAGCCTGTGGGGGGCCCCCGCACGGCCGCCTTGGCAGTGTCATGGTCTCAACCAATGCAAGTACATGACAGAGAAGAATTCATGCGGTACAAGGGGGTGCTGGCATACCGGTAGTTGCGGTTGCACCCCTGGAACCCAAGGGGCCCATGCTTCGAAGTGCGAACGAATCCATGCCTAGAGTTGTACGCAGTTGTTCGCACGGCGGTCACAGCAAATACAAGCGGTTGGCCTACAGCCTAGCCTTTTACCTTGCAGGTACCTTCACGATATGCATGTCTTAAGTCCTTAGCTCTTAGCCAGTACATCCTCACAGGCACTGCCCCCTTCGCATGGGCGTGAGGCCGGTCAGACCTGGGCATCATGGGGTCATGGCGTGCACCTAGTTCGTACACTGCACCAAGCCTAAGCCAGCCCCGTCAGACTACTGTGCGGTCACGTACAGATCACACTCATCACACAGGCGCCATGGACTGCCAACCGCTGTCTACCCGTACTAAGCCACTGACATGCCGTTGTTGGCTTGTACGGACTGCTGCCTACACGTGTCACAACTCTTGCATGTCCCCTGCACAGTAAAGCAGCTACCGCCTTGCACACCAGACGTTGAGCACACGCCGTCAGTCCCTTTGTCCATCCTTTGTCCATACCATGCTTGTCAAGGATTCGTACACATAAACGTGAGGCTGCATCCAATGGACATACATTGCATGTGCGGTCTACTGCATCCTTGCAGACCCCAAACCACCCTTGCGCGCTTACATTGGGCCCCCAACAAGCAACACCCTACATCTCCCTCTGGACGGTAAGCGCGTGTTCAAGAATCGCGGGCCTCGCTTCCCTGCCCCACATCGTGCCCCCACTGCATACCAAAGGGCGCCAGCAGCCTGGACCAAAGGGTCCGCAAACATGCTTTCCAAACCCAGCTAACCCCGCTGGGGGCTCTCCATCCCCACCCCGGGCTGCAGCATGCGTCTGTGCCCCAGACCGCTGTCCCGCCACCACCTATCCGGCAAGCAGCGCCGTACACTCACGCCCACACCTCGTCCTCCTCCTCCTCCTCCTCGCTCTCCTCCATAATACTCAAGCCCCGCAACCAGGCTGCAGTCTCCGCATCCAGTTCTCCTGTGGACGCTTTCCGCTCCACACTCGCCTCTAGCCGCTCCTTGCTGCCCACCGGCGCGCCCTGCTCCACCAGCCACCGCAGCACGGGCCCCTGGCACCCCTCACTCACCGCCTCCACCACCAGGTCCTTCGCGCCCCACGGCACGCCCAGTCGCCGCAGGGCCGTCAGCGTCGCCCGGTCGCCGTTCTTGCCCGCGACAACGTAGGCGGAGTCGCGGCGACCATACAGGCCCGTCGGCTGCCGCGCCAGCAACTCCAACAGCTCCTCGCACCCGGTTTCCACCGCATTAGGCACAGCGTACGGGTCCGGCCAGAAAGCGGGGTGACAAATCTGCAGGAGGTACCGTATCAGGGCCAGGCTGCCACGCGCTGCGGCGCGCTGCAGCGCCTCCCTCAGCCTGGACGTATCCACCATAGTGCCCGCACCCAACAGCAGCTGCACCGCCGTCAGCATGTCCCGAGCTTGGGCTGCTGTGTTGTTGGGCCATAAGTGGACCGCGTCGTACATGGATACCATCCTCGCGGATGCTTTCCTGTCCTGCGCCAGCCACCGGAACAGGCCTAGGTTGCCGGCCCTTGCAGCCATCCCGTACACTTCGTGATCCAAGGGCACACCCATCTGGTGCAGGCTGTCTGCCGTCTGAGGACTCAAGCGTCCTGATGCCCATTTGAACGCGCCCTGGGGCCCCTGCAGCAGCTCTTGCGACCCGTACACTGACACCAGGTGCTGCACCACGCCTGCCTGCCCGCCCGCCACCGCCTCGTGCACCAGATCGCGCAGTTCGCGTCTGTCCAGGCCCTGCAAAGGCGGCGCCCCTCGCTCCCGCAGCCACTGCAGCTTGGCCACTCCGTCACACCCCCTCGCGGAGGACTTCAGGAGATCCCTCCAGCTGAAATAGTCATCCCCCGCCTCTGGCAAGCTGCACCCCGCTTGGTCCACAAGCCATTGCGCCACGGCCAGGTCGGCGTGCAGCAGCGCGTGGCTTACCATGCTCTCTCCGCCTCCGTAGCGTAGGCCCTGCAGCCACTGAAGCCGCCTCACGTCCCCTGAGCGGATAGCAGCGAGGATCGTGCTCTCCCGCCAGCGGCACTCGCTGCCTGCGGCCCCCAGCAGCCACTCCATCTTGGCCAGAGCGTCAGGGGCTGCTGACTCGGCAGCTGCATCCAGTACCTCCTGCCCCAGGCGAGGGCCGTAATCGCTGCTGTGCTGCTGCAGAGCCTCCCATACCGCCTGCAAACCCGCGAGGTCGCAGTGCCGGGCGGCTGCGGCAAGCACGTCCGAGGGGCTGAGCAGCGCAGGGCAGTGCTGCAGCAGCCAGCCAAGCACCTGCGGGTGGCCGGCCTTGGCAGCAGCCACGCCAGGATCCAGCAGCGACAGCCGCTTACACCATTTGCTGCTTTGCCTCCGCAGCATCTCGGGGAAGATGCTCGGCTGCAGCACCGCCCACGCCACCTCCAGGTTGACCTCGCTACCGCTGGCCGCAGCCGTGCACAGCAGCTGCAGCTTGTGCTTGAAGGGCAGCTGCCGTACGTACTGCTGACCCGCCTCCACGGCCCAAGGCACGGCATGGGGCGGCAGGGGCTGGCCCAGGGACGCAGTGCAGGACAGGGCGTCGCTGAGGGCATAGAACGCGTCCCGGAACACCTTACGGCCGCTAAGGGCGCGCTCGTTGGGGGGCAGCAGAGCCAGGATGTGTAGCTGGAGCGCCGCCGGCAGCTGACGCTGCAAAGCGCTGTCGCTGTCGCCGGTTTCAGCCATACCCGCAGGCAACGTCACGGCATCCGCTATACTGGACCAAAATACCCGCAGGCAGGAAACGCAGTAGTAATACCTGCGGGCGATGGCCCAGGGACGCGTCTGCGGAAGGTTGCTGGCATGTGACACGTAGCAACAAAAAAGCTAATGGGAAACCGCTGTGTAAACAACGTTACGCCGAGTGTGTTGTCGAGCAGTCGAGCAGTCGAATGGATCTTTTAATGTCAAACGTGTGATGCTCATAACAGGAAGCACCAAGAGCGTGTGATGCTCATAACAGGAAGCACCAAGAGCTTTAGGGTGTGCGAGAGACTAACTATGTGCAGTATACGATCCGTCGGTCTGCAAGTATCAAGGGAACCGCGCGCCCCTGACTACGGCGTGACCATGGGGCGCTCCCTGCTCCCATATGACCCGTCCCCAACATGTATGATGAACACACCGCACAAAACCAAGGTCACAATTGCAAAGTAAGTGCAACCCCGATGGCAACGCGATGAACGCCATGCTAAGCCCGGGGGAAGACCGGGGGAAGACCATACAAACAGCCAGAGGCCCAAGAGGCCCAAGAGGCCCTCGTCATCACCACCTGCTACCGGTATGTACAAGCTACGTACCAGGTTGAACCTGGTCAAACGGTGTATTAGCGCCTCACGCGCCTTGGGGCACCATGTGGAGAGCTGTAGTTGTATGGTATTATGCCTCGCGACCCCTACCCCACTCCCGCAGCCGCCGGCCAACAACAGCCCCATGACGCGAATCCCCCCCCCCCCCGGAGGGCGCCCCCCAACATGACGCTGCGACAAGCCCCGCTGGCCCCTGTGGTTGACGCAGCGGCGCTTCACTGCGACCTGGCGGGGCTGCAGTCAGCATGGGCGTTGTTTAGTGTCCCGTCAGGCCAGGCAGTTCTTGACGCAGCAGCTACCTCCACCACCCTCTACAGCTAAAATGCAGTGGCTGCGGGCCGCTGCAGCGGGCTGCCGCCTGATAGAGAGTACCATTGTGGCCGCTGCCCGCTCTGGGGACTTGGGTCGGTGGCTGCGGGACCAAGGCTGCTCGATGCGCCGGTGTGTGGGCGTGTTGTGGAGCGCGTTGCTGCATGCGGACCTGGCGGTGGCGCGATGGCTGGTGGATCAGGCGGGCTGCCAGCTGCCCGACGCGGGGAGTACGGGGTGGGAGCCGCCCCTGCGAGGGGTGGCGTGGGGGCGTGTGGACGGAGTGGCGAAGCTGCAGTGGCTGCAGGAGCGCGGTGCACCGCCAATGAGGGCAGCAGACAACGGCATTGGCGGGGGAGCTGGCGATTGCAGCGCTGCAAACAGGCCAGGTCGAGTTGGTGCGCTACCTGTTGTCAGACTGTGGGGCGGGCGCATTGCTGCAAGCCAACCCAGGCACCGGGCAGCGAGCAGCAGCAGCAGCCATGTCTGGTAGTATCCCCATGGTGGAGTGCCTGCGGGAGGCGGGCCTGGTGCTTACCCAGGAGGTCTACGTGGGTGCAGCCAAGGCGGGCAGTATGGCCATGGTGCAGTGGCTGGCACGGGAGGCTGGCGTGTCCGACGCTATGATGCCCATGCGGGACGCGTTGCCTCTGATCCGGCACTGGCCCGAATGGCCCGCATGGGCAACCTGTAACAACCGCAGCCTGCTGCAGGCAGTGCAGTTGGTGTTTGGGGAAGCAGATTGCAGGGGCCGGGGTGCAGCTGCCCGGCCGGACATTGCAGAGGCAAATATGGGCCTGAGCGCGGTGTCGTTTGCCGTACGGTGGAGCGACATGGCCCTTGTGCAGTACTTGACGGAGCAGAGGTCCGCGCCTAAGCCTTGCTGGGCCATGGCCAGGGAGCTGCTGTTCAGATTCGCTGCCAAAGCAGGCTGCGAGGCACTGGTGGAGTGGCTAGCGCAACAGCCAGGCTGCCTTGAGGGGCCCGCTGTTGGTTGCCCTTACACAGACGCAGCGGAGAACAGCGACCGGGGCACGCTGGTCGCCCTGCGGCGGCTGGGCGTGCCGTGGGGCCCTGAGGATAGTCTGGTGGGTGCTGTCGAGCGGGGCTGCGGGATGCAGGAGCAGGGAGTGCCGGTGGGCAGCATGAAGAAAATGGAGAACGTGGTGGGGGGGATGGACGCGGCGGCGGTGGAGTGGCTGTGGGGGTTGGCAAGAGCGGCGGCGGGTGCAGCGGCAGCAGCACCAGGGGAAGCATGGCCTGGTCAGTAAAGTAGGGTTGGTGGCTGGTCTGTAAGGCGTGGAGCGGTAAACTGGGAATGGGAGTGCTGGGTAGCTTACTAGTGTGCCTGGTTGCTGTGCAGCCAGTTGCTGCGTGCGTGGTGTAGCGGGTGATGCACTTTTGGGGAGCACGTGACGAAGGGGTGGCGAGTGAGGCGCTGCTGGGTGCGCGGTGGAGATGGCGGCCCTGGATGGCGGGGCTCAGCGCGTCAGCGGTGGCTGGTGGCAGGTCGGAGGAGGGCGGGGCGGGGCTGCGTCGTGCGACTGCTTTACGCCCGATGATATGTTACTATTGATACGTGTTTCTGATGTTGAGCATACCGGGTTGAGTCCTGCAAGAGACGAGGTGGCTACGGTCCCTCGGAACCTACCCGCAGCCAGGAAACGGGAAGTACATTGCAATAGCTTGCTGTGACAGTGACGGTGCAGCAGTCATAAACCCAAATATGAACTTGCAAAATCATCAGTGCTATTAGATGGCTAAGAGTATATTGTTGCCATTGGTTATCAACGCGTCTGACGCTGTCTGTCGCGACTGCTTAGCGCTGCTCTACCTCCAGACGATAGCCTAACCCGAAGAACTGGGCTACTAGGGAGCTTATTACACAAATGTGGAGGCTCAATCCCCAAATGTTCACGGCTAAGGTGAGAGGCTTGCAGGGATGCGCATGTTCGCAGCCATGGCTCACTTGGCAGGACCTTGCGGAGCAACTGGGCATGTAACGAGATGACTCTTTACTGTATGCCAAGTACTATCAATCTCTGGCGTGGGCTGCCTGAGCGCAACACCCTCCTGCCAAATCGATGCGCAGGTTTGGTACTTCTTCAGCGCGGGCTCAAACGTATTCCTCCTACCGTATCTTTATGTATACTTCTCCGCAGCAGGATACACTGACGCCCAACTCGGCATAATATCCGTTTTCCGGCCTTGGCTGTCAGCCCTAGCCAACGTCTCCCTGCCGCCTCTCGCCGACCGCTGGCAGTGCCATCGCCTGCTCCTAATGGCAACCTTCACTTCCGCCGTCCTCCTTCGCCTATGCCTTTCCTTCGCCGTCACAAACTACACCCTTCTCCTCTTCTTCGTACTAGCGGCAGAGTTCTTGGGAGCTCCCGCGGGCTCCGTTACCGACGCAGTGGTCGTAGCCTCCAGTGCCGAGGTAAGCACCCACCCAATCCTATACGCTGGGTGGCGCGCCCTAAGGCTCATGGCTGCAAGCACTCTCACATATGCCGAGATGGAGTCTGATATTCGTATGGCACACGCCTTTGGCATGGGGTGACGCCCCAACGTGCCTTAACACACGTGTACGGGCAATGGCCGTCCTTTTGCCATGCCTGCCCTCACGCCGCACCGCACTAAACCCAAGACTATGTTTTGACCACCCCTGACATCCCTTTTCCACCTGCCGCAGCACGGGGGCTATGGACGGCAGCGCATGTGGGCGAGCATCGGCTGGGGCGGCCTGTCGTACTTTGGCGGTCTGATGCTTGACCGACTGGGTTTCGGGGCCTCCTACGTCACCTACGGCCTCATGTCCATGCCCTGCCTGGTGGCCATTGCGCGCCTCAAGTACGGCTCAGGCGCAGGCGCACAAGACAGCAGACAGCAAGCGCCAAGCCCGCAGCTAACGAAGGTGCGTATGGTGCCACATGTCCTACCGCCGGGGCACGGGTTAGCATCCTGCGATTGCATGCGATTCTTTTGTACCGGTACAGCTTCGATACAGGTTGCGATTCTGCATGCTTGCGTTTGTCCTCAACGGACCTGCCTTTCTTGGTTTACTGTTCTCACAAACAGCCCGGGGCCCGCTTAGTCTACTGCTGAAGCAACTTCGTCTTACCGTGTATACAGGACAAAGCTGCTTACGGTAAGGTGCCCGCATCGACACCTGAGGGTCTGCCGGAGACCCTCCCACCACCTCCCGGCCCCGCCAGAGATGCCGCCCCCAAGCGCCGGAGCCTCCTCGGCCTGCGCTCCAGCAAGGCCGCAAACACCGTGCCCTTCCCAGCCCTAAGTACCATCACCATCAACAGCGGTCAGACCAAGCAACAACCGCACTGCACCATCGACATCTCCAGCAGCGGCTCCGGCGGAACAGCAGGGGCCAATGCTCTCCTCCTATCCAAACCGCTGTCTCCCTCCCCCTTCACCCACTACGCCCAGCTGCCCTTCAACTGCGAGGATGACCTCTCGCCCTTCCCTTCAACTGAAGCGTCTCCTGTGCGCCAACAGTCCTGCACAGAGGCGGACACGCACTTGCACAGCTCCCTCAGCCCACGGCCGCGGCAGCCCAGGTGGGACTCCCTCCGAGACCAGTCGCCCCGCACGGCCCACTCCTCACCGGCGTCCTCCGGAGCCGAGGCGAGCGGGGTGCTCCCGTATACCGCTGGCAGCCCCGCCGGGTACAACACTACTATCATAAGCGCGGAAGACTCTGACCTCCTCATCACCATTGGCACCAGCTCGCAGCGCGAAACCACCACAGCGGCAGCATCCGGGCAAAGCCCCGTGGCGGTGGAAACCCACGTGGCTCACGGGGAGCTGCACCACTGCCCGCAGCTCCGGCGCCGCAGCGGTTTCATCCTCACCCTCGCCCCCACCGACAGCTGCAGCATGGTGGCGGTGCCGCTGACGCCAAACGCAGCGGCAGCAGGCGGCGGCCACACAGTCAACGAACAGAGTACAGCAGTAAGGACGCCCCAGGCGGGCGCTGTGGGTGCTGGGGGCGGCAGCTACCTGGCCCGGCTGTGCCGCCTGCTGTCCAGTGGCGCCGTGTGGCTGTTCCTGGCCAAGTGCTTCCTGCTGGGCTTCGGCAGCGGGCTGATGGGCACCTTCCTGTTCATCTACATGACGGACCTGGGGGCCTCGCACGCGCTGCTGGGCCTCATGCTCACGGTGGGTGAGGCACGCAGGGGGTGGCTGTCTAATAGAATAGCACTAGGCCTCTACTGCGGGCTGGTGGGACTCAAGGTCTCAAGGTCACGGTGGGGAATGGGAAGAGAGCTAGGGGCAGCCAGGATACGTGGCAGAGGCATGCACGCTGCCGCAACCATTCCCAAGTACCGGCAAAGCAAGCCTGGCGCTCTCTGCACGCACCCCATCCATGACAACCCGGTGCGCCGATGATGGTACCTACCACCACAAGTCGTGCATCGCTGCTGCTCCCCGCCCAGGTCAACTGCGTGGCAGAGGTGCCTGTGTTCCATTTTGAGAAGGCCATCTCGTCCCGCCTGTCCACGCCCGCCATCCTGCACCTGTCCATCCTGGCGCTGGCCGCCCGCCTGCTGGCCTACGCCGCGCTGCCCGCGCTGCCGGGCGTGCCGTGGGCTGTGCTGCCTGTGGAGCTGCTGCAGGGGGTCACGTTCGCGCTGTGCTGGAGCGCGGCCACCACGCACTGCAGGGAGGTGGCGCCGGAGGGGCTGCAGGCAACCATGCAGGTGCGTGGGCGGGTGGTGATGGGCGGCAGGGAGATGGGGCAGGGATAGGTGTGAGGGGAGGGCGGGGACGGAGGCTGGGACAGAGGCGGTGGCTGTGGCTGTACGGCCGCTGGCGGTGTATGTAGAATGCGTGTGCTTGCAACATCATGTAAGGCTGCCTGGTATGAGGAAGCAAGTGTCGTGGACCTTGCAGGATCTGGGTCATACCTGATGCAACATACCGTATTACACAACGCTGTGCGCCCACAGGGTCTGATGCAGTCCGTGTACTGGGGCGTTGCGGGCGGCGCGGGCGGCATGGCCGGCGCGGTGCTGCACGGGCGGCTGGGCGGCAGGGCCATGTTCGCTGTGGGGGCGGCGGCGGTGGCGGGAGGCTGGGCGCTGCTCACGGCAGCGGAGCTGGTGGCCGGGGCGCTGAAAAGGCGGCGGCCTGCACCCTCTGTTACGCTAATACACACTGGCCATGATGAGTATGGGGACAGCGATGAGGTCAGTCTGCTGGGTGCGGGGGCGGTGCTGTCGTCGGCTGTGCCGGTGATAGGGAGCAGCAGCAGCCAAGGGGTTGCTCCGGGGTGGTGGCTGGGGCGGAAGCTGTTCGGTAAGGGGGGTGCATGTAGCCGTTACGCAGCCGTGGCCACTTGCGGTGGCGGGAGGGGTGACAGGGAGGGTGAGGCGAGGGGCGGGGCGGGTGGGGTGGGCTCGGGGGGGTGGCTGCAGCGGGGCCAGCAGGCGTGTGGCAGCCAGGGGGTGTAGTAGCATGGGGTGGGGTGGATGGGGTTTTTCAGAGCCGCGTCGAACGGCAAGGAAGCCCGTTAGTCGTGGCTGTAAGATTCCCGCTTGCGCTGCCGTCAGGCAACAGCATGAGTAGCTAAAGCCAAATTGGTGAGCGTGTTCGCCGCACCGGTCGTCCGGTCTGGTCCGGTCCTGCACCCGTACAGATCACCTGCGACACGGCATGGTGTGGTGGGGACAGCGGCATTGTGCATACCGGTGTGTTGTACATACACAACGCGCATTGGTCCGTGGATACCGGTACGGCGCCGCAATGGCGCAACCGTAGTGTTACGGTAGCGTGAGGACCTTTCTTCACGTGCTACGTAGTTAGGCTCGTGTGGAAACGGTATGTAGGGCTTGGCTGGACGGCCGTACGGTAGTGGCACGTGCAGGCTCCATTGGCTTGCCGTGTAGGCCTAATAAAACGGCTG
>VFQN01006326.1_pt1 | contig 13616 bp, 16 predicted proteins | sample 3512371 | NCBI WGS metagenome assembly VFQN01 (sample SAMN10412370, study PRJNA504923) | tailings metagenome | isolation source: Replicate 2 from Balatoc abandoned mine | place: Philippines: Itogon, Benguet | collected 2017-08-28
AATCCTGAAGCACTCAGAATATGGCCGGCAATACAATCTCAAACTGACAAAGAAAGAGGGAGAAAGACAGAGAAAGAGAAAGAGAAAGAAAGAAAAGGAAAGAAGAAAAAATCAAAGGGAAGATAGATGGTAAGCGAATTTTTTCTGGAACTGCGAGGAGAACAGAAACAAACGAACAAAAAAAAAAATCACAAGCTCTACAGAGAGGAAAAAAAGAAGAAAAATCAAAAGGACAAAATCAGCAATCAAATATCCTATGGCTGATGTATACTTCTTCCCCGTCTAATTGATTATATGGACCAATGATAAGTCTAATTGATTCGATGATGACTAGTACTATGCTATGCATCAAGCACTCCGCCACAACACAGTAAGAAGTGGTGCGATTTACTCTGGGCAGCCGGGGGCAGAAAGAAGAAGATTCGCCCCACATCCACCCCAGAGTTCTCCCCCTTACAATGTGGCTTGGGCGTAATGGGTGGGGCATTGGAGCGAATTGGGATTAGAGACATTATGGGAGGAGATCTTTCGTTTAACGAATTACACTTGCTAAGATAGTGAAAATAGATCCTATGAAAATATTCCATCCAATTTTCTCATTTAAAAATAAATAAGAAAATAGTGTAGCAAAGATTGGTTCTGTGGAATAGATAATCGAAGCTTCAGTGGCACTTATCACATGGAAAGAGTGTTGTTCCGAAATCGCTGTATACGCTGTTGCAAATAGGCTTAGAAACAATAAATTGAGGAACAAAATCGGTTTGCTACACAATGCCAACCAAATTTCATTCCAATCGCCAACATTTACCGGTAATTGAGAATGAAAAGCAGCCCAAAGTGCAAAGAAGAGAGTGGAAAATAGCATCATAAATCCTGTGACGGCCTTGGCTGGAAGCTTATACCTCGCCGCGTACTTTTCAGATCTCCAAAAGCATAAAGCAAAAGATAATGGCGTTACTAAAAGTAATAAATCGCGGAGATGAGGTGTTTCAACATCACCACATTCGACAACTACAGCACCGAAGAAGGCGAGGAATGCTGCTGTAAATTTACTCTGACGTAACCGCTGCCATAACCCTTTCTGTTTACCATCTCCTATTTGATCAATTGATTTGAATAATTTACTTTCAATAACATCTAAAACTGGAGGAATTACGACTGTTAAGCTGGTAAACAGCGCTGCTTTACTCGTCGAAGCCATCGTAATTGCAATAGACTGCGTCATAAACCCCAAAGAGCAAAGAAATCCAAGCTCGAAGCCTATTCGTAAAAGAATAAAGCTGAATTTCGTCTGAATCATCTCAGGAATAAAGCAAACTGTGGCGAGGCTAAACCTCAATACGTTGATTAACTCTGGTGATAATTTTTCTTGCAGATTCTTTGTCACAATATAGCTAAAACCATAAATCATTGAACATAATAGAATGCTTGACTTTGCTAGAAGCTGTTTAGACCTTACTTCAGGAGAAAACTCTGTTGTAGCAATTAATTGTAGTTTATTTTTCATCTCGTTCTGATTCTTCTGGATGCTAGCATTCTTCGGGAATCTTCTATACGATAATGCTCTTGAACCTTTCGATTTCGCCATTGCAAGAAGAGTAAAAAGAAGAAAGACAAACAAAATGATTTGCAATAATGAATGCATCATTCTTCATTGAAGGATTGAAGTTGGGAAAGGAGTCTTCATTCTGAAAATCCTCTCTCTGCTGAGAACGTGAGATATTTCATGATTATTGGCTTCGTTGAAGTAGATTGACTATAGATAGAGCGATTCAAGTAGAGTTGCTACGAACATTTTGCGTCGCGAAGACTAATTACAAACGTTTGGAAAAAAGAATTGATCTATACAATAAAGGGAATTATTTATTTACAGAACTTCAACTGCAGCTCCGGCATCAACTAATAGTTTCTTGATAGCATCTACTTCCTCTTTCTTAGCGCCGGCCTTGACAACAACAGGAGCTTTCTCCACTAATTCTTTTGCCTACAGAAAAAAAAATTAGAAAGCACCACAGAAGAGGGGACAATATCACATACCTCCTTTAAACCTAATCCTGTAATCGCTCGAACTTCTTTGATAACCTTTATCTTCGCCTTTGCGTCAACCGCTCCAATCTTTATATCGAAGATTTCCTTTTCTTTTACTGGTTCAGGAGCAGCTTCCTGTTTTGTCTCCGCAGCTGCACCACTGCCTCCTCCTCCACCACCAAAGCCACCAGGCATACCTCCAATATAGTCTTCTTCTGTAAAGCCTAATCGATTCTATCGAACTTCTAAAGCAACGGACTATGTAGAAGGGTTATACAAAACCAACCTGAACAGATTTCCATAAAGAAATAGACTCTAAAGGATTTAGGCGAACAATTTCTTCAGCTAACTTTTTCACTTTATCGGATGGTTCATTGAGAACGGCTTTCGTAACAATCACAAACTTCTCCTTCTTGACTTGTTGCAAAGTTTCATTCTTTGCTGCTAATTCTGTTGCTGCCCATGAATTTGAAGTGATTACCGTTCGCACACTCGAATAGTAGAGTGAAGGTTGACTTCTTTGTATCTGCTTTGCAAGACTTCGACTGATCATTTTTCACGATTTTTCGTGTTCTTTGATTGATTGACGGAGAGGGCATATAACCCAAATGCCCTCGCCCATTTTGATCGTTTCATCATTTCTTCACTTTCTTTTTCATTTTCCTCGAACTTCGCTACTTTGCTTTGAAATCGTATCTTTGAAAATGACAAGTGCACAATCTGCTGATGCTCAAGCTAGACTAAATGTTCATCTAAGAGAGATTGTTACTTTCTTTGAGACTTCAGGAATTCAGCAACATTCGATTGATCTCTTAAATTCTTTCATTGATAAGCATTTGACCATGGACTTTCTCAATCTCGCGGAAGGGTATGGTGGATGTATGGCATTTATCGATCATGATGAGCTAGTAGCAAAATTGTTCAAAACATACACTCAACTCATAGATGGATACATTATTGAAAGAAAGATTTTAAATAAGAGAATTCGTTTATTAAAAGAAGATAAGAAGACTGATCCTGAAGTTCTAGCACGACAAGAAAATCTACTAATTGATGTTGATAATAAAAAAGCAGTTGCTATGATGTCCATGGCTAGGTTGCGTGCAATGAATTCCATTTCATTTTCTAAATTTAAAGATCCTAAATTTAATGCTTATGGGGAATATAAAAAGGCGGTTATTCAGCAACGTGCAAATAAAACTATCAAAAAATAGTTTAGAACCTCCTATGTATTCATACCCTGAACTTTCATATGTACATCATAGTCTTGTTATTAATTTTACAATTTGTATATATAATCAAATACACACACCTACTTTGCAGACACAGTTGATGCTTGCCTTGCTTCGATTTCTTCTAGTAGTTCCTTTGCTACTGGAATTTTAAGCGAAACCTTTAGCACGATTTCCTTCGCTTTCTCGAGATCTTTGTTAACTCCGATCCCATCCATATACATTTTCGCTAAATTTAAACTTGCGTAGGCAATATTTGCATTGTGTGCTTTCCACAACCAATACTGAGCCTGTTCATAATTTTGAGGAACTCCATCTGAGGTAAGATATGCTGTTCCAATGTTAAACATTGCAAAAGGATGTTCCCGCTCTGCTGCCTTTAATTGTAACTCAAATGCTTTTGATTTATCAACAGGAAGACCTCCTTTTCCATTGTAATACCATTGACCAAGAGTAAAGCATGCAAGTGGGTCTTCAACTTCAACAGCCGCTTCATAGTACATCCGCGCTTTTTGAAAAGATTGCTCTACTCCTCGACCTTCAGCATAGGCGTTTGCCAGATTATGTAACGACGGGACAATTCCACCCAAAGCTGCTTTCTGCATAAGAAAGTTACCATGCTAGGGAAGGAAGCAAAAATCTGTTCTGTTCTAACCTTGTATGCTTCAAACGCCTTAGTATGATTCTGCTGTGTACCTTGGCCTTTTTCGTAAAGTTTCGCGACTGTATACTATTCGAATGTTAAAGAAGTGACAAAGGTGTATCACCGATCACTTACATGTGCATAACTATAGTCATCATTCTCCGATAATTCTAACATGAGCTTAAAGCCTTCTTCCACGTTTTTCTCGGTACCCGTCCCTTCTAAGAGGCACTGAGCGAGAGAAAACTTTGATTCTATGCTACCTTTTTCAGCAGCAATCGCCCAAACCTCAACGGCCTTTTTAAAGTCTTGAGAATTGCCATTCTCTCCTGAATAGAATGCTCTTCCTAGAAGTTCTAATTCTTCCACTGTCAAAGAAGCAAGTGGCTTTGATGTTAGATTTGTGACATATTCTACTGTAGGAACAGCAGCACTCTTCACACTTCCTTTCGATAGATCACGCATGGATTCTCTCAAAGCTTTATGTGCTGCTCGTTTCTGATCATTTTCCAATACAGATGAAAGCGTTGGTCCAGATTTCCCCACAACTCCACTCGTCCCTTGTATAGATTGACTTTCACTTCCTCCACTTTGTGCTTCTGGTCTCAAAATTCTCGAAATACTGCCTGCTATTCGTCGAAACATGATTGATGATTTAATGATTGTGTCTTCGTTTTGAGAAGAACCATTATTTGCAACGAAAACATGACAACAATCAAACCAAAGCAAGAATACCTCGATCTGAGCGAAGAAAGTCGACTTGAACAAGCAAAACATGCTGAAACTGTACGTCAGTATGAAATGAAACAACGAGCTCGATCAGTGGTTGTTCCCACAGCGATAGAAGATGTGAAAGCGAAACTTCGAGAGCTTGGAGAGCCGATAACTTTATTTGGGGAAGATCATGCTGATCGTCGCGAAAGATTGAAAGAGGTTATTGTAAATTATGATTTACACCGAGAAGAAACAAGTAAAATGCTGGTAAGTGTATTTCTTTGACTGATTTTCTTAGTCATTTTATTCTCTTTCTTAGGGTAATTTACGAGGTAACTCCTCTCAACCTATGGATGTTTCATCAGGAAAGCCTGCAAATCAAAAGGAGATTTTATATACTCAAGGATCCGAGCCCCTGATAGAATTTAGGAAGGCTTTAAGTGCGACTTCCTTCGAAAGAGCACGTCAAAGACTTATTGGAACTAAAAGAATCCGTGAAGATGACAATCTTCAAGGTGAAGAAAATGCTCACGCTTTACAATTATATCAATTTAATAAAGATTTAGTATTAAATTTAAGTCAATATGGTGATGATCGACCATTGTCTATTATTCGTTATAATATTGATGGAACTTTATTTGCTAGTGGTTCTTTAAGTCCTTTGGTAAAACTTTGGAATAGTACCACTTTGCAACATGTGAAAACTTTACGAGGACATACTGATCGTGTTACTTCCTTAGCATGGAGGAAATATGACTTAAGCAATAACAATACAGCAAAACTTCTTGCAACAAGTTCTGCTGATGGAACTTGTCTCATCTGGGACTGCAGCAATCTTTCCGTCCATAACTCAAGTAGCAATGAAGCAGAAGATGCGATGACAGTGGAGGATAATGGAAGTGTTGGCAAAGCATCAATTCTTAAACAAAAGCTGAAAGGTCATAATGGGATTGTCGCGGATTGTGATTTTCACCCTTTTATGAATATTGTGGGCACCGCCTGTCATGACCAATCTTGGAGACTTTGGGATGTTGAGACAGGTCAAGAGTTCTTACTTCAAGATGGTCACGTGAAGGAGTGCACATCCATCACTTTTCATCCGGATGGATCATTAGTGTTCACAACAGATGCTGGTGGAGTTGCATTGTTGTGGGATTTACGCTCTGGTCAGATGATTCAAGGCTTTCAAGGTCATATTAAAAGGATAAATCATAGTTCCTTCCATCCTAATGGTTTCCATGTTGCAACCAGTAGTGTCGATAACACGGTAAAAATTTGGGATTTACGAAAGAAGAAATGTCATTATACCCTCCCTGCTCACTCTAATGTTATCTCTGATGTTTGTTTCTCGAAGTCAGGCGAGTTATTACTGACCTCTTCCTTTGATGGAACATTAAAGACATGGAATTCAAGAGATTATAATATTATTCGAACATTAACTGGTCACAATGGTAAAGTAATGTCCTGTGACTTTGCACCGGATGAACGACATGTAATTTCTGCTGGATTTGATCGCACAGTCAAGTTATGGGCACACAAGGATGAATTTTAGAGGACAATGAAAAAATTTTAGACGACTGATTATTCTTTTTTTAATGATTAAAATTTTCTCAAACTCTCCTATCAATGTAAGTTAAAATGAATCAATAATCTTTTCTTCTTTGTTGTATCTTTTTTTTTCTTGAATTACATCGCATGCCTCTGCTATCGAGAGGGGGTCAGAAAGGATCAGGATGAGAAGGTAAGGAGTGGATGGAAGTGGTGGAAGACAGTAGTGAGTGATGTAGTGGTGATGTAGTGGTGATGTAGTGGTGTATGTCATTGAATGTCATAGTGTCATAGTAGTCATAGTCCCTCAGACATTACATTATTTAATTCCAACCACTATTTGCATCGAACAAAAGACAGCTGAAGTATCAGATTATATCATCGAAAGGTAGGACTTGAGGAGGAAATTTAGGAAAGGAAGAAATAAAAAAGACAAGTAAGTGGAAAGTTCCTCTGAGAATATGTTTGGAGTTAAACTACTTCTAGATTGAAGTTTTACTTAGACAAGATGCCGAGTAAATTAGAGTGGTCAAAAGTTAATTTAACGATTACTACGAAGCAACAAGAAGAGAAGATTATCTTAAACGATCTTGCAGGGAGAGTGTATGGAGGTCAATTGCTCGCCATAATGGGTCCAACAGGTAAATCTCGAGTTGTTCAATTATTTCTGTCTTTTTCTTATCATATCTCTTGAAGGGTGCGGGAAAACAAGTTTAATGAATGTTCTAAGTGGTCGCATCACCTACAATAAGAACATCAACCTCCACGGCAACATCTATTATAACTCAGAGTTCATTAACTTCCGAGAGACAAGAAAGGTCACTGGTTATGTTGGGCAAGACGAAACTACCTATGCTTTCCTCACGGTTTATGAAACAATTAGTCTTTCTGCTTACTTCTTTTCATCAAGTTCAGTTAGCAGAGAAGAAAGAGAAGTTCGTGTGAATAACTGTATTAGGGAATTAGGTCTGCAGAATGTTCGAGACTCAATATTAGGGAATGAGATGCAACGAGGTGTCTCAGGAGGCGAGTATAAGCGAGTTTTGATCGGAAAAGAGTTGATTAAAAACCCTGAGCTCATGTTTTTAGACGAACCAACCAGCGGATTAGATTCCTTTCAAGCTTATTCTGTCATGGATACGATGAGACAACTCGCCAATCGAGGGAGAGTAATCGTTTCAGTCATCCATCAACCTCGATCTTCCATTTTCCTGCTCTTCGATCAGTTGTTACTGTTATCAGCTGGTCGAATGATCTTCTTTGGTCCAGCCAGTGACGCATTAAGATATTTTAAAAGTCTCGGATACACATGTCCGGAGCATTTTAATCCAGCTGACTATTTCTTAGATTTACTCTCAATTGATTATAAATCACCTGAAGCAGAGACCGAGACAAAGAATCGCCTTCATTTCCTAGCAGAAAACTGGGAAAGATCTCGACAAACTGAAATGAATGAAGCCAACCTTCGAGAGATACAAGCGCTGAGTAGTCGTCGGATGGAATCTGAACCTGATGAATTTGAACAAACAAAATCAATCTTAAACTGGTTTCAAGATTACGGTGTGTTAGAATGGCGATGTTTTGTGAATATTTATCGGAATTATGTGAATATTGTTGTTCGTGGGGTGACAACGATCTTCTTTGCCGTGCTGTTAGCATTAATTTATCGTGATTTAGGATATACTCAAAGAGATATTCAAAATCGTACTGGTTTATTATATTTTATTCTGATTAATCAGGTACTTTGACCTCTTTTCTTCATTTTCCTACTATTTATTTATTATAATCTCCACAAATAGGGCTTCTCTCCGCTAATTTCGGTGCTGAACATCTTCCCCAGTGAGAAAGTTATCGTCACCAGAGAGGTGCGAGCAGGTGCTTATCGCTATTCCTCCTATTATGTTGCCAGTGTCATTTCAGACTTTCCAAATCTGTTGCTAACAACAAGTAAGAGAGGAAATACCAATCAGTCCTATATCAATCTTCATCATTGTCTGCCATAGTTCTCTACAGTACAGTTGTTTATTGGAGTGCTGGACTGAATCCTCATGTGGGGAGGTTTTTCTTATTCATATTAATTGTTTATCTATCGACATTAAACGCAGCAGCTATTGGTTACTTTGTGAGTACGATTTCTCCAAATGTTCAAATCGCCAATGCTATTGGACCTCCTGTCTTTATCATTTTACTCTTATATGGTATGGTTGAGTCTCTTTCACTTTCGTTAGTGTAATTGATGGCGCTGTTGTATATTTTAGGGGGATTTTATATCAATTCTGGTTCCTTGCCAATCGGTTCGCAGTGGGTTCGATACCTTTCTATGGTTTATTGGGGCTTCCAAGCTTTAGTGCTCAATGAATTTGAAGGAGAGACATTTACATGTACTCCTTCTGACACCGGATGTCGAACAACCGGTGCAGAAGTGATCAACAGTTTAGCTTTTGAAAATGCGAGCATTGGAAAGAGTGTTGGATTACTAATAGTACTGACTGTGGGATTTCATCTGCTGGGCTATACAGGACTAGTCTTAGCTCGTCAAAGATATGCGAAGTAAGTATCACACTGGCTCTTCCATCCTTCTAAACGTTTATTTTGCTCTCAAGGATTATTCCTGATGAAAGTGAAATAGCTACAGAAAAGAGTAAAGAGCCAGAGAAACCTCGAACCAGCTCAGAAGGAAAGGAAATTGAGATGGGAAGAGTTGGTTATATTATTTAAACTCTCTTTCTCTGGATAGTTCATACTTTTATGGTACTTGTAAGTAGATTTGTGTTATATATTGCAATATACTACAGAAGGACAGGACTTTCTCCTATCAATTTCTTAATTTGTTCTTATTAATTGTCATCGCTACCTGATTCCATTCATTGGTTTCTTTGAGTCCATTCATTCATTCCATTCCATTCTATCAATCTCCGCATATTTCACTTATCATGCTCAATGTCTCAAGGATGATCTCACACCTCCTCTAACATCAAGCCTTCTGAGGTTGCTCAGAGTATGGAAGAGGTGCAAAGATAGTTGAGAGATGTTTGGTCACACAGTTCTTATAGTTCACAGAGTTTCATCAGAGCAACAAGTCATGACATCAGAATGGAAATTGTTCTTAATCGTTACACATGAAAAACAATCATTTTTTTATTCTTTATTCTTTATTCTTCTTTCTACTACTATTCACTTGGCGATTGTTGCTTCTTCTCACCGATGGAGTCGATGGAGAGGTAATAATAGAAGGGTCGATGTCAGAGGAAAAGAAAGATTTAGACCAAACAAAAATGAATAAGAAAACAAAAAAAGAGCAAAATACATCGCATATCAAACATTTTCAATCATACGAGATCTTTTGCCTCGTTACTGCTGTTAGAAAGGATAGAGAACAATGAGAACGTCAATTGAGAAGCACCACATGGGGAGTAGAGTGACACTACTTCATCTTCGCTCTGATCTTCTCCATCTTCCTAGGATAGGGACTAACACAGCAGGGCATGTCGAAAGAGAGGGGGAAGAAGGAAGTGATTGATCTTGGTCAATCAAATAACTTCCAAAACATAATACAAAGAAACCTCACCAGACCATGTGAGAGCTGACGTCAGCAAATACAAAACCAACAAAAATGGAAAGAAAAGAAAAGAAAAACTTGCACAAACCAGTGGAAAGCAAAAACAAAACAAAAAATATGACAAAAAGGATATCGTCAGCATGGTCTCACAGAATATATGAAACGTTAGAGTACTGAATCATCTTCACAATGCAACATGTGTGAAGGGAGTGGAATGTTAGGGAAGATGATTGATCTGTACTATCAATGATCTTCTTGTATTTTAAATTTGATATTGTGATGATGATGATGATGTCTGTGTGATTGACAGCACATCTCACATAAATCGATTTGTATTAGGAGGTGTTTTTGCTGATGTTATTAATATTAATAATAATAGATATATAATAATCATAATGATATTCTTCTTCTGCTTCATTCTCTTATTTCTTTCTCTCAGAATTATTAATAGCAACACTGTAGAAAGAAATATTACATACAGGATAAAATAGATTAGAGATAGGAAAACTTACTATGAATTGATTGATTATTTTTCTTTTGCAAGATGAAGATTCATTAAGTCATCATCTTCATCACTTTCATCGTCGAATACAATCATTCCTCTATTGCTTGTTAATAGATTTTCAGTGGAGAACTGACGCTGAGAATGATATTCATTAGAGCTATCAGAAGAGGAATAGATGTCATCATCTACTTCTACTTGCTCAACATTACTACCATCGTCGTCGTCATCATCATCTTCTTCTTCGTTACCTTTTTCGACTGGGATTGACCTTCTATTATCAGCAGCAGTAGGGGCTTCCTCTTCATCGGCTAGATCATTACTATCGTCTAATTCGCCATCTTCTGCGACAGTTTCGCTTCTTCTGGAGGTTAAATATTCCAAAAGAGATATCCCAGGACGAGGGAATCGTACTTTCAATGGATTCAAAGATGAGACAAAAGAAGAACCAGAAACTTCACTAACAGGTAGACGAATCGAAGAAACATCATCAAAGGAATTGGAAGAACCTTCATTCATCTTCAAAACATTCATCTTTGTTTTCAAAGAATTTGTCAGTGAGAAATCTATATTTGTATGTGTCAAAGAGCTGAAATCATCATCTTCATCTTCTTCCTTCTGCTCATGCAACAAAATGGAAGAAGTATCATCTTTCTCATCATCTAATTCATCATTGGGAGGAAGATCTTGCAACTCATAGGATCTATGGCGAGTATCAACAAGTCCTAAAAACTTTGATGCGAGCGAAGAATTACTCAAACTCACTACTTGCCAAGTTTGATTCACCTCTTTTCGCAACTCATTAGCGAGTGAATCATGGGAATTAGTCGCCGAGGATGAATCATTAATATCCAATGCTAAATGAAGATTATAAAGCTGGTCATCGTCATCATCGCCTACATCCTCAATCTCAACTGGAGCAGGGGCGATTTGATCGCCTCGCTGGAAAGTTTTGGTGAGATTTGCGAAAGCATTTCGATGTTTTTGTATTTCATTCACACTGTCATCGCTGCTTGATGAAAAAGCAATACTGTTTTCGCCGGAGCCACTTTCTGCATTCTTATGAGCGTCAAACCTATCATATGCCCTCTTTTCTTCCGCTGAGCTCATGTGGGAATCAATGCTTGAGAGATCATAATCCGCTGAGTTCAAACTCACATTAGAGTCCCTGCGAGACTGATAAATCAACCTATCCAGCTTCTTTGCAAGAGATATGCCTTGTTGAATCGATTCTCGGCGCTTTTTATGGACAAATTTCGAAGCACTGTCATCCATCTTCTTTTCCTCCAACTTTATTGTCTCTTGCAAAGCCTCTACCGCTACCTCCTTCGACTGAGGATTCCTTTGTTCATTCATGCTTCCTACTTCCTTCAACAGCTTCATTTGTTCAATCCTCTGCTTAGCTTTGTTCGATTGGATCAAAAAGTGTAGTAACCCTGCGATAAACAGAGCGGGAATTAAAACTAATATTGGGAAAATCTGATAAAGCTGGAGATGTAAAAGCAGCGTGTATCCCATCGCTGTCGTAGAGACCATCTGAATTATCATATCTTGCACGGAGATTGGCACAGATAAAAGACTCGAAAGGAAGAAAAGCACTACCATAGAGAAGGAGCGAGATAATGCAGCAAACTTTCGATCATATTTCTTGGACACATCTTGAACATGCTGATAGGACCGCTTTGGCCAGGGAGTTTGGAACGCTAAAATCATCTTGGCGATCTTTAGATCTGAATAATCCAACGATAATCGATAAGAAACAAACAGATACTCCGCCGAGTTGAACACTTTCTGCTTCATTATCATCGCCTGTTCTCCTTTCGACATATTCTGGTAAAATGATATCACATTACCGATCAGCTTCTTCTTGATACTTCCCAAATCTCTCATCACAACGGAAGGAATCCACACATGCATGATCATCACGGACAGGGAACTAACCAAAAAGATCTCCACTATAAGCCATAAAGCAAATGACTGACCCCACGCGCCTTGACGATGACTATCTTGCGATAAAGCAAAGAGCAAGATGTAGAACAACATGCCTACATTCACAGAACCCAAAAATAGCCACGAAATTAATTTCGCTGATCGTGAACTTCCTTTCAAATTCACATTGTCTCTCTTATCCTTCGATTCCAGAATCATACCATTAATTCCTGGCATCAAATCCTTTTGAAAAAGATACAACAGTCTCTTTCCTTTCTCTTTTTCACTCATTTTGTCCTTCTCCAATCTCTCCTTTTCTTCCTTCAATGCACGCTCAACGCTTTCCAATTCAGAAACTATCAGATCACCAATGGTAGGACTTCCTTCTTTCCGCTTCAACACTGAGGAGACGCGATCAAAGACTTTACGAATTGATGAGCGATTAGAGCTCCCATCTTCAGTATGCTGCTGCTTGTAGTTTCCAGTCTTGTCTAGACCCCAAAGAGCTATGAAAGGAGATCAATTAGGAATGGTTAAAGAATGGTCTAGGCGATATGACTCCTTACCATCAAATTCTGCCTTTTCATTCGCATTTTCTATTAGATCTCGATATTCTTTCAGCTCCAATGTCAGCTTCGAAAACTTGTCTAAGGCGGTCATCATCAACATCTTTTGTCCTTTCTCATTTCTTTGTCGTTCTTCAATTTTTACTTTCATTTGAGCTCTCGGCACAATCGATGTGGCTTTATCCAAAGTGTATGCGTCGACCACCTTCATAGAGGTTTTCAAATTCTTCTTGCTCAAAGATATAGCAGGCGCAGCAAGTATCTGGATTAAAATTCGATCAATCATCAAAGCGAAAGGAGTTGAAACTAAAGCAGAGAAGATCGCGACAAAAATCACCACCTCCATACTATTATCCGGCTGGAAATATGCGCAGCTTCCATCTAACTCAGGATTTACAGATATTGAGGAGCTTGAAGCTTTATCGACCGTCCAGTAGCATTTCGACGTTCCTGTGGCATAGGGGGATCTTGGCTCCAAGCAATCTGTTCGACTCGTCAATCTCTCACATGTGCCATCATTTCCATTTGTCAGATCGTATGTTAGGGACTGCACAAACAACATAATCACGATGTTTGTAGCGAGGGATACCACACGCAATACACGAGGGAACTTCTGAGAATAGTGGAACACAACTCCAAACCATCTGTGATTGATTTTCATCTCATTGGAAACTTTCGTCATCACTGACTTTGAGCCTAAAATCTGAGGTAACGATTCTTCTGCAAGTTTGAGGATACTGTTGCTCTCGCTTTTGCTAGCTGCACTCAATGCGTTTCCTCGTATTCCTTTCTGCTTGACCAATATTCCTTTGGTTGTATCTTTCATCTTTGATGCTGCCTCTTTGCTGCTTTCTTGTCTGTCAGCTTTATACGCAAGGATCAAAGCCAATACTAT
>VFQN01006327.1_pt1 | contig 13612 bp, 11 predicted proteins | sample 3512371 | NCBI WGS metagenome assembly VFQN01 (sample SAMN10412370, study PRJNA504923) | tailings metagenome | isolation source: Replicate 2 from Balatoc abandoned mine | place: Philippines: Itogon, Benguet | collected 2017-08-28
AAGAGTTATTAGGTTAATGTTTAAAACTAATTTGGGCTATAAATTAACAAAATAATCTTAATATTGTATCTCTATAGAACAAGTTGTAATAAATTAAAAAGAAAATTAGTTTATAAAAATTATAAAGTCAATAGGTTAAAAATGTAATGATTAAATTAGTACAAAATATAGTTGATGAAATTATAGATCAATATATGTTTGCTGACGATACAAAACGTCCATGGATTATTGGTTTTAGTGGTGGGAAAGATTCAACTGTAATGCTTCAGTTAGTTTGGGAAGCAATGAAACAGATTAAGGATTTTCATGGTGTTGTTGGAAGAGATGTTTATGTAATATGTAATGACACGATGGTTGAAAACCCAGTAATAACTGAATATGTTTACAGAGTATTAGATAAAATAACAGAAGCTGCAAGAGACCAAAACCTGCCTATCCAAGTAATAAAAACGATTCCAAGATTAGAAGATTCATTTTGGGTTAATCTTATAGGTAAAGGCTACCCTGCTCCCAATAATGCTTTTCGTTGGTGTACAGAAAGATTGAAAATCAAACCTACTTCACGTTTTATTCTTGAACAAGTAGATGAGTTTGGAGAGGCGATTATACTGATAGGAACTCGCTCCAGTGAAAGTGCTAGTCGAGCAAAGTCTATGAAAAAGCACGCAATAAAAGGAAAAAGATTGACTAAGCATCCGACACAAGCAAATACATTTATGTATGCCCCTATTAGGCATTTAATGTTAGAGCAAGTTTGGTATATAATAAACACGATGCCTTCGCCATGGGGTGCAAGTAATGAAGAGTTATTTCAAATATATTCAGATGCTAGTGCCGATGACTATGAATGTCCGACAGTTGTTACTGATAAAGAGCATAAATCTTGTGGGCAAAGTCGATTTGGTTGTTGGGTATGTACTGTTGTTAAACAAGATAAATCAATGTCAGCTCTTATTAATAATGGTTTGAGTTGGTTACAACCCTTACTTACTTTGAGAAATGAATTGGCGGAAGAGAGAAACATTATTGAAAATAGAATGCCACAACGACGGAATGGAACGGATGCAATAAACGGAATGGGACCATATTATCCTCAATATAGAGCATCAGTATTAGAAAGATTATTGAAAACTCAGAGAGAAGTACAAAAAGAAAAACCACATATTGAATTAATTACTAATCAGGAGTTAATTGCGATTCAAACTATTTGGTATAGAGATTTTGTTTTTGGACAAAAAGTTTCAGATATATATAAAAATGCATATAAAACAGATTTGGACATGAATAACCAAAACGAAAAGAGAGAGAAAGAGTTAGAGTTATTAAAAAAAACTTGTAAAGATAACCCACAAGATTTTGAGCTTATTCAAGAGCTATTAACCTTACAAAAAAATAAGTCCTTGCTTAACAGAAAAAGAGGGCTTAAAGACGATATTGAAACAAGAATTGAGGAATATCTTAAAAAAGAGCAGTAGAATATGTTCATTAAAGAAATAGAATTAAACAATTTCAGGATATACAAAGGAAGTAATACAATAAATCTTCTACCTGAAAACAATAAGAACATTGTTGTTGTTAGCGGTAAAAATGGATTTGGAAAGACGACATTTCTGATGTCATTGGTTTGGTGTTTGTATGGCAGACAAATGGAGAAAGTTGATGAATTATATCAAAAAGAAATTGCAGATAAAGGGGGCTACGGTAAATATATCGGAAATAGTTTGAACCGATTGGCAAAGGTAGAAGGTGAAACTAAATTTTCTGTATCTGTAACTTTTCGTGATGTTAAAATACCTGAAATTACTTGTAATGAAATAAGAATTACAAGAACATATGATATTGTTACAAGTGCAAGTGATAAAGTAGAAGTATTAATTGATGGATTTCAAAATGAATTAATACAAGATTTGACAACAGATGGAAAGCAAGATGGAGAAGAAATATTTATTAGAGATTTGATGCCGAAAAGATTGTTTCACTAGCTGAAATTAATTCCCCTGAACAAAGAAGATTGTTAAGCAAAGCCTATACGGAGGTTTTAGGGATTAAAAAGTATGAAGACTTAAAAGAGCAGTTGGAGAACATTCAAGATGAGTATAGAAAGAAATCTGCTAAGCCACAAGAAAGAACGGAATTCAATCAAATCATTGCGGATATAGATAACAGACAAATTAATATCGATGAAGTTGAGGCAGAAATACAGCAATTAAATCAAGAAAAAATTGAAAAGCAAAGTACCTCGAATGAAATCCAAATGAAGTTAATTCAGGAGGGAAATATGATGACATTAGAGCAACTTAATGAACTTAAAGAAGATGAAAATAAGTTGAATAATAAAATTGGAGATTTACAAAATGATTTAAAAGATTTATTTGATTTAATTCCTTTTGGACTTGCAGGAGAAACTTTAATGGACACTTCAAGTCAATTAGAATTAGAAAAGAGCTATAGAGAAAGTAAATATAAACAAGAAGATGTTGGAGAAAAAACGAATAGTATATTAAACGATATTGAAGCTCAAAAAAGGAATTTTTCAGGTGTTATTCCTACTGATATAAGAGATTTTTATGAAAATCAAATAAAATCTCTTGTAAAGAAATATTTTTATTCTGATTTACCAGAAATAGAATCAAATTTTAAAGTTTTTCATGATTTTTCTGATAGCGAGACTAATGAATTAAATGGATTGATTAATAATTTAAAGCATACTTTCAAAGATGTTTTCACAAAACTTAATGATGAGTATTCTCGTTCTAAGAGTGATTTGGATTCTATCAGGAGAAAAATACGAGCTGCAGAAAAAGATGCAGAAGATGAATATATTGCAAATTTGAGATCTGAAAAAGAAAGACTTGATAAACGTATATTTTCTATTGATAAAGATATTTATGATTTAGGAGAGCGAATAGGTGGTTTCAAGAATGAAATTAAAACCTTAAAACAACGCCAAGAGGAATTAAGAAAAAAAATAGATGATTCTAGAAGATATTCCGAAAAAGACAGAAAAACACAAGATTTAATTTCTAAACTCAAAGATTTTATCAAAGATTTTAAAATTACAACTAAGCAAAAGCTTGAAGAGAATATTTTAAATGAGTTAAATACTCTAATGCATAAAAAAGGTTTTATTAAAAAAGTTCTTGTAGATATTAATCAAGCAGGAGATGATGTTGATATCAATTTATTTAATTCTAGAGATGAGAAAATAGACAAAGGCTCTCTTTCAATGGGAGAACGTCAAATGTATGCATCTGCACTTTTAAAGGCTTTAGTTGATGAGTCGGATATAGAATTTCCTGTATTTATTGATTCACCTATGCAAAAATTTGATAAGGAACACGCAGAAAATGTTATTAAAGAGTTTTATCCAAATGTTTCTAAGCAAGTTGTCATTTTTCCGTTAATACACAAGGAATTAACAGAAAATGAATTTGAATTGTTAAAGCCCAACATCAGTAAAGCATATATTATTCACAACTTTAGCACTGATGCTTCTAAATTTGTTGAGTCTATACCTGAAAGTTTAATTAAAACCTACAACGAGTTATATGCAAATTAATATAAAAACTTCTGAATCAAATCAAGAAATTGTTAGAAAAATAACATCCAAACTGCCTGTTGGGACAAAAGAAAATGTTATTGCTAGGATTGCTTTAGGTTATTCATTGCAAAATGGAAAAAAATTCTCTACTTCCGAGTTTAATGTATATGATTCGAAAGGGAAAGAATATAAAGATCATATTTTGTTTGATGCTAAATATCGAGATTTTTATATAGCTTTAATATGTCAGTATTATGGAATATACAAAACGCACGAAAATATCCCCAAATATATAAAGTTACATATTGACCATGGACTTGAGTTGATGGATATTTTGTTTGAAAATAATAACAATTATACTTTTTTGGATTTCTTAATTGAACATCTTGATAAAGGTATTTCAATGTTAGATACTGTAAAGGTCAGTCTCGATGCAGTGAGAAATAATAATCAAGGGATAGAGAAAAGTTATTTTTCAGATCCTATTAAAATTTTAATTGGCAATAAGTTAGAAGATAAAAATGATGAGATAGAGCTAAACTTTAATGATACAGTTCTTTATAATAATAATCACATTGCTGTTGCTGGAAGCTCAGGGACAGGAAAGACACAATTTGCATTACAATTATTAAAAGAGATTTCAGAAAAATCGAATCATCATGTAAACTTCATATACCTAGATTTTAAAGGACTGAAAGATGATGATTTAGTAGAATTACAACCTTTTTTTGACAGAACAAAAGCAAAATTTATAGATGCTCCAAAAACGGCATTTCCAGTTAACCCTCTTTCATTTATTGATAGTATAAATGAGGTTAATAAGCATATGGGAATTGATAAGTTTGTAGATATTATTTGTAAATATTCAAATATTGGTATAAAACAAAGAGGAAAATTAAGAGAAGCAACAAACGAAGCTTTTATTAATAAAAAGCCAGGTGAATATCCAAATTTTTCAGAAATTAATGAGCAATTATTAGAGCTTGTTGGAGATAAAAGAGATACACTGACTGAAATAATTGATGAATTAAGCAGGTATAATGTTTTTGAAGACAACAAAAAATTAGGAAATTTTTTGAATCAGAATATTTATTTATCTCTTTCTGGAGATTTATCTAATTCTGTACGATTTACATCTTTATTTTTAATTATAAACTACATCTACAACGTATTTATGAATATGGAAAATACGCCAAATGATAATGGTTGTAGAGCAATGAGATATATTTTATTAATAGATGAAGCACATGTGATATTTAAAGAGAAAAAGTATCAAGAAATATTAGAAAAAATCCTGAGGGAAATACGTTCAAAAGGAGTTTCTGTTGTCTTATTGTCACAAGGAATAGAAGAGTTTAATCAGCCAAGTTTTGATTTTTCTAGTAATTGTGAAATTTCATTTTTATTAAGTGTTAAAGATAAAAATAACCCAAAAGCAATTAATAAGTTTCTAGGATTTAGTGAAAAAGATGGACTCAAAGCTTATAGAAGTCTAGAAAAAATACAAAAGGGACAATCAATATCCAACATAAAAGAGTTTCCAAAAGGGGAATTATTTGAAATTAAGCAATTTTATAATAGTTAGTTATGAGTAACAGCAAATCAAAATCTGAGTGGTCACTTATCTGTGAATTTTTGTGGGCTAGATTTAAATTTCCATCAAAATCAGTAGCTTTCGTTTTGTACTTTATTACAATAATAATGTTAGTGGGACTTGCATCTAGTTTTATCGGTACTTTTAATACAATTAATTTATCGGATGATTTTGATTTTAACAGCATATCTTTGACCCTTATAGGGTACAGTTTAGTTCTATTGTGCTCTTCTGCTATTGAATTTATTTTTATTGGCTTTAAAGAAGATGAAACAAAATATCAACAACTGAAAAATTCTATTTCAATGATTGGTGTTGCTTCAATTATTTTTGGCATAGTACTATCGTTAATAGCCTATTACGTTAATATTAATTGGATTAAAGTTATAATTAGTTTAGTTATGACTTTATCTGTTTGGTTTATGTGGTGGGTTTCAAATTCTAGAACTCTTTCCGTTTTAAGTGATTATCCCCCTAAGCTACCGAATGTTACTGGTGGAAATTCCGATGACCCACTACAAGGAGAACTTCCAAAAGATTATATAGTATCATGAGTTATCCAAAAATTTATAAAGCATTAAAAGTCTCTCAACCATTTGGAGAGTTTTTTACCATTTCTATTAAGGCAAAAGACTTACTTGAAGTAACCTTTAGTGATGTTTTAAGATATGATGAAAATAAAAATTTAAAAGGTAGTCAACGTGAATTAGATGAAAAGGTTAGAGTTAAAGAAATTTCTGATTATATAAATTCTCAAGATTTAGCTTTCCCTAATTCTATTATAATTGCAGCAAATTATAATGAAAAAGGATTTATAGAAGACGAAGATGAAGATGATGAAAATAAATATAGATGGAGTTTTAAACAAATTGATGGAAATTTATATGAAATTGTAATTCCTACAGACCAAAAATTAGCTCCAATAATTGATGGTCAGCATAGATTAAATGGCTTTAGAAATGCAAATGAAGAGAGAAAATTAGAAACAGATTTGCTCGTGTCTGTATATTTTGATTTACCATCTCCATATCAAGCTTATCTTTTCGCATCTATTAATTACAACCAAAAGCCTGTAAATAAAAGCCTTGCACTTGAACAATTTGGATATTTAACGGAATTAACTCCGCAACATACTTGGTCTCCTGAATTGTTAAGTGTTTTTTTAACTCGTAAATTAAATACAGATAGAGAAACAATTTTTTTTAACCATATTATTGTTGCTCCTCAGAATGATGAATTTTTATTAGAGATAAATCCAAAAAATCAAGATTGGTTAGTTTCAACATCAACTATTGTAGATGGGGTATTAAAATTAATAACCACGAATCCCAAAAGAGATAGCAACTTGTTAAATACATTTGATTTAAAACAAAGAAACAGAAGCTTATTAGAAAGAGATAGAAGTCCTCTAAGAGGTTTTTACTTGAGTAATAATGATTTGTTTATTTATACTTCAATAATTAACTTTTTTAATGTAGTTGGAGAAGATATATTTCAAAATTCCAATAAAAATTCATATATAAAAAAGACTATTGGCATACAAGCACTTTTTGCAGTTTTAAGAAATATCCTGCTTATTAGATTAGAAGTTGATAAGAATATAAGTAAAGAATATTTTAGAACATTTATAACTAAATTCAAAAATATTGATTTTGCAGATAATTTTTTTACTGCTTCCGGTATAGGAAAATCAAGAATTCAAAATATAATTCTGATTTCAATTGAATTTAAATCTATTGATGAAATCAAAAAGGAGGAAGACAAAGAAAACTATATTAGATTACTGAATAATATAATTGAATCTACTATTTGAGTGAATGAATGGTAATAGAAATGAAAAAGGACGGAGAAAATCTCCGTCCTTTTTCATTTCTATTATATAAACAATCAACTCTTCACAACCTTCAAGGTTCTACTACTTTTATCCGTTTTCACTTTTACCAAGTAAATCGCATTAGGCAAACCCTGAACAGAAACCTGAACCTCGTTTTGGTTGTTGCCTTTTATGCTCCTGATGGTTCTACCTTGCATATCCAACAGTTCAATATTTTCTATCGATTCATTTCCTGATGAGATATTCATCATATCAATAACAGGATTTGGGTACAGTTTTATTGCCTGACCAACAGTATGATTATCATTGACTGACAATGCGTCAAAAGAAACCTTTACAAAAGCCTGCTCATAATATGTCCCGTTTATGGTAAACGGCAACCTTGAAATCAGCATAAACGAATCCTCATTCGGGTTATCAATAAACTCCAGCTCTTCATAATATGCACCGTAGCCAGTATGATCATTATGTTCTGTATAAGGTCTATACCTTGAAATATTTAAAATCTGAAAAGAAGTATCCAAAGTTCCGTCCATATTTAGTCTTTTTAATTTGTAAGAGCATGTATAAGAACCTCCTGAATAGAATGTGACATCTATAATGGACAAAACATAGATTTTATCATCTTTGATAAAAGACCTGTATACTAAATCTGATGATTCTAACTGATGATTGAATATTACTTCATTATTGGTAGCCAAATCTATTTTTTTGAAAAATTTTGAATAACCAGCAAACATATTCCCACTCGTTCCTCCTACATAAAGATATCCATTGTGATAGGAAACGTCGCTAACATTGTAAGTATCCAAATGGCTATATCTTGTTGTAACTATTCCGTTAGCATTAATTCTTCCAATGACTCCTCTTACTATTCCTTCTGAGCCAGTGGTGTGGGTTTGACCAAATGAGCAATAACTATTTTGAGCAGGCTTATAAACTAATGTTTCGTTATTAGGAAGGGGAAGTATCCTCACATTAGTAATTAAGTCTGCATAACCAGCATTACAGGCATACTGACTATTAGCCCCATAGAATAAAGGAACTGATAGGAAACTTTCATCAACATCGCCATTGGCATTTAATAGATTAAGAGGATTGGAAAAGCTGACATCGTTATAGGTAGCTCCATAAAAAGAATTAGGCTCTTCAGTGGCATTAGGAAAAGTCCATACAATTTTATTATCACTTCTTACGTAACCTGTATTCTCGTAATTAAGTATATATCCTGGATGATCAGCGATAAGTGTTGGTTTAACATAATGTTGAAGACCAAAGAAAGTATTGTCCATCATTCCGTCAGCAGTAAGCTGAAGGAAAGAAGGCGAGTAATCCGTTGCATTGAACTTTATATTGGTTAAGAACAAAAATATATTTCCTGAAGGAGTATAACTAAAATCTCTAATGTGGGTATATCTTAGATTACTGGGAAGGTTCAAATTAGAATGGTCAAACAAAAAGGTATTGTCTAATATTCCAGTATTGGTAAATCGTGCAAGAGAATATCTTTTATTATTGATATAAACTTCTGAAATCAAAATTTTATCATTTTGTCTTTTTGCCCTAATGGGGTTACCAGTAAAATGCGTACTCATTCCATAGAATTGAGACAATTCATAGGATGAAGGGATAGGTATATAATCAATAAAGCTATGCAGGGAAAAATCACTGCCAAACTGAAAGCTTGGAATCCTGTTGATGTCGTCACTGGTTTTAAAAATCTGATAGGTAAAGGCATTATTGTATTTCACAAACTCTCCCGAAAAAACAAAACCTCCATTAGTTCTTGGGATGATATGCTTGACGATACCATTTTCAAATACATATCCTGAATTACTTTCCTGTACTCCGTTGGTGGTATTGACAACAATAAAATCTTCTACACTTTGATTGTTATAGTGGGTAAAAGTACCACCGACCAACAACTTGTTGCTTTGGGTAATCCCAAGTGAAGACGGAGCAACATCAAATCCTGCATTAGCATTGTGGAATGCCGTATCTAAATTTCCGTTGAGATCAATTTTAGCTATCCTGTTTACTGTAGTTCCTTTATAACTGATAAAGTTTCCTATGACATACAGTTTGTTATCGGCTGATTTTCGGATACTATTAGCAACAGCATTAAGCCCTGTCCCTACATCGAAACCTGTATCAAGTGTTCCATCGGATTGGAGGGAAACAATCCTGTTCTTGTTGCTTCCGTTTACTGTGGTAAAATCGCCTATGGCAATCACAGCATTATTAGTACCTACAACAAAGTCATGTACCTTTCCATTGGTCGTAACCGTAGCAAAAGAAGTATCGGTTGAACCATTTTCATTCAACCGTTGGATTTGGGTATTTCTTCCTACCATGATTTTTCCACTCGGCAAAACATACAAAGCCGTTACCTCATTGGCATTGGAGGATGCTGAAAAGTCAAAATCCCTTGTTCCGTCAGGATGCAGGCGTACTATCCTTGCAGAAACCGTAGTACTGTTATAAGAAGTGAAATTTCCACCAACCAAAATCTTGCTGTTTGCCAGAGGTGCTATGGCATTGATATTATCGGTAAGTTCCTGAGAGAAACTGTTGGTTGTTCCATCTTCATTCAATAGCTGTAAGATATATTTAGAGCTGTTGGCAGTAAACCAAACCTTACCATCTGTCCGTTCTGCCAAGAGATGAAAGCTATTCATCGTTTTGACAAACTTGATGTTGGGGTCAAGAAAAGGAGTTATGGTCTGCCCATAAAAAAAAGTACTGCACAGCAGTAGAAACAAGCTAAAGAGAGCCTTGTTTTTTAGTATTGTAAAATCACTCATAATAAGATATATTTTGAGCAATTTTAAAGCAAAAAGGCACTATTTAATAGTGAAAACAGAGTTATTTACTGTACGGGATATATGAAAGGGCAAACCCTGTAATCCGTGAAGTAAACAGAAATTGACCTAAAGACTTTTTGAGGTCAAAAGAGTGTGTTTTACCCTTTCAAGATACATTTCCCCGATGGGAATCTCAACAATCGTATCTTTTATGGTAAAGGTTTCGTCCAATCGGACATTGCTTTGACCAGCGATTTCAAAAATGCCTGTCTTTACATGGAGCATAATAACCCTTAAGGTGGTGTTCATCTTTTCTATATAATTGATATTGATGATATAGGATTTATGACACCGCAGGAAAGACTTGGGCAGTAAGTTTTCAATTTCTTTCATTGGTTTGGTTACCGTAATCTTTTTATCATTCAAGCGATGGATATTACAATACGAACCATCGGATTGGATGTACAAAATGCTTTCATGCTTAACGAGCCAATGGGCAGTTTTGTCCTTGATGCTGATGTGGTTTTTCAGTTCCGAAAACCGCTTCTTGAACTTGTTTATTGCAACGGTCAATTTTACAGGATCAATGGGTTTATCAAGGTAGAAAAGCACATCATAATTGATTGCCTTTTTGGCGTACTTCTCAAATTCCGAAACAACAATTACAAAGGGCGGTTCGTTAAAAAAGGAGTTGGTTTCCTTTAGTATTTCAAAGCCAATTCCATCGTCCAGTTCAACATCCAAAAAGATAATGTTTGGTTTTTGGGTCAGGGTTAATACAATCCCATCATTAACCGAAGAAGCGACTCCCAAGCAGACCAATTCAGAGTGACTGTTGAGTTCATTCTGTAAATGTTCCAAGGACTCTTTTTCGTCTTCAATAATGATGTAGCTATAGTTCATTGTATTAGTCAATTAAGGGCAAACATCATTAAAAAAATGAACATAAAGAAGTCTAAATCAACTATTTTAGAGTAACTTTCTAAACAAGCAGTATTTTAATACAAACCATAGAAAACGGACAGTTTAAAGTATTGGAAACGTTATTTTCAGTATTGCTAAAAGCAGATTTTCTGTTTCTCATTTTTTTTTTGCATAGGTTTTCAAATCCTGTACACTTGAATAATAAGTATTTTTCAAAACCTATTTTCCTGACAGATCATTTTTTGCACCTTCAATTTATTTTCCCAAACACATAACTATCAATATCAGCCATCACTTGCAGGTTCATCCGAAGTTTTGGTCATTTTATACAACCTTCTACTCATCATATATCACAGGAAGACGGTATTCCAAATTGTGAAGAACCACATTTTTATACTCTGAAACTCCTGCTTGGAATGTTCAGGATTTTATAAGTCAGGGTGCATTATGAAAATGGAATAAGGTACACTCGTGTCGTATGTAAAGCCCACATAAATTCAACACAAACAGGCAGGGAAAAAGAATTTTGTATTGATTTTCTGTTCTCTGCTTTACAAGTTCCGACAGTGTATTATTCTTTTATTTCTTATTATAATACACATGACTTACTTCGAAAAATCAACTGAAAACTTCCTTAATCAATTAGAGTTTGACATCGATTTTTATGATGTGTTGTCCCATTCACAATTACAGGAATATGCCAAAGATTTCCTGTGAGAATATGACATTACAATTACCGAAGGTTGTGATTACTGAAATGACCAAAATGAAGACGGACATTACTACTGTGACCTTGCAAGTGAGTGGGCTGATTCCCAAGTTGATATTTATAATTCCGATTTATGGGAAAAAGCACCAAAGCTTCAATGGTGGGTTGAAGATGCCCTAAATGAATTTTGATTTGATAAATCAAGAGGAATGATAGGTTTATTCCAAATGGGACAATACCTGTTCTATTCAAGATTAGCAGGTCATATCTTAAACAGCCTTTCGGATTATGTGAAAGCATAATCCTTTTTTATCAATGTAATTTTCTAAAACATTGTCGTTACTGTTCCATCAAATAACCACCATCAATCAAACAAATTTTCTTTTACTTCATCGAGTGTTTTAAAAAGGAAATACTCTTTTGCAAAAGCAAAATGCTCATCCTCACAAAGCCTTTTCATTACTTGAACTTTACAGGAATCCAATTCAAATACACACAATACCCTTGAGCCATAATCCAGTTGAAATTGTCTACTTGGCTGTCCGTCCTTTAATGCCAAAAGATGCTGTACTAAGGACTGGTGGACACGGTTAGTATCTGTTCCGTTATATACTTCAATGGCAAAAAGTTCTTTCCTTTTGGATGTTTCCAACATACAGAGGGCATCAGCAATTAAATATTCATTCTCTCAAAATGGAATATAAGTCTCTGCCCTGAAACCTTTTGCTTTTCCTGTGGATACCTTATCGAAATAGGTTAAAAAAAAGAGCAATCCAACGTTGTGGTTGAATGCCCGTTCCTGTAAAGCAATATGCGTGTCGATAGTATGGATTCTATGGAAGTAATCCTGCCCGAAGAGAATAGTATTTCCCTTGGGAAACCTTATCTGCGTAGTTGGGCTGAGGCGATCTTGGATCAGTTTTGCACCGTGTGAGGTCAAATGGTGGACACTCTCCAATTTTCACAATTTCGGATGGACACCGAAAGTAGCAGAACCCACAAGAGGGTTCTTCCAGTATCTGAGTTCCAATACCTGTTTATTCAGATTTGCCCTATCGGTCATAATTCCTAAACCGAGCATCTGTCCTGTGGTCAGGAATTTGTAACGAGCCAATGCAAGCAGGATATTTTCCTGTGAGGGAGACAGCGTTTTGAAAAAAAGTCTTTTGGTCAACATTTCAATTAGTATAAAAAAAATAAAACGGCACAACGCCTATCATTTTTATAACAAGAAATGCTATAGTTGAAATTTGGGTTTAAAATTATCGGTGGACTCCGTGCTGTTTTGAGATGGGGTAACTGACAAATCTTCTTTATCCCTATAAAGCGTACTTTGGGATAGAATTTGTGCTTTGAGTTGTACCTGTTCCTTCTTGGAGAGGAAATATCTTTTGGGATGTTTCAGAAGAAAGTCCGGACTTTGAATTTTTATGGCTGAATAATGATCCTGTTTGAGGTAGAAATAAAAGGGTGGAAGAAATTTGAGTGCATTGAATGATACTCCCAAATCCCCTGCCTGTGCCTTCAATGCCACAAGCCCATTCATTCCGACAAGTTTGACGGCTGTATTGTTCGTGACCATATCCCTGAGCGAAGCAGGAAGTTGGTTGAGCGTTTGGGTTCACACTATCAAATGAAGCTTGTACTTCCTTGCTTCGGAAAAGATGGTTTCCATACTCTGGGAAGCAAGGTTGTGAAATTCATCCACAAAGAGATAACAGGATTTTCTGAACCTCTCTTCTTCAAAAGCACGTTGCAAAGCGATACTGAGTAGTGTTGCTGAAATGAATTTTCAAAGTGCCCTGCTCGTATCCTCTCCCAGTTTTCCTTTGGAGAGGTTAAACAAAATAACTTTTCCCTGTTGCATTTCTTTTTTCAAATCAAAATCAGATTTGCCGTTCATCATTTGGTAAAAACTGTAATTGTTTTGCAGGTGCTGTAATCTCGTGTAAACGGCTAATTTGGTTACACTATATCTTTTATTCTGAAAAGCATTGGCAAAGAAATTCCTGTACACGGGGTTTTTGGATTTTTTTCAAAGTTCAATCCACTTTTGATTGGTCTGGTCGTTCATAAAATCCTGCAAATCCGACAAGCCACATTCTCCCTGTCAGAACAGCACTGCCAAGCTGGGTTTTAAAAGCGTTTCCATTTGCAGGGACATCCCTGCTTCGGGAATGAGTTCGGCAAAGGTTTTGGCTCGTTG
>VFQN01006328.1_pt1 | contig 13611 bp, 16 predicted proteins | sample 3512371 | NCBI WGS metagenome assembly VFQN01 (sample SAMN10412370, study PRJNA504923) | tailings metagenome | isolation source: Replicate 2 from Balatoc abandoned mine | place: Philippines: Itogon, Benguet | collected 2017-08-28
GCTCGATGCGCAGCGTGTTCGACCTGAAGGCGCTGGGCGAGCGCACCATCTCGCTGGATTGCGACGTGCTGCAGGCCGACGGCGGCACGCGCACCGCGGCGATCACCGGTGCCTTCGTCGCCGCGCACGACGCGGTGAGCTGGTTGCTCGGGCAGGGGAAGATCGCCGCCTCGCCGATCCGCAGCTTCGTCGCCGCGGTGTCGGTGGGCATCGTCGAGGGCACGCCGCTGCTCGACCTGGAATACGTCGAGGATTCCGCCTGCGACACCGACATGAACGTGGTGATGACCGCCGAAGGCGGCTACGTGGAGGTCCAGGGCACGGCCGAGGGCGTGCCGTTCACGCATGCCGAGATGGCGCAACTGCTGGCGCTGGCCGACAAGGGCGTCCGCGAGCTGGTGGCGGCGCAGAAAACCGCGCTCGGGGTCTGAGCCGATGCGCCTCGTGCTGGCATCGAACAACGCCAAGAAGCTCGCCGAGCTGAAGGCGCTGTTGGCCGCCTTGCCGCTGGAGATCGTCGCGCAGGGCACGCTGGGCGTGACCGAGGCCGACGAGCCGCACCACACCTTCATCGAGAACGCGCTGGCCAAGGCACGCCATGCGGCGCGCGCCACCGGCGGCGCGGCGATCGCCGACGACTCCGGGCTGTGCGTCGATGCGCTGGGCGGCGCGCCGGGCGTGGCGTCGGCACACTTCGCCGCCGTGGCGCTGCCGGCCGGCGAGCGCGAAGCGCAGCGCCGCGTGCAGGACGAGGCCAACAACACGCTGCTGCTGCAGCGTCTGCAGGGCCAGGCCGACCGACGCGCGAAGTTCGTCTCCACGCTGGTGGCCATCCGCTCGGCCGACGATCCCGAACCGCTGGTGGCCGTGGGTCGATGGCAAGGCGAGATCCTCGAAACGCCGCGTGGCGCGGGCGGATTCGGGTACGACCCCTTGATGTTCATCCCTTCGCTGGGCACGAGCGTGGCCGAGCTCGATGCGGCCACGAAGAACCGCCACAGCCACCGCGCCCTGGCCGCCGCCCAGATGCTGGCGCTGATGCGCGAGGCCTGGCACCTTGGCTGAATCCACGGCCGAACGCCTGGCGCGCTACACGCGGCTGGGCACGCTGTCGCTGGCCGCGCTGCCGCCGCTGTCGCTGTACGTGCACCTGCCCTGGTGCCTGAAGAAGTGCCCCTACTGCGACTTCAACTCGCACGAGTGGCGCGAAGGGGGCTCGCCGCCGGAGCAGCGCTACCTCGACGCGCTGCGCGCCGACCTGGAATCCGCGCTTCCTTTCGTCTGGGGCCGGCGCGTGATCAGCGTCTTCATCGGCGGCGGCACGCCCAGTCTGTTCTCGCCCGACGCCATCGCCACGCTGATCGGCGACATCCGCGCGCGCCTGCCGCTGGAGCCCGGCGCCGAGATCACGCTGGAGGCCAACCCCGGCACCTTCGAGCGCGACCGCTTCCGCGCCTTCCGCGAAGCGGGCGTGACACGGCTGTCCGTCGGCGTGCAGAGCTTCGACGATGCCAAGCTGCGCGTGCTCGGCCGCGTGCACGACGCATCACAGGCGAAGGCGGCGCTGGAGGAGGCGGCGCGCCACTTCGACACCTTCAACCTCGACCTGATGTATGCGCTGCCGGGCCAGACGGTCGACGATCTCTCGCAGGAGCTCGAAACCGCGCTGGCCTTCGCGCCGCCGCACCTGTCGATCTACCACCTGACCATCGAGCCGAACACGCGCTTCGCCAACGCGCCGCCGGCCGGGCTGCCCGACGACGACACGGCAGCGCAGATGCTCGACCTGATCACCGAGCGCACCGCCCGCCACGCGCTGGAGCGCTACGAGGTCTCGGCCTTCGCGAAGCCGGGCCACCGCTGCGTGCACAACCTCAACTACTGGCAGTTCGGCGACTACCTCGGCATAGGCGCCGGTGCGCACGGCAAGCTGAGCTTCCCGCACCGCATCGTGCGCCAGGTGCGCTGGCGCGAGCCGGTGACCTACATCGAGCGCGCGCTGGCCGGCGAGGCGATCTCCAACGACGAGGAAGTCGCGCGCAGTGCGCTGCCGTTCGAGTTCATGCTCAACGCGCTGCGGCTGCGCGAGGGCTTCGAGCTCGCGCGCTTCACCGAGCGCACCGGCCTGCCGCTGTCGGCGATCGCGGCGGCGCTGGACGAGGCCGAGCGCCGGGGTCTCATCGAGCGCGACGCTTCGGGGGCGCGCCCGACGCCGCGCGGCTTCGACTTCCTGTCCGACCTGCAGTCGCTCTTCCTGCCGCCGGCCTGAGCGCCGGGCGTTCGAGTTCGTCGAGCAGCCACTGGCGAAAGGCCTGCAGCGGCGGCCAGTCGGTCAGCGCCGGCGGGTGCACGAGCCAGTAGGGATAGGCGTCCGGATCCTCCAGCGCGATGGGCGACAGGCGTACCAGCCGGCCCTCGATCAGCGCGTCCGCGGCCAGCACCTCTCGCGCCAGCGCCAGGCCCAGGCCCTGCTCGGCGGCCTGCAGCATCAGGCCGGCGTCGTTGAACTCGGCCACCGGCTTGACCCTGACCTTGTGACCGGCCAGCGCGAACCAGCGCTGCCACATCGGCCCGTCGCCGAGCAGGGGCTCGTGGGCCAGTGCCTCGGGCGCCACGTCGCGCAGCCGCCGCGCCGCCGCCGGCGGCGCCACCACGATCCATGGCGAGTCGATCAGCCGCTGTGCCGCCAGCCCGCGCCACGGCCCGGTGCCGGTGCGCAGCGCGGCGTGGAAGCCCTCGCGGGCGAGGTCGACCACCTGCTGCGAGGCGTGCAGTTCGAGGGCGATCTGCGGATGGCGCGCGCGCCAGTCGGCCATGCGCGGCAGCAGCCAGCGCTGCGCGAAGGACGGCAGCACCGACACGCGCAGATTCTCGTCGCCGGCGCCGGTGCTGGCCGCCAGCGCGGCGCGGACACCATCGTCGAGCTGGGCCAGCGCCGGTTCCACCGCCCGCAGCAGCGCCGCGCCGGCGGCATTGAGCGCCACGCGCCGGCCGTGGCGGTCGAACAGCGCGAAGCCGAGCTGCTCCTCGAGGAGCCGGATCTGCTGGCTCACCGCACTGTGGGTGAGGTGCAGTTCCTCCGCCGCGGCGCGCAGGTTGGCGCGCCGCGCCACGGCGCGGAAGGTGGGCAGCACGTGCAGGGGGAGGCGGGCCATGCTGGTAAGCATAGCTGACCAAACTGGCCGGAACTCATCGATTCCCTTTCGATATCTGGGCGCATACGCTTACCAGCACATCGAACGAGGAACCGCCATGGACACCTGCTGCACCATTCCCCTGCACCGCCGCTGGCACGAGCGACTGCTCGACCGCCTGGCCGAGGCCTGGACGCGCTGGAAGGAGCGCCAGGCGCTCGGCGACGTGATGGAGCTCGACGAGGCCACGCTGCGCGACCTGGGCATGCCGCTGTGGATGCAGGAAGAGGCGCGCGCACGGCGCGAGCGCATCGGCGACGCCGGGCCCGGGCGCTTCTACTGAGCGCGGCCGGATCCGCTCAGACCCGGTTCAGCGACATCCCGGCCGTGCTGCGCAGGCGCTCGATCAGCTTGGGCGCGATCTGCGTCAGCGGCAGCACCTCGTGGGCGGCGCCGTGGGCGATGGCCTCGCGCGGCATGCCGAAGACCACGCAGCTGGCTTCGTCCTGGGCGAAGTTGTAGCTGCCGGCGTCGCGCATCTCGCGCATCGCCTTCGCGCCGTCGGCACCCATGCCGGTGAGCATGATGCCCAGCGCATTGGGGCCGACCACGCGCGCGGCCGACTTGAACAGCACCTCGACCGATGGCATGTGGCGGTTGACCGGATCACCGGCCTGCACGCGGGCGATGTAGTTGGCACCGCTGCGCTCCACGCTCAGGTGCATGCCGCCCGGGGCGATGTAGGCGTGGCCCGGCAGCACGCGTTCACCGTCGCGCGCCTCGGCCACGCGGATGCGGCACAGGCCGTCCAGTCGCGCCGCATAGCTCTTGGTGAAGCCGGCCGGCATGTGCTGGGTGATCATCACCGCCGGGCTGTCCGGCGGCAGCTGCATCAGCACTTCCTTGGTGGCCTCGGTGCCGCCGGTGGAGGCGCCGATGAAGACGATCTTCTCGGTCGACAGCCGGCCGAGCGATGCGGTCACCGCGGGACGGACGGGCGCCGCGTCGCCGTGGCCCGCCGCCGGGCCGGCCACCGGCACCGCCAGGCGCTTGAGGTGCGCCTTGGAGGCGATGCGCACCTTGTCGGTGATTTCCTCGGCGAGCTGGCGCAGGCCGTCGGCCACGCCGATCTTCGGCTTGGCGACGAAGTCCACCGCGCCGAGCTCCAGCGCGCGCAGCGTCACGTCCGCGCCGCGCTCGGTCAGCGTCGAGACCATCACCACCGGCGTGGGCCGCAGCCGCATCAGCTTGCCGAGGAAGTCGATGCCGTCCATGCGCGGCATCTCCACGTCGAGCGTGATGACGTCGGGGTTGGTGTTGCGGATCATCTCGCGGGCCACGTACGGATCGGCCGCCGCGCCCACGCATTCCATGTCGGGCTGGCGGTTGATGATTTCGGACAGCAGGCTGCGAACCAGGGCGGAGTCGTCGACCACCACCACGCGCGTCTTGGCCATGAATGCGCCTCCTCGCTTCGTTTCTCGTCAGAACAGGTCGACCGAGCCGGCGCCGCTGGCCGGCGGCACGGCTTTCTGCGCGGCTGCCCGGTCCTGCGCCACCAGCGCTTCGGGATTGGTCGGCGACAGCCGCTTGACCATGGCCTTGCCGCAGTGCGGCAGGAAGCACACCTTGCGCGGGTAGACGTCCATCACGTCCTTCGACACCACGGGAATGCGCTCGGTCTTCAGGTAGTCGAGCACGAAGCTGGTGTTGCGCTCGCCCACGTTCATCGTGCTCATGCCGCTGATCACCTGGCCGCCGCCGAACACCTTGGCCTCCAGCGTCGCGCGCGTCGCGCCGCGCTTGAGCAGCTCGTTGATCAGCAGCTCCATCGCGTAGGAGCCGTAGCGGCCGCTGTCCAGGCCGTTGCCGGCGCCGTCGGGCAGCATGAAGTGGTTCATGCCGCCGATGTGGGCATTGCGGTCCCACAGGCAGGCGGCGATGCACGAGCCCAGCGTGGTCATGATCAGGATGTCCTCGCTGTCGACGAAGTACTCGCCGGGCAGGATCTTCACCGCGTCGTTCTTGAAGTGCGCGTCGTAGAAGAAGAACGAGGCCTCGCCCGGCTTGCGCGGCTGCGCCTTCAGGCGCGCCAGCCGCGAGCCGGTCGAAGAGCTGATGCTGGGTGCGAGGGCCATGATGCGTGCGTTATCGGCGTGACGGTGGCGGGGCTGAAGCGCAGGGCCTCAGACGCGCTCGTAGATGGTCTTGCCGCGCAGGCGGAACAGCTCGCGCGAATCGGAGAAGTTCTCGGAGTGGCCGACGTACAGCAGGCCCTTGGGCTTCATCACCGCATGGATGCGCTCGAGCACGCGGCGCTGCGTCGGGGCGTCGAAGTAGATCATCACATTGCGGCAGAAGACGAAGTCGAAGGGCTCGCCGAGCGACCACTGCGCCGCCATCAGGTTGTGGGTGCGGAACTCGATCAGCTTCTGCAGCTCGGGGCGGATGCGCATGAAGCCGGCATTGGCGCCGGTGCCGCGCAGGCAGTGGCGGCGCAGCCGCTCGGGCGAGAGCCCGCGCGAATCGGCCGGGTAGACGCCGCGCGCGGCGGTGGCCAGAACCTTGGTGTCGATGTCGCTGGCCAGGATGCGCGCCGCGGTGGACGCACCGAGCACTTCGGCGACAGTCATCGCGATCGAGTAGGGCTCCTCGCCGGTCGAGGCGGCGTTGCACCAGATGCGCGGGTTGCTCACGCCGCGCGCCTTCAGGTCGTCGGCGAAGGCGTGGAAGTGATGCTCCTCGCGGAAGAAGGCCGTCAGGTTGGTGGTCAGACAGTTGATGAACTCCTGCCACTCGGCCTCGCCGGCCGCGCCACTGTGCGTCTCCAGCCACTGCAGGTAGCTGCCGAAGCTGCGGTGGCCGGTCTCGCGCAGGCGGCGTGACAGGCGGCTGTAGACCATGGCCTGCTTGCCGGCGTGCAGGCTGATGCCGGCGCGCTGGTAGATCAGCGTGCGCACACGTTCGAAGTCGGCCTGGCCGAAGCTGAACTCCTGGTCCGGCGCCGGCAGGCCTCCGGCAGCGGCGGCCGGACGGGGCAGGGCGTTGGAGGCGAGGGCGTTCATCGGGTCTCCCAGGGAGTGACGGCCAAGGCAGACACACCCGGCCGGGGCATCACCGGGTTATCGACTGGCCAGCGCGCTGCTTGAGGAAGATCGTCACGAACGATGAGACGGGTCAAAGCGCGTCATTTCGGCGGATCAGCGCCGACGCGGCTGCTAGACTGGCCCGTAAGCCGGTACCGACTTCACCCGACTTCGTTTGGACGCACCTACTCCCCCTCCGCAGCCGAAGGCCGGCTCCCTGCGCCTGGAGTCGGCCCTGCAGCTGCTTCAGCAGTCCGGGATGGTGCTGCCCGACACCCGCCAGAGCGACCCGGCCGGCTGGCTGCAGGCGGTCGTCGACGGCCTGTGCGAACTCTCCAGCCGCGACGCGTTGACCGGCCTGGCCAACCGCCGGCAGTTCGAGCTGGCGATGGCGCGCGAGATCGACCGCGTCGCCCGTGCCGGCGAACCGGCACTGGTGCTGATGATCGACATCGACCATTTCAAGCGCGTCAACGACACCCACGGCCATTCGGCGGGTGACCAGGTGCTGCGTGCCGTGGGCCGCGCGCTGCACGAATGCATCCGGCCGATGGACACGGTGGCGCGCATGGGCGGCGAGGAGTTCGCGATGATCCTGCCGAACTGTCCGCCGGCTTTCGGCCAGACGGTGGCCGAGCGGGTGCGCAACAAGGTGCAGATGCGGCCGGTCAACGTGGCACCGGGCGTCGACATCGCCGTCACCGTGAGCATCGGCGGCGCCTATGCGCCGCAGTGGGTGCGCTCGTCGGCGCCGCTGTGGATCGAGCGGGCCGACCAGCAGCTCTACCGCGCCAAGCAACAGGGGCGCAACCGCGCCTGCCTGGAGATGCCGCCGGTCTCCCATGTCAGTGCCGAGGAGAAGGGCCTGCTCTTCGGCCACTCCCAGTTCCAGGACCTCGAATGAGCATCGACCGCGAACCGACCCCGGCCGAAGGCGGCAAGCCCGTGGCGCGTGCGCGCATCCTGGCCGTCACCAGCGGCAAGGGCGGTGTGGGCAAGACCTTCGTCTCGGCCAACCTCGCGGCGGCGCTGGCCCAGCGCGGCGAGCGTGTGCTGGTGCTCGACGCCGACCTCGGCCTGGCCAACCTCGACGTGGTGCTCAACCTGTTCCCGAAGATCACGCTGCACGACGTGTTCACCGGCAAGGCCGAGCTGGAGCAGGCCATCCTGCCGGCGCCCGGCGGCTTCTCGGTGCTGCTGGCCGGCTCCGGCCTGGTGGAGTACTCGCGGCTCACGCCGGAAGTCAGCGAGAAGCTGCTCGACGTGATCCAGAAGGTGGCGCCGCGCTTCGACCGCATCATCCTCGACACCGGCGCCGGCATCTCCGACGTGGTGCTCTACGCCGTGTCGCTCGCCGACGAGGTGCTGGTGGTGGCCACGCCCGAGCCGACCTCGCTGACCGATGCCTACGCCACCATCAAGGTGCTGGCCACGCAGCAGCAGCGCACCGGCGCGCGGCTGATGGTCAACCAGATCAGCCGCCAGGGCGAGGGCCGTGTCATCCGCGGCCAGCTGCAGCAGGTGATCGACCGCTACGTGACGCCGCAGATGGCCGATCCGGGTGTGCCCTTCAGGCTGGAGCTGCTCGGCGAGATCCCGACCGACTCGGCGGTGCGCGAGGCGGTGCAGAAGCGCCGCTTGCTGATGGAACTGCAGCCCGGCTGCCCGGCGGCGCAGGGCATCTCTGCGGCGGCCGAGAAGCTGCTGTCATGAGCAACACGAGCGAGCGCGAAGAGACCACGGCGTTCGACCTGCTCGGCGGCGAGCCGGCGGTGCGCGCACTGGTCGACCGCTTCTACGACCTGATGGACCTGGAGCCCGCGTACGCCGCACTGCGCGCCGTGCACGGCAGCACGCTCGACGATGCGCGCGACAAGCTGTTCTGGTTCCTCTGCGGCTGGCTGGGCGGGCCGCAGCATTACGTCGAGCGCTTCGGCCACCCGCGGCTGCGCGCGCGGCACCTGCCGTTCCCGATCGGCATCCGCGAGCGCGACCAGTGGCTGGCCTGCATGAGCCAGGCGATGCGCGAGCGCGAGGTCGATCCCGCGCTGGCTGAACGCCTGGCGCAAGCCTTCTTCGGCACCGCCGACTGGATGCGCAACCGCGGCGGTTGACGCCGCGGTTGCGCTTCGCGCGGGAGCACTCCCACCCCTCCCGGCCCTCCCCGTCGAGGGGAGGGTTCCAGTCAGGTCGACGATGGCCGCAGCAGCACGATCAACGCCCCGTGCCCGCCGTCCTGCGCGCGGGCCTGCGTGAAGGCGATCACCTCGTTCTTCTGCACCAGCCAGCTGCGCACCTTGCCCTTGAGCACCGGCTCGCGGCCCGGCGAGCCATTGCCCTTGCCGTGGATCACGCGCACGCAGCGCAGCCCGCCGCGCACCGCCTCGCGCAGGAAGGCGGCCAGGCGCTCGCGCGCCTCGTCGCGGCGCAGGCCGTGCAGGTCGAGCTGGGCCTGGATGGCCCACACGCCGCGGCGCAGCTTGCGCACCACCTCCGGCCCCACGCCGCGGCGGCGGAACGACAGCGCCTCGTCGGTGTCGAGCAGCGACTCGACGTCGAACTCGTCGGAGATCGATTCGGCCAGCACGGCGGCTTCGTCGCGCTGGCGCTGGCGCGGCTCGGGGTGGGGCCGTGGCACGACGATCGGCGCTCGCGCCGGCGGCTGCAGCGGCACCACCGGCCCGACGCTGCGCGCGAACAGGTCGCGCTCGCGTTGCAGCCGGGCGAGCTCCGCCTGGGCGCGGGCGGCGGCCGCGGCCGCTTCGCGCTCGGCCTCGCGCATCGCCTTGCGCAGCAGCTTGAGATCGGCCAGCGAGTGGACCTTGGCCGTGCTCACAGCAACCCCCGCTCGGCAAAGGAGACCACGCTCGAGCGGCCGACCACCATGTGATCGAGCACGCGCACGTCGACCAGCTGCAGTGCGCCCTTCAGCGACTGGGTGAGGAACTCGTCGGCGCGCGAGGGCTCGGCCACGCCGCTGGGGTGGTTGTGGGCCAGGATCACCGCCGCGGCGTTCAGGGCCAGCGCGCGGCGCACCACCTCGCGCGGGTAGACGCTGGTCTGCGTCAGCGTGCCGCGGAACATCTCGTCGAACTGCAGCAGGCGGTGCTGCGCGTCGAGGAAGAGCACCGCGAAGACCTCGTGCTCGCGCGCGCCGAGCTGCAGGCGCAGGTAGTCGCGCACGGCACCGGGCGAGTCGAACGCGGGCCGGTCGGCCAGGCGCTGCTGCAGCGAGCGCCGCGCCAGCTCGATCACCGCCGACAGCTCGGCACGCTTGGCCGGCCCCAGGCCCTTGATGCGCTTGAGCGCGGCCGGATCGGCATGCAGCAACCCGGCGGTGCCGCCGAAGGCGTCGAGCACCTGCTGGGCCAGTTGCAGCACCGAGGTGCCCTTCAGCCCGGTGCGCAGCAGCAACGCCACCAGTTCGGCATCGGCCAGCGCGGCGGGCCCCTGCGACAGCAGCTTCTCGCGCGGGCGGGCGTCGGGCGGAATGTCCTTGATCACGGTCGGGAAGGCCGTGCGGGCCGGGCTCGTAAAATCCGGGCCAGTCTACTGGAGCGGGACACGCCGTGAATCTCGTGCAGCCGGGGTCTTTCCTGACCCTGCACTACCGCCTTGCCGGGCCTGACGGCGCGGACATCGTCAACACCTTCGCCGACAAGCCCGCCACGCTGTCGCTGGGCACGGGCGAGCTCGCCGCCGCGCTGGAGCGTCGCCTGCTCGGGCTGGCCGAGGGCGCGCGGCAGGTCTTCGACGTGCCTGCCGGCGAGGCCTTCGGCGAGCGCAACCCGGATCTGCTGCAGCGGGTGAAGCGCACGCTGCTGGACGAACTCGGCGATCCCGACCAGACCTACCAGGTCGGCGACGTGGTGCAGTTCCCCACGCCCGACGGTCAGGCGAACTACGCCGGCGTGGTGCGCGAGGTCGGCGACGACTGGCTTCTGTTCGACTTCAACCACCCGCTGGCCGGCCGGCCGGTGACCTTCGAAGTGCAACTGATCGGGGTGCTGTGATGGGCCAGGACATCGTCGACGGCCCGCACGAGGTGCTGCTGGCCGAACCGCGCGGCTTCTGCGCGGGGGTGGACCGAGCGATCGAGATCGTCGAGCGCGCGCTGAAGAAATTCGGCGCGCCGATCTACGTGCGCCACGAGATCGTGCACAACACCTACGTGGTCAACGACCTCAAGGCCAAGGGCGCGATCTTCATCGAGGACCTGGCCGAGGTGCCGCCCGGCGCCACGCTGGTCTTCAGTGCCCACGGCGTCTCGCAGGCGGTGCGCCAGGAGGCGCAGCGGCGCGGCTTCTCGGTCTTCGACGCCACCTGCCCGCTGGTGACCAAGGTGCACGTCGAGGTCGCCAAGCTGCACAAGGAAGGCTACGACTTCATCATGATCGGCCATAAGGGCCATCCGGAGGTCGAGGGCACGATGGGCCAGCTCGACGACGGCATCTACCTCGTCGAGGACGTGGCCGACGTCGAGCGCCTGGAGCTGCCGCAGGCCGAACGCATCGCCGTGGTCACGCAGACCACGCTGTCGGTGGACGACGCGGCCGAGATCCTCGCTGCGGTGAAGCGCCGCTTCCCGAGCGTGCGCGAGCCGAAGAAGCAGGACATCTGCTACGCCACCCAGAACCGCCAGGACGCGGTGAAGGTGCTGGCGCCCACGGTCGACGTGGTGATCGTGGTCGGCAGCCCGACCAGTTCCAACAGCAACCGCCTGCAGGAGCTCGCGCAGCGCCTGGGCACGCCGGCCTACATGGTCGACCAGCCGGACGACCTGAAGGCCGAGTGGCTCGACGGCAAGCGGCGCGTCGGCCTCACGGCCGGGGCGTCGGCACCGGACATCCTGGTGCAGCAGGTGATCGAGCGGCTGCGTTCGCTGGGCGCGGTGTCCGTACGATCGCTACCGGGCGTGGCGGAATCGGTGCACTTCCCGCTGCCGATGGGCCTGGGCGACCGCTCGATGGCGGGCATCGGCTGAGGCCGCCGCAGCCGGCGCAGCCGGCTTCGTCACGGCGCGAATTCAGCAGCGGGCGCAGCAGCAGCGTCCACAGCGCGTAGGCCGCACAGGCGGCGACGATCAGCGCGGCGGCCACGGCTTGCGCCTGCATCGGTTCAGCCTCCCAGCCACAGCGTGGCGCGATAGGTCACGAACGCGGCCGCATAGGCCAGCGCGAACAGGTAGGCCAGCATCACCAGCGGATAGCGCCACGAGTTGGTCTCGCGCCGCACCACCGCCAGCGTCGACAGGCACTGCGGCGCGAACACGTACCAGGCCAGCAGCGAGTATGCGGTGGCCAGCGACCAGTCCCGCGAAATCATCGGCAGCAGCGCATCCGCCACCGCATCGCCCGAGGCCGACAGCGCATAGACCGTGCCCAGCGCGCCCACCGCCACCTCGCGCGCCGCCAGCCCGGGCACGAGTGCGATCGAGATCTGCCAGTTGAAGCCGATCGGCGCGAAGACATGTTGCAGCGCCTGGCCGAACTGGCCGGCCAGGCTGTACTGAATGGCCGGTCCGGCGGCGTCTGCCGGCGGCGCCGGCCAGGTCGACAGGAACCACAGCACCACCATCAACGAGAAGATGATGGTGCCGACCCGGCGCAGGAAGATCGTCGTGCGCTCCCACAGGCCGAGCGCCAGGCTGCGCAGGCTTGGGCGGCGATAGGGCGGCAACTCGAGCATCAGCGGCTGGTAGCTGCGCCGCGTCCAGAAGCGCTTGATGCCCCAGGCCACCGCGCAGGCCGAGGCGACGCCGCCCACGTACAGGCCGAACAGCGTCAGCCCGCGCAGGTTGAAGGGGCCGACGGCACGGGCGGGCACGAAGGCGCCGATCAGCAGCGCGTAGACCGGCAGCCGCGCCGAACAGGTCATCAGCGGCGCGATCATGATGGTGGCCAGCCGGTCGCGCGGATTGGCGATGGTGCGCGTGGCCATCACGCCCGGCACCGCGCAGGCGAAGCTCGACAGCAGCGGGATGAACGCGCGCCCCGACAGGCCCACCTTGCCCATCAGCGTGTCGAGCAGGAAGGCGGCGCGCGGCAGGTAGCCCGAGTCCTCCAGCAGCAGGATGAAGAAGAACAGGATCAGGATCTGCGGCAGGAACACCAGCACGCCGCCCGCGCCGGCGATCACGCCGTCGATCAGCAGGCTGCGCAGCGGGCCGTCGTCCAATTGCGCGCCGACCCAGCCGCCCAGCGACGACATGCCGGCCTCGATCGCATTCATCGGCCACTCGGCCCAGGAGAACACCGCCTGGAACATCAGGAACAGCAGCGCGGCCAGCAGCGCCAGGCCGGCCACCGGATGCAGCACGACCGCGTCGACCGCCAACCGGAAGCGCTGCACACGCGGCGACGCCGGTGCGGCCAGGGCGAGGATGCGCCGCACCTCCTGCTGCAGTTCCGCCGGCGGGCGCGACGCGGCCGGCTGCGCGCGGGTGCCGTCGGGCGCAGCCTGCAGCGCGGCGATCTGCGCCAGCAGCGCCTCGTGGCCGTGGCGCCGCACCGCCACGGTCTCCACCACCGGGCAGCCGAGTTCGCGCGCCAGCACGGCGGTGTCGATGGCCAGGCCCTGGGCGCGGGCGGCATCGATCATGTTCAGCGCCACCACCATCGGGCGGCCGAGCGTGCGCACCTCCAGCACCAGGCGCAGGTTCATGCGCAGGTTGGTGGCGTCGACCACCGCGACGATCGCATCCGGCACGTCTTCGCCGGCGCGCCGGCCTTCGAGTACTTCCAGCGTGACCTGCTCGTCCGGTGTCGTCGGGGTCAGGCCGTAGGTGCCGGGCAGGTCGACCACGGCGATGCGGCGGGCGTCGGGCAGCGTGGCCGTGCCGAGCTTGCGCTCGACCGTCACGCCGGCATAGTTGGCGACCTTCTGGCGCGCGCCGGTCAGCAGGTTGAACAGCGCCGTCTTGCCGCAGTTCGGGTTGCCCACCAGGGCAATGCAGGTCGGCGGCATGGCTCAGGCCGGATCGACTTCGATGCAGCGGGCCTCCGCCAGGCGCAGCGCGAACAGGGTGTCGCCCACGCGCACGGCCAGCGGCTCGCGACCCCCCGGGCCGCGGCGCAGCAGGTGCACCGGCTCGCCGGGGATGAAGCCGAGTTCGGCCAGGCGGCGCAGGTCGCCGGGCGAGAGTTCCGGCGAGGCGGTGGCGACGCCGCGCACGACGGCACGACCGTCGGCGGGCAGTTCGGTCAGGAACATGATGACGAGGTTATTGCTAATGCGAACGATTATCAAGTAATATTCGCTCAACCTTGTGCGTCGTGCCGGCTCTTCTGCGGGCGGTTTGAGGCAGATCAGAATGGGTTCATCCCCCGCAGCCGAACCAGGAGCAGCCATGAAAAGCGACCCGCAGGTGATTGCCCACCTCAACGCCCAGC
>VFQN01006329.1_pt1 | contig 13605 bp, 13 predicted proteins | sample 3512371 | NCBI WGS metagenome assembly VFQN01 (sample SAMN10412370, study PRJNA504923) | tailings metagenome | isolation source: Replicate 2 from Balatoc abandoned mine | place: Philippines: Itogon, Benguet | collected 2017-08-28
CACGGTTGAGAGCCATCATCGCAACATCCGTGAAAAACTTGACGCGATAAACATCGCTCATGCCATCGTGAAGGCATTGCGCAGGCACGAAATTCAGATCTAGCTATGCCGGAATTCCGGCATACGGTGTCCGGGAGCGGTGACCTACCATGCCTCCAGTTGCCTGGAGGCGTCATGGTTCGGATTCAGGTGGTCACATGGGCCAATCGAATACAATACAGAGTCGTGCTGGAGCGATATTTTCGCATCCGCTACGACATCTATGTGAAACGACGGCAATGGCGCGCGGTGGCACGACCCATCAACATCGAGATGGACGCGTTCGACACCGAGCATGCCATCTACCTGCTGGCGCTCGATAGCGCGGGCAAGATCGTCGGCGGCTCGCGTCTTGTCCCGACGCTGCAGCCCCACCTCCTCGGCAATGTGTTTCCAGAACTGGCGCCCGCCGGGCCGCCGCGGGCTCCGGACATCTTTGAATGGACGCGGTTCTTCATCAGTCCCGCCCTGCGCAGCCGCGGCAGCCCGTCTCCGGTTGCAGGCGTCGTCTTATGCGGCGTGCTGGAGGTCGCGCTGAAACTCGGAATTCGTCAGATCAGCGTCGTCTGTGAATCGTTCTGGCCGAAGCGTCTGCGCGCCTTGGGATGGAGCATCGCTGAACTGGGCGATGTCCTGCAGCACGAAGACGGCGACATCATCGCGCTGTTGATCGATGTCACGCCGGAAGCGATCGCAAGCACGCGCCGCGCCTATGGCATCCGGGAGCCGATACTGGCCAACGCTGCGGCGTCAGGCTGACTGCGCGCGATTGCGTCGCGGGTAGTTGGCCATATTATCACTGCGGTTGGCACGATAGTCAGCATGAAGACGGCAACGTTGCGGGCTGATCCGCTTACGGGTCCAATTCTAGGGATCCAGATTTTTCCTGGTGTTCGGCCATGACGTCATCCGCACAGTCCGGTCGGCCGGGCGCACTTTCGCGCCCGATTGGAAGCATTGTGAGTCCATCCCCGGATTCCGTCAGGCTGGACCGGAAGAAGGGATGCAAGACTGACCAGGTTTGACGGTCCGGAGTGGATCAAATGGCAGTCTCGTTGCGTGTGCTCAGTTTTGACGATGAAGCTCTTGTCGCCGGCATCGCTGTCGACGCCGACAAGGAGCCCTATTCCGGCGGACCGATCGGCGATGTCTTCAATCAGTTGCGAGCTTCGCCGCCACGCCAGACTCCATTTGCGCTTGCCGATGGCGATAGGGTCGTGGGCTTCATCGTTGCAAGGGAAGACGCCGCCCTCCCCGTCTGGGCGGATAGAGGTTGCATGACGCTGAACAATCTGCGGATCGACGCGCGCCTCCAGGGTCGCGGCTACGGCAAGGCCGCGATCCGCCTCGCCGCGCAATGGATCGCCCGGGAACGGCCGGCCGTCACACATGTCATGTCGAGCGTGAACGTCGCCAATCTCGCCGCCTTCCACTTGAACCTTGCCTGCGGATTGACGCCTACGGAACGGATCATCGAAGGGCGGATAGGGCGCCAGAGGATCATGATCGCTCCGATTGAACGCCTCTGCGGCAATCAGCCTGGGTCGACGTCGACGAGGAGCTTGTAGAGGCAATCGCCCGGCTCGGTCAGCATCGGTGCGCGCCGGCAGGCGACCATCCCGTTTTCGGTGAACGAGACCGCCTCCGGGGTGTGCCACGGCCGGTCGATGGCATGGATGACTCCGGCAAGTTGGCCGGCTTGGACGATCGCGCCCATTTCCGCCGCCGGTTCAAACAGCCCCTTGCGCATGGCATAGACAAAAGCCCCCCTGCCCCGAACCCGCATGAAGCGGGTTGGCGAGGCAGGATCGGCGGTTGAGCCCGACAACAAGCCATAGCGTTGCAGGACGCGCCGCAGCCCGTGTTCCGCGATAGCCAGGCCGTCCCGCGACAGCGCGGCGCGGCCGCCAAGTTCGGCGGTCAGCACCGGCACCCCGAGCCCCTGGCCCATCGCCGAGAATGTGGTCCTGCCGCCGCCGCCGGAACCGTCGCTGATCGAGGTGATCGGAGCACCGAACGCCATCGCCAGGTCGGTGAGCTGCCGTTGCTCCGTCTCGGTTCCCCCGCTTCTGATCAGGGCGCATGGCAGGTAGTCGCATGATCGCCCGCCCGCGTGGAGATCGATGGCAAGGTCGGACATAGCGAGAAGTACCGTGGTGATGTAGTGCGCGATCATCGCCGTCGGCCCACCAATGGGGTCACCTGGAAAGGATCTGTTGAGATTGCCTGCGTCCAGCGGCGAGACGCGCCGGCCGGCCTCGACGGCGGGCGCGTTCAGCGCGGGCAGGATGATGATCCGGCCCCTTACATCCGCCGGTTCGATGTCGCGCGCCAGCGCGGCAAGCGCGACCTGCCCTTCATATTCGTCGCCATGGCTGCCAGCCATGAGCAGGGCCGTGGGACCTGCGCCGTTCCGGATGCACACGATGGGGACCGGAACCACGCCATAACCCGACAAGTCCGTCGAATAGGGCACGCGCAGCCAGTCGCATTGCTTTCCATCCGCCTCGAAGTCGAGCGGCGCCCAAACCTGCGTGTAACCCGTCATTGACGCTCTCCTAGTGCTTCAGGATCGTTTCCAGGAAAAGTCGTGAGCGGGGATGCCCCGACGTGCCGAAGAAATCGCGCGCGGGGGCGCGATCAAGGATGCATCCGCCATCCATGAAGACGACCTGATCGGCGACTTCACGGGCGAAGCCCATCTCGTGGGTGACGCAGACCATCGTCATGCCGTCGCGGGCCAGCGCGACCATGACGTCGAGCACCTCCTTGATCATTTCCGGGTCGAGCGCCGAGGTCGGTTCGTCGAAGAGCATGATGCGGGGATTGATGCAGAGCGCCCGGGCGATCGCCACGCGCTGCTGCTGCCCGCCGGAAAGCTGCCCAGGATAGGAACTGGCCTTCTCTGGTATCCTGACCTTTTCCAGATGGGCCATGGCGATGTCTTCCGCCTCGCCGCGGCCCTTGCCGGCGACGCGGCGCAGCGCCAGCGTACAGTTGGACAGCACCGTCAGATGTGGAAACAGGTTGAAGCTCTGGAACACCATGCCGGTCTGGCGGCGCGCGGCGGCCGTCTCACGGACATTGAGGCCGAGCGTCGTTCCGGCGAGACGAAGTGTGCCCTCCTGGTAGCTCTCAAGACCGTTGATGCAGCGGATGAGGGTTGATTTCCCCGAGCCTGATGGTCCGCACACGACGACGCGCGCGCCGCTTGCAACGTCGAGGTCGATGTTGTTCAGTACGTGGAGCGCGCCAAACCATTTGTTGAGGCCCTCGATGCCGACGATGATTTCCGAATGTGCGAGCATGGTTTGACCTGAGTTGTCGTGATCTATCGTGCGCCGCCTGCGAGCAGGTGCCGCTCCAGCCGCCTGACGCCGTGGGAAATGACCAATGCGAGCACCAGGAAGATGAGGCCGGCCACGACCAGCGGCTCGGTGTAGCGATAGGTCTCCGAGGCGATATCGAAGGCGCGTCCGAGCATTTCGGGGACCGCCAGCACCGCCAGATAGGGCGTCGCCTTCAAGATCGAGACGAAGTAATTGCCGAGCGGGGCTGCGATGTTGCGCAACATCTGGGGCGCGATCACATGGATGACGGCATCGCGCCGACTGAGGGAGAGCGCCCGGGCCGCTTCCGACTGGCCTTTCGGGATGGCATCGATCCCCGCCTTGAAGACCTCGGCCAGATAGCCGCTGTAATAGAGGCTGAGCCCCATCACGCCGACCGTCATCGAGCCGAGGCGAATGCCGTAGAACGGGAGGACGAAGTAGAGGAAATAGAGCCAGGCCAGCACGGGCGTCGACCGGATGAAGTCGATCACGAAGCCGATCGTGAGGCCCGCGACGCCACCGGCGCGGCGCACCATCTCGAAGAAAAAGCCGATTGCAGCAGCACCTATGCAGCTGACAAGCGCCACGCAAAGGGTTGTGCCGACCGCGCCGAGGATCGTCGGCACGCTGGACAGGGCGAAGGCCAGGTCAAATCCCACCGGAGCGGCTCCCGGGTGTAGCGACGCGCGCTTCCAGCCAGCGGCCAGCCAGCGCGATCGGGTAACAAACGACGAAGAAGGCGAGGAGCAGCGCCGTGTAGATCGCGACGGGATTGTACTCGACCTGCGCGATTTCCTTGGCGCGGAACGTCATGTCGGTCAGCGTCACGAGCGACACCAGCGCCGTCGCCTTCACCAACTGGATGAGGGTGTTGACGAAGGTCGGGCTCATCGCAACCAGCGCCTGCGGCAGTTCGATCAGGAGGAGAATTGCCGCTCGCGACAGGCCAAGGGCCGCGCCAGCCTCCTTCTGGCCCGACGGGAGCGCCTGGAGACCGGCGCGCACCGCCTGACTGGCATAGCCGCCGGCATTGAGGCCAAGAACCATGGCGCTCACCGTCATGGCCGACAAGGTGATCCCGACGACAGGCAGCGCGTAGTAGAAGACGAAAAGCAGGATGATGACGGCGGAGCTGCGCCAGAACTCGATGACGCCGGTTACCAGCAGTCGCGCGACGCCCTGCGTGAGATATTGGGCGATGCCGAAAACGAGCGCGAACGGAACGGCAAAGACAAGGCCATAGGCCGTGACGGCGGCCGTCGTGCCGAGTCCCTGCAGAATGCCTAGCCAGATGTCGAACAGGCTCATCTGCATCCCTATGGCTGTCTGTTGCAGAGGTCGGCGGTGGTGATGCCCGGCGGCACTGTTTCCGGCTCGCCGAAGCCGTATTTCGTCATGATCGCGGCAAAGGCCTCGGTGCCTTTCAGCCTGGCCAGCTGTTCGTCGTAGGTGGCGCGCAGGTCGACATCCTCCTTCCGGAAGGCGATCGCCGCGAAGTTGGTATGCGCTTGTCCCACGTCGAACGGCGCCGCGCGTTCGAGCCCCTCCGCGCCCTTCCCGGCCAGGAGGCCGATGACCGTCGGCGACGCCATCAGGGCCGTGTCTATGCGGCCGGCACGCAGCGCGGAGAGATTGGATTCGATGTCCGGAAACAGGAGCATGCGGCTCTCGGGCACGCCGGCTGCCTTGGCGTTGGTGGTGACAACGCTGCCGCGTCCGGCGCCCATGATGATCTCTTCCTGGGCGGCGATATCGGCGTAGCCGTGGATCTTCTTCGGATTGCCGGCCAGCACGATCGCTGCATCCGGGGCCTGCAGGTCCGGCGCACCGAAGGCGACCTGCTTGCAGCGATCAGGGGTGATCGCGAGCCCCGATGCGACGGCGTCGAAGCGGCCGGCGAGCAAGCCCGGGATCAGGGCTCCAAACTCGGTCACCTGGAATTCGAGGTTCTTGACGCCCAGATCGGCGAAAGCGGCCTTGAGGATATCGGGATGCCAGCCCGTGGGCTCGCCTGTCTTCTCATCGCGAAAGCCCCAGGGCGAGCGGTTGTGAATACCGATGACGATCCTGCCTTCCCGCAAGACGCGTTCCTTGGTCGTCTCGGCGGAGGCACCGTTCCCGTTCCAGGTCAGCAGCAGGGCAGCCGCCATCCCGAACAGCCCCATCTTCCTCAAGGCCTGTGCAGCCATTTTCACCTCTCCCGTTGAATTACCTGATGTGACGCATGGCAAAGGCCGGGTCCGCCGGCGTCTTCGCGGTCGCCGTCCGGAACCGGACATGCATCGACGGTTGCCCGCTCCATCAGACGCTGAAGATCCTCCAGGGCAGATCGCACGTGCGGCACCGGAAAATCCGCCAGGTCCGTATTGTCCTCCGTTTCGATCACGATGACGGAGAGCTTCGCGGCGACCCCGGCGAGCGAGTGTGCAGGCGTCCTGGCAAGGCGCTCCAGCAGCTCTTGTTCGCGCGCAGCCGCCAGGGCCTCGGCCGCCTTTGCCTCTGCATAGGCCCGCCTCATCCCGTCGCGCCTCCCTGCCCTGCCGGCAGGCTTTCCGTCGACGTTTCCCGCGGACCGGCTGCGCTCAAGCAGCTCGGTCTCGAGCCGCTGTTGCTTCAGACATTGCTCCGCCATCGCGGCATGCGCCTCGGTCCATGCCTGTGACAACGCCAGGGCTGGGTCCGGGTGGGTCGGTGCGCAATCCGCGAAGCGGGTCATGGACGTCATCCAACTCTCCCGTCCAAGCGTGACGGAAGGCAAAGTCGTGGTATTGTCGGAATCAGCCGAAAAGCGGCTTCCGAACAACGTCGTGGGGTAGTGTCATGCGAAGTCGCTCGCGCAACCGCAGTCAGCGCCAGCCGACGCAGGCATAAAGGCGGTGTTTTTGACCATTGTCAACCAAAAAGAACGACTTTCAGTATGATTTTGATTTCAGTGGAGCAGTGTCGAGCGGCGAGAGCCATGCTTGGATGGAGCCAAGGAGATTTGGCGGACGCGGCTAAGGTGTCTCGAACAACCATCGTCGACTTTGAACGCGGTCTCCGAACTCCTCATCGCAACAACCTCGAAGCAATTCAGCGAGCCTTCCAAAATGCTGGGATAGAGTTTATCCCCGAGAACGGTGGCGGTGCTGGTCTGCGGTTGGCCAAACGGTCCGATCAGACGTAGCGTCGAGACGGCGGGGCCGCGGCCACGACCGCGTATCCTGGGCACAACCTCCGGCCTGGGCCGATTGCTGACCAACAGCTTGCGACGAAATTGCCGCCGAAGCAGACGGTTTGGCGCTACTGCCCCTCCCTGCAAGCATTCTATTGCCCGCGAAACGCTCCCAAGCTATCTTGTTGCCAACAACAAGTTGGGTGGGGCTCATGCCGGTTAATTTTACGCCTGGTCAGCTCAGGGACGCCGTGGGCATTGGTCAAGAGACATATCGGCATTGGAAGAAGGCGCTCCCGCCCCTGCGACGGGAGGCGGGACATAGTCCCTGCTTCACTGCCGGGGACTTACTCGCCACCACGATCGTGAAAATCCTTATCTCTGATTATGGTATGCGCGTCAGTGTGCTTTCTTCGCTCGTCGAGGTTGTGTATGCGGAATGCAATTCACGCTCGTGGCCCGCACTCGAACGGAGCCTGATCGTAATCGATGTTGCCGGCGGGCAGGTATCGATCCAATCTGAAGGTAATAGGCTGTCACTGGACGGGCCCGCCATGGTGGTGCCGCTCGGGAGGCTGGTCGAGACCCTCCGCCGCACATTACTTGCGGGCGGTGACGACGCCCAAGAGATGCTGCGCTTCCCGCCGGTCGCCCAGCCGGCCGATCTTTTGCGGCGAAGGGCGGGCCAGGCGTGATCCCCGTCGATCTTTTCGCGCAGGCTGCGGAAGCCACAGGCTACCGGCGTGAAGCACTGGTGCGCGACCATGCATTCGCCGATGTGCTATCGGCCGGCGGTGGTACGCGCAGCGTGCCGTTCGCCGCTTTCACGCAGACACCGCCTTCATACCGATCGGCGGCGCTCGCGGTGGTCGAGCAGGGTCCGGAGACTGACATTGAGACTGTGAGGGCTTATCGCTCGCTGGGGGCACCATTGCTGTTCGTCATCGCCGACGGAGACGTCTCGGTGTGGCAGGTTCGCCCCGAGGGGGCGCCACGCCGGCTCGATCAGGTCAGCCTTGCCGACGTCCCGGCATTGTTCGAGCGCAACCGTGCCGACTGGCATCCGGACGTCATCCATCGCGCCAAGTCGATCGGTTCGATCGACCGCGCCTATCAGCGCGATTTCGTCGACCTCGGTTTGCTGTCGGCAGTCGAGGGCGAGATCCACATCAGGCTCGACCAACTGCTCATCGATACGATGGAGGCAGCGCGAGACGTCGCGGGCGAGGCATTGAACGATGCAAGGCAATTGTTCCGAATCGTATTCCGGCTGCTTGCAGCCAAGGTGCTGCAGGATCGCCAGCACTCCTACGCCGCGACCTGGGATTCAACCGATCTGCTCTCGGTGTTGCGCGCAATCGAGTCCTATTATTCATTGCCAGCGGTGCTAGTCGCTAATAACGCGGCCGAACTTGCCCCTTATAGCGCGGCTTGGGCGATCCTGCGCCAAGGGATTAGCTTTTCGAACATCTCCTCGGAAGATCTGGCCTTCGTCTATGAGAATACGTTCGTCACGCCCGAAATGCGCCGACAGCTTAGTACCCACAGTACGCCGCGTCAGCTTGCCGAATATGCTGTATCCCGCCTGGAGTTGCATCGCTTCGCGCCAGAGACTCTGACGATTTACGAGCCATTCGCCGGCGCTGGCGTCTTCCTTGTCTCCGCCTTGCGGCATCTACGCGACCTCCTACCCGGAGCATGGAGTGATCGCGAGCGCCACCAGTTCCTTGTCGATCATTTGGCTGGTGACGAGTTTGATCCGTTTGCCTGTGAAGTCGCAACGCTCTCGCTTATCCTTGCGGACTATCCCAATCAGAACGGCTGGCACATCCATGAGCGTGATCTGTTTGCCGACGGTGTACTCACCGAGCGACTGCGCGACCAGACGGTAATCCTTTGCAATCCGCCGTTCGAGGCGTTCAGCCAAGCGGATCGTGATACTTATGCACTGGCGCGACAGACCTATTCGAAGCCTGTGGCGGTGCTGGACGCCGCGCTCGCAGCACGGCCCCAAGCGCTCGCGTTCGTTTTGCCCCGGCCGTTCATTCAGGACCGGCAGTTCGCCGAGCAGCGTCGGCAGATCGAGGCGCTCTACGGCTCGGTCGAATTGGTCGAGCTACCCGATCGCATCTTCGGGGCAGCACTCATCGAATCGGCACTTCTTATCGCCCGTGACTTGCGGGTGGCTCATGATGACACGATCGCGTTGCTATCGACAGAAGTTACCGATCAAGACCGCATCGCCTTCCTCAAGACGGGCAAAGTAACTGTCCAGCGAGCGCTTAAGCGCCAAGTAAACTATCCCACGAAGGGCGATCTTTGGATTCCACCGCTTCATGCACTATGGGCGCATCTTGCGCAGAATCCGGTGCTGGATGATCGCTTAGAAGTTCATCGCGGTATCGAGTGGCAAGACTCGCAAGCTGATGCATGGCGCGGAGAAGCCGAACCCGGTTATAAGCGCGGATTGCATACCGCGCGGAAACTTCAGCAGTATGTGTTGCCGCAACCCGTCTGGCTGGACTGCCGCCCGGAGCGTCTACTTTACTCAGCGATCGATTTTCCTTGGGCAAATCCGAAGCTCTTCGCGAACGCCGGACGTTTAAGTCGCGGTCCTTGGCGTATCGCGGCAACTCCCGATTTCTCCGGATTGATTGGGTCGCAGCAGTGGTTTGGCATGTGGCCGCGTCGCGAGGAAGACGCGGACGCACTGGTCACTCTGGCTGCTATAATCAACGGACCTGTAGCCAACGCTCATTTGGCGATACACTCCCCGGCAAATCGCTTTAGAATCTCGGCGGTCCGAGCGATACCGTTGCCCGCTACGCTCCCTCATATCGCCGAATTGGTCGCTGATTATAGGCGGCTGCTGACAGGCGCCGATCTGCTAACCGATCGCGATGCTCGGCTGCGCGAGTTGCTAGACGAGATCGATGCGCGGGTACTCGCAGCCTATGACCTACCGCCCCGGCTCGAACGCGACCTGCTCGACTATTTTGGATCTGCAGAGCGTCCGGTAGCGCACGATTGGAGTAATTGGAACCTGCGCTACCCGACACCAGGGCTGACGCTCGTCGAGCGGCTGTCGGGTCGCTTCCGGCCTGGTAGGAATTGGGTAGGCAAGCTGTTCAAACCGTTGCCGCCGAAGGAAGCTGAGCTACTGCGGTCGTACGGGGTCTAAGCGTGACCGGCTATGTCTACGATACTTCAGTCCTGTCGGCGCTGCTTGATGCCGCGCACCAGCGCCACGCCGACATCGCGCGCGCAGTTGCGTCGCTACCGCAGGACTCAAGCCATTTCGTGTCGGCAGTGTCGCTTGCCGAACTGACTTTCGGGGTGCGGATGAGCGAGGCTTTCGCGCCGGGCCGACTTCCCTCGCTCGAACAGATTCTGGTCGATGTGCGTGCCTATGGTGTGCTGGAAGTCGGACACCATACCTCGGCGGCCTATGCCGAACTAAAGACCAACCTCGCCAAACGCTATTTGTTAAAGGCGAATCGCCGCGACCGGCCGCGCTGGCTTGAGGAATGGCCGCTCAACAATCGCGGACAGCGCTTGCAGGTCGACGAGAACGATCTGTGGTTGTGCGCCCAGGCTAAGGAAAGGTCGCTGACGCTGCTCACCGCAGATGGCGGCACGCAGCGCATCGCGGATGCCGATCCCGAAGTGGTGTTGCTCCTAGTGTAAGTTGAGAGCGGCGTCAGCCGCCTGATGGCCTTCAACGAAAGCGGCGTCACGTTCCGCTGCAAGGATTGCCGTCGCGACGGCGCCGATCGCCAGCGGTTCGAGTCGCCACCCACGAGTTCATTCGCCGCTTCCTGCTTCACGTCCTGCCGCACGACTTCCACCGAATCCGGCATAGAACCTGTCCCTAAGCGGTCAACTCTGTCACGTATTTGGTAACCAGATAGGCCTCGATCGCCTCCGACCGACCGACGGTGCCAAAACCTGAATCGCGCACGCCGCCGAAGGTCACCTCCGCCGTGCCGGCGGTGATTTCGACACCGCGCGACACCGCTTCCGCGATCAGCCCTTCGAGCTGCTCATCCGCACGGGTCGGTGTGATTGGCGTGCTCCAGAACGCATCTCAAGTTATACTGGTGCTAGCTGCTCTTTTTTCGGCCAGCGCTCCTACCATGCACAAGATGCGCGATGCCTGCCTTGTTCCACGTCCAGTGGGCGCTACAAGTCGTCGGTAAGCGCCGTCGGTTGGAAGTTGGATCATGCGGCTAGGGTTCTCAGTTGAGAACTTTTTGTCGGCGACGCAAGTTTCGGGCGACGTTAGGCATTTGTTAACCCTTAATTTCTTGACGCACCCGCAAGACTCACGGCATCTAACGCTCAAATCGCCAACTGACACAGTTGAGCGTCTTTCATGTCGGAGACCATTTTAGTGGATGCCATCCAAGCATCTCCCCCGAGGTCGTTGACGCGGCTGATTGAAGCCGACGCCGATATCCTAAGCGCTCAACTTCAACAGTTGCGCGCCCGCGCCTTCCCGCCGACGGCGCAGAAGGAATTGCGCCGGTTTATGGCTGGGGAGGCCGCCAAGTTGATCGGAATCAGCGACGCATATCTTCGTACGTTGGTTTTGGACGGAGTGATTCCTGAAGCGGAAAAGAATTCAGCCGGACGACGGCTTTACACGCTCGAGCAGATTCACGCGATCCGAGACCATCTCGGACGAAACAAGAAGGATTACGTCCGCCGTCGGGATGACAGCGAACCCATACAGGTAATTGCCGTTACGAATTTCAAAGGCGGCTCCGGGAAGACGACGACCAGTGCCCATCTTGCGCAGTATTTCGCGCTTCGAGGGTATCGCGTGCTTGCGATCGACCTCGATCCCCAGGCGTCGTTGTCGGCCTTGTTTGGTCTTCAGCCAGAATTTGATCTCGTGCAGAATGATACGATCTACGGCGCGATACGGTATGACGAACACCAGCGCCCGTTGGCGGACATTATCAGAAAGACCTACTTCACGGGCCTCGACATCGTTCCGGGAAATCTCGAGCTCCAGGAGTTTGAGCATGAAACGCCGCGCGCCCTCATTGGAGGAAGGCGGACTACGGAACGCATGTTCTTCACGCGTGTGTCCGCCGCTCTGAAGTCAGTAGAAGCCAACTACGATCTTGTCGTCCTGGATTGCCCGCCATCGCTGGGCTACCTGACGCTGTCTGCTCTATGTGCTGCGACCTCCGTGTTGGTAACCATCCATCCACAGATGCTCGATGTTGCCTCTATGAGCCAGTTCCTGCACATGACGGCGGGTTTGTTCGAGGTGGTTGAGAATGCAGGCGGCAATGCGGGATATGATTGGTTTCGTTATCTTCTCACACGATACGAACCAAATGACAGCTCCCAGTCCCAGGTAGCCGGGCTTCTCAAGAGTCTGTTTGGCGACCGGGTTCTCACGAATGCGATGGTCAAATCCGCTGCGATTTCCGACGCGGGGATCACGAAGCAGACCCTTTATGAGGTTGGCCGCGAGAATTTCCATCGACAGACCTATGATCGGGCTATGGAAGCGCTCGACGCTGTCAACGGCGAGATCGAGCTTCTCATAAAGCAATCTTGGGGGCGCAAATGACGAAGCGTCGCGAAGCCCTGAAGGACTTCTTGGAACCCATCACGAGTTCCGAGTTCTCAGCTGAGAACCAACAACCACAACGGCAGCGCCCGCAAATGGCCTCGGGCGCGCTGCAGAGCATGAATGACGCGATTTCGGGGCTGTCCAGGGAGGCCGAAGACCTACGAAAGGCACTCGCTGAGGGCTCGACGATCGTGGAAATCGATCCGGGTCACATCGAAAGCTCGTTCGTCAAGGATCGACTCGACGACTACGACGGCGAGGAATTCGACGGCCTGGTCGAGAGCATCCGCGAGAATGGACAGGCGATACCGGTTCTGGTCCGGCCGCACCCCGAACAAGACGGGAAGTATCAACTCGCTTTTGGGCATCGTCGTGTAGCAGCGCTCCGAACCCTCGGCCTCAAGGTGAAAGCCTTGGTCCGCGAGATGTCGGATGAGGCGCTGGTCATTGCCCAGGGCAATGAAAACCTCGAGCGAAAAGACCTCAGCTTCATTGAAAGGGCTCTCTTTGCGCTTCGACTCGAGGAGCGCGGGATGCCGCGCTCCGTCATCATGGCGACATTTGGCACCAGTTCCAAAGGCGTGCTGTCCGAGATGCTTGGCTTGGCTCGACGGTTGCCGATTTCACTTGTTGAAGAGATCGGACCAGCCCCAGGCATCGGCCGGCCAAGATGGGCTGCGCTTGCCGATCTGCTTGAGGCACAGCCTGTGGCGGTCTGGAAGTCGGCGGTCGGGTCATCAGGCTTCAAGAAGCTGGCGAGTGCCGATCGCTTCGAGACCGTGTTCAAAGCGCTGCAGAGCAAACCTGCCGGGAAAGGGACCGTTGCGGCACCTTGGGTTCCTGCGGACAGATCGTTCAGCGTCAACACGAAACAGGGCGAAAAGGCCCTGATGATGACGTTCAAGTCCAAGGACGGGAAGTCCTTTGGCGAATGGATTTCGAGCAATCTGGATAGCCTCTACGAGGCGTTCCGGAAATCGGAGAAGTAGAAACGGAGATTGAAACCGCAAAAGAAAAAGGCCCCCGAACGTCACCGCGCGGAAGCCCTTCTCATAGGTCTAGCAGCCCGAGAATCGCAAATTCGCGAATCACTGTCAAGAGTCCCGGAGCCGATTCGGCGAACTGATTTCTTTTGCCTAACGACAGGTGAAAGAAGATGCAGACGCATATCACAACGACGCCCTTTGGGCGGCGACCGATGACGCTTGCCATGATGGCTAGCCAGGCCGTAGCGAAAGCCATGCCCGAAAGCGCCAGCGTTCAGAAATGGCATGTCTTCAAATCCATCCGTGAAGCCAAGGACCTGATCGGCGCCACGGATCGATCTTTGGCGATCCTCAACGCGCTCCTGTCCTTCCATCGGGACATGGAGCTTTCGGCCGAGGGCGAACTCGTCGTCTGGCCGTCGAACGAGCAGCTCATAGCCCGTGCAAACGGCATGCCGGCGACAACATTGCGGCGTCATCTGGCCGTCCTGGTCGATTGCG
>VFQN01006330.1_pt1 | contig 13603 bp, 9 predicted proteins | sample 3512371 | NCBI WGS metagenome assembly VFQN01 (sample SAMN10412370, study PRJNA504923) | tailings metagenome | isolation source: Replicate 2 from Balatoc abandoned mine | place: Philippines: Itogon, Benguet | collected 2017-08-28
ATTGGAATTGCTGTCGGCAATGAAAAATTGAACTTGAATGCGATAAAACAACAAATACTTCTACAAAGAACACGTTTCGAAGATAATTTGAAAAAGTATAGCCCAAATGAAGAAACTTATCTTGTTCAACAATCCGCTATTGCTTGGAACACCATCTATGACCCTGAAAGAGAAGCGGTAATTGTGCCCGTTAGCAGAAATTGGAATACGTTTTTTGGCGGAAGTTATGTTTTATTTGATTGGGATACTTATTTATCTGGTCTAATGGCTGGCTTGGATAATAAAGCTTTGGCCTATGCAAATGTGGTGGAGGTATCAAAATCAATAGACCAATATGGAATGGCTCCCAACTATGTGTCTGCACAAGGACTTGGTTCGCCTGACCGTTCTCAACCTCCTGTGGGCAGTATTGTCGTCCAAGAACTATACAACAAGTATAGAGACAAGTGGTTGATAGAATTACTATTCGATAAATTAGTAAGATGGAATCAGTGGTGGCTTAAGCACCGCCAAACCAATGGATACCTATGTTGGGGAAGCGATAAAATTCCGACTGATGGAGCAGCAAATACATGGCAAGGTGCAGCCTATGAATCGGGTTTAGACAATTCTCCTATGTATGATGATGTGCCTTTTGATACCGTTTCTCACCAAATGGTACTGGCAGACGTCGGGCTAATGAGCTTGTACATAGCCGATTGCTACGCATTAGCTGAATTAGCAAAAATCATAGGCCGAAACACAGAAGCCAAAGAATTAGAAGAACGTGCCAAAGTGTTTTCTCAGTCATTATCTACTTTGTGGAATAACGATGTAGGAATGTTTTTAAATAAACGTACTGATACTGGTGCATGGAACAAACGACTTTCTCCTACTTTATTCTATCCACTTATTGCCAAAGTAGCAACCCCTTTGCAGGCTAAACGTATGATTGAGGAGCATTTGCTTAATCCAAATGAGTTCTGGGGTGAGTGGGTGTTACCCTCAATTGCAAGAAATGACCCTGCTTTCGAACAACAAGATTACTGGCGAGGTCGAATTTGGGCTCCACTCAATTTCTTGGTTTACATGGGGCTTAAAAACTATGATTTTCCGAATGTGAGGAAAGATTTAGTAAATAAATCCAATGATTTATTGCTCAAAAACTGGCGAAGCAAACACGCAGTATTCGAAAACTACCATGCTTCTGGAGTTGGCCGATTGCCAAATGAGAACCTAAACCGCAGTGATAATTTCTATCATTGGGGAGCATTATTGGGCTACATGTATTTATTAGAACAGACAAACCCTCGCTCTAAATAAGCAGAATTAAAAAATAAACGACACCATGGCAAAGAAGACTGTTGCAAAAATTAAATTTATAATTGGTATAACCATTACAGTTGTAGCAATAGTACTCATTGTATCTTCTTTTCTACCTAAGCAAGAAAAAAAGATAGCACTCTCAAAGAATGCTCATATTTCCCTTATCGGAAATAACTTAGGCTCCAGAATGTTGAATTATGGTAGTTTTGATACTGAGCTTCACTTGAAGTTTCCTTCGTATCGGTTATTTATTAGAAACTTATGTGATGGAGGTGATACTCCTGGTTTTCGACCACACGCAAGTAGAAACACTCCATGGGCGTTTCCTCATGCAGCAAAGTTTCAGAAGGAATACGCAAAACCCTCAGACAGTGAGGGAAATTTTCCTACTCCTGATGAGTGGCTAACTAACCTTAAAACCGATGTAATCCTTGCCTTTTTTGGGTATAGCGAGTCATTTGAGGGAATTCATGGATTACCAAAATTTAAAGCCGAACTTGAAGCATTTGTCTTACACACGATGTCTCAAAAATACAATGGACGTGTGGCACCCCAATTGGCTCTAATATCGCCAACAGCCTTCCAAGACCTCTCAAAAAAGTATGATTTACCAAATGGGGTCAAAGAAAATCAAAACCTTGAGCTTTATACCAAAGCAATAAAGGAAATCGCTCAAAAGCACAATATTTACTTTGTTGATGTATTCAATCCGAGTATAAAATGGTTTTCAGAAGGTACAGAACTCACAATAGATGGTTTCCAGCTAAATGAAAAAGGGTATGAGAAATTAGCGTCATTTTTGGTCGAGAACCTTTTTGAAAGTACTGAAAATCAGTCTTTATCTCAACTAAAACGAGAAGAGTTAAAAAAGGCAGTTTTAGATAAAGACTATTACTGGCATAATGACTATAAAATCCCCAATGGTGTCCATATTTATGGACGTAGATACAAACCATTTGGTCCCGATAATTATCCCGATGAGCTTGAAAAAATAAGACAAATGACTGCTAATCGAGATACACTTATCTGGTCTATTGCCAATAACCAATTGTATGATTTAGCAAAAGCAGATGCCCAGACAAAAGTGTTGAAGCCCATCCAAACGAATTTCAAAATGGGCGAGGGAATGGCTTATCTATATGGTAAAGACGCCCTCAAAACTTTCACAATGGCACCTGGTTTTAAAATTGACTTGTTTGCCTCTGAAAAAGAGTTTCCTGACTTAGCAAATCCGTGTCAAATAGCATTCGATGATAAAGGACGGCTTTGGGTTGCTGTTATGCCCACATACCCGCATTACCGCCCAGGAGATTCACTCCCAAATGATAAGTTACTGATTTTGGAGGATACTGACGGTGATTTTAAAGCCGATAAACAAACTGTTTTTGCCGATAAATTGCACCTCCCAACTGGATTTGAATTGACACCTGAAGGTGTGTACGTAGCTCAGGGGACAAATTTAAAGCTATTTACTGATACCAATGGTGATGATAAAGCCGATAAAGAAGAGATTATACTCAGCGGATTTGATGACCATGATTCGCATCACGTAATTCATGCTTTTTGTGCTGACCCATCTGGGGCCATCTACATGGGAGAAGGGATTTTTCTACATTCTAACATCGAAACTCCTTATGGAACTGTAAGAGGCACACAGGGCGGTTTTATGAGATATAACTCTAAACAAAAGAAATTAGAGAGAATTGCCCAAGTTCCTGTAACCAATCCTTGGGGTATTGCATTTGATGCTTGGGGGCAATGTTTTGTCGAATCTACCTCTAATCCTAATGTGTATTGGTTAACCCCAGGAACATTAAAGCCAATTTATGGTTTTTCATCGCCAATTGGTAAAAATATCATTGAAGAAAAACATCGAGTGCGTCCTACATCAGGATTAGAATTTGTTTCGAGCCGTCATTTCCCAGATGAAATACAAGGAGATTTATTGTTGAATAATACCATTGGATTTTTAGGTACTAAAATGCACCAAATCTTAGATGATGGAACTGGTTTTAAAGCCAAACATCGAATGGACTTACTAACAAGTAGTGACCCAAATTTCCGTCCTGTTGATATGGAGTTTGCCCCTGATGGGTCTCTTTATTTAGCCGATTGGCATAATGTGCTTATTGGCCACATGCAGCACAATGCCCGTGACCCCCTTCGTGACCATGTGCATGGAAGAATTTACCGAATAACATATCCATCAAGACCACTTGTAAATCCTGCAAAGGTTCATGGAGCTACCATCGATGAACTATTAGATAATCTTAAATTATCCGAATATCGTACTCGTTACCGTTCAAAGAGAGTCTTACGTGGGTTAGATAAAAATGCTGTATTTATTAAGCTTCAAAATTGGATAAAAAGATTAAACCCTAACGATAAAAATTACGAACACCATTTGCTTGAAGCTCTTTGGGTAAGCTGGGGTATAAATAAAATTGATACCAATTTATTAAATAAACTCCTTCAATCAAGTGATGAAAGAATAAGGGCAGCAGCAGTCCATGTAAGTCGGTTTGTTAATTCAAAGACAATCAATAAACCTCACATTTTTGTCAAGGCCGCTAATGATAAAAGTGGAAGGGTTCGTATGGAAGCCTTGGCAGCAAGTACATGGTTGGCTAAACCAATAGCCTCAGTGGTTCAAAATAGTGTAGCCAAAATGCCAATGGATGACTGGCTAAGAATTACATATAATTTTATTAAAAAACCATCCGACGATAACAAGGATTCAAATCTTCAACAGAAAGTTGATAAGAATAGTGAACTTTTTGCAAAGGGAAAAGAAATCTACAATCGTGAAGGCTACTGTATTACTTGTCATCAAGCAGACGGGGCTGGATTAGAGAGTTCTGGTTTTCCCCCACTTTCAAAAAGTAAATGGGTAACTGGTAATCCTGACCGCTTAATCAAACTGGTTCTTCATGGCATATATGGTCCAATAGAAGTTAATGGAAAGAAATACCCAGGAAACGTGCCTATGACTCCCTATGGAGGAATGCTTAATGATGAAGAAATGGCCGCCGTTTTAAATTATGTAAGAAACTCTTTCGGAAATTCTGCCTCCACGCTAATTACAAAAGAAAAAGTAAAGTCAGTAAGGGAAGAAACCAAAAATCAAAAGGGTTTTTACACACCCTATGAGTTGTTGAAGCAACACCCAAATGAAGACTAAAACCAAACAGAAATTAAGCAAATGAAAAAACTCCTTTTTTTTACCATATCGCTTATGTTTTTAGGTTCAATGACCTTAAATGCCCAAAAACAAAAGCCACACATTGTATTTGTAATCGGCGATGAAGAATACCGCTCCGAAGAGTCCATGCCAATGCTTGGGCAAATATTAAAGCGAGAGTTAGGAGCAAAAGTCAGCCTATGTTTTCCATTAGACGAGAAAGGATTTATCAATCCCAATATCAATAATAATATTGATGGATTAGAAGCCCTCAAATCGGCCGATTTAATGGTTATTTTCACAAGATGGAGAGAGCTGCCCAAAGAACAAGCTAAATTGATAACCGACTATGTAGAAAGTGGAAAGCCAGTTGTGGGTTTTCGTACATCTACCCATGCCTTCTTGTACAAGAAAGATTCTTCAATGGCATCTCTCAACAACGAGTGGCCCGCAAAGGTGTTTGGCCAACAATGGATAGTGCATCACGGACACTTCGATGATGGAGCAAAACCGCTTACTTCGGTTTATCCAAAAGAGAACAGTAAAACGCCAATCCTGAGAGGTGTTAATTCATTCAATGCTTACTCTTGGCTTTACCATGTTGACGGAGGTGATTGGAAATTAAATGGAGACTGTTTCACCTTTTTAGAAGGTAAATCACTTAAATCAAAACATGAAATGGAAGGTAATCTGACTAAATATCCAATTATTCAACCAGTTGCATGGACGAAAAGTTATAAGGGCAAAAGTGGTAAATCATCACGTGTTTTTTTCACTACACTTGGGCATCCCTATGACTTTAAAGAGGAGGCCATGCGTAAGTTAGCCCTAAATGGAATCTATTGGGCATTAGGTTTAGAAAATAAAATCCCTAAAAATGGTGTAAATACTACGATAGTTGGCAAGTATGAGCCAAACAACTCAGGTTTCGGTGAAAAATTTAAGCTTAATGTGAAACCGATGATTATTCGATAGAAAAAATCGTCACAATGACTTCATGAGATAGCATATATCGGCAGCGGTAGGATGGGAATGAGTTTATGGTGATTTCTTTATTTGAGGAAATCGGTCTAACCTTTAAGCTAATAGGGTTCATATTTGGTGATTTGAGCGGCTGGAAATTAATTGAAATTTTCTTTGAATTCATCAATTCAAAGAAATACATTGTTTTACACGTCGTATTTTGCAAATCTTTTACAAATATCTCCCATGCGCATCTTACTTTTTACGCTTGTCGTGTGGCTGTTGTTTCGGGTTTGCCAAACGACACGCACTGTAGCAACCCCCAATATTTTGCTCATTGTTGCCGACGATATGGGCTATACCGATTTGGGTTGTTATGGTAATGCCTATTTTGAAACGCCCCATTTAGACAAACTTGCTACCGAGGGGGTGCGATTTACCAATGCCTACGCCACTTGTCCTGTTTGTTCGCCCAGTCGGGCGAGCTTTTTGACAGGACGGTATCCTGCCCGAATCGGGCTTACTAATTTTATTAAAGGGTTAAAAACTGACCCACAATCGCCTGTTTTGCCTGCCGATTATATTGACCATTTGCCCCTGTCTGAACATACGATTGCCGAAATGCTCAAAGAATCGGGCTATCAAACTGCATTGATAGGAAAGTGGCACTTGGGTGAAAATACACAACCCGAAAAATCGCATCCACAACGACAAGGCTTTGATATAGTACAGGATTTTGATTATGGATTGTTACCCCGAGACAATTCTTATGATTGGTTTAAGGTGGGAGATACACTCAACGCTTTGAAATTACCTCAGTTGAACGCTAAAATCACGCAGCATACGCTTGATTTTTTACGCCAACGCCAACACGAAAAGCCTTTTTTCTTGATGATGACACACTATGCTGTACATCTTCCATTACAAGCCTCGCCCAAACTGGTTGAGAAGTACCGCCGAAAACCTAACCCAAAACCCGATGAATACAATCCGATTTATGCTGCCATGATGGAGGAAATGGATGCCAGCATCGGGGTAGTTTTGGCCGAATTAGATAAGCAAAACTTACGAGAGAATACCCTCATTATTTTTGTTTCTGACAATGGTGGCTTGGTGGTAGATGAGGCAGGCGATAAACAACCAACCACCTGTTATCCGCTTCGCAATGGCAAAGGTACACTCTACGAAGGGGGTGTTCGGGTAGCGTGCCTGATGTCTTGGCGGGGGAAAATTACTCCTCTCAGCGTAAGTGATGCAATTATTAGCGGGGTCGATCTATACCCTACTTTGCTGGAAATGGTGCAAGGCAAAAAAGAGTCCATTCTTGATGGTAGTAGTTTCGGGGCAGTTTTTACCCAAAAAGTAAACAAAACTGTATCAAATCGTCCTATTTTCTGGCATTATCCGCATTTCAGCAATCAAGGTGGGAGACCTTCGGCGGCAGTACGGCAAGGTGATTACAAACTCATAGTATCGCTTGAAAATGGAGCAACTGAATTATATAATCTAAAAAATGATATTGGCGAAAAAAATAACTTGGCGACAATAGAACCCGATAAAACGGCTGCCCTCAAACTCCTTTTGTCTAATTGGCAAAAACAAGTCAAAGCCAATATGCCCAAGCCTAATTTAACTAAAAAATAATGCGAAATAAATTCCTTTTGCTCGTTTTTATCGGTACTGCTAACTTTCTTTTTGCACAGAAAATTGTAGTAGAGTGGGGCAAAACCCGTGCCATACGCCCTGATTTTATCGGGACTAACGGCAATGTAATCGGGAAAACCAACCCCTGGGATAGCTCTGAGATGCTGAATGCCTTACAAAAAATGGGCGTAAGCAATATCCGCTATCCCGCTGGTACCCTGGCGAATTATTGGGATTGGGATTTGGGCTGGCTTGACCCCACTGTACCCGATAGTTTGATGATAAACTGGGTAGCTCAACAAGGGATTAACCGCAGTTCGCAACGTTATCCATTAGAAAACTTTGCAAAAGCGATTAAATCCACCCAAGTTGAGCCGATTTATGTGTTGAATATGCTCACCAAAGACCTTGAACATAGCTTGCGAGGCTTGCGAAAAGCCAAAGCACTGGGTTTGCCCATCCACCTGATTGAAATGGGGAATGAACTTTACTTTAATTTACCCTTAGAATCCAAAGTATATCCCAGCCCCGAAGACTACGGAAAGGCGTGTCAATTATGGATTTCAGCCATTAAAAAAGAATTTCCCGAAGCCCGTTGTGCTGTTTTGGGAACAGAATTGAACCGCAATGCACGACAAAAAGACTGGACAGAGCGGGTTCTCCAAAATGCTCCTAATGCTGATGCTGTTATCTTTCACGTTTATACAGGTTTTGGCTTGGACGGCGGCAGAGAGCGCAACACTAATAATGCCGGGCAGGAAGGACTGACCAACGCTACCCGAAAATTCGGCACACCGCTCGAACGCCAACAATATGAATTGGCGCAACTTCAAATGCCCGAAGGCTACGCTCGTTTTTTGAACCTTGCCCAAGAGGTAGCGAGCCGCTACCGTAAAATGACAGTTCCTACACACATGGACGTGTGGGTCACTGAATTTAATGTACGGGCGGACAGCAGTGCCATTCGTGGAACCTGGGCAAATCTTTTGTTTATTGCAAAATTTTATGAGGAATTTTTAGAAGGTGGTCAGGTGAATCTTTCCTGTTTTCATAATATTCAAGGGCCTTTATTTGCTGCCTATTTTTTCGATACGCAAGGTTTAAACCATGTTTTGACCGAAAAAATTACAACCAGAGTGGGGAGTTTATCGGCAGGTGGGCAGATTACCCAGTGGTTTGCTGACTTAATGAAAGGCAACACAAAAGCTACTGCTTGGCAATTCGACAAACAAGACAACCACCCCCATTTGTTTGGGTATTCTTTTGGTAAAAAGTCGGGCAAAAGCCAAAGTATTGTTATCAATTATTCTGATAAAGTGCAGAAAATAGACGTTAATCACTTGAATATCAAGGGAAAATATACCCAATATTCCGCTAAATTAACACATTATGTCCAAAATACAGAAGGGGTGGATCAATCGAAGGGTTTGCTTACAGATACATTGGAAATGAAACCATTCAGCATTACCATTATCAATCAATGAAAAAATACGGTATTTTTTTAGTGCTTTTAGCAATTGCAGCACTCTTTACGCAAACCCGTTTTTCAATAGAAAGACCTCCTGTGCGTCCGAATATTGTTTGGATTATGGCCGAAGACATTAACCTTCATTTGGGATGTTTCGGCGAAAAATTAGTACATACCCCTAACATTGACCGATTGGCGGCAAATGGGATTCGTTGTACTAATGCCTATACTGTTTCGGGTGTGTGCGCCCCGAGTAGGGCCTCTATCATTACGGGGATGTATTCGACTGCCATCGGTACGCAACACATGCGGCAAGCCAAAAGCCTCACTCCTTATGAAGGAGTGCCGTTTTATAATGCCGTGCCTCCAGCTCATATAAAGGCTTTTCCCGAGTATTTGCGTCAAAATGGGTATTTTTGTACTAATAACCGTAAAACAGACTACCAGTTTGGCGAGCCTTTTACCGTATGGGATAGCCATAGCAACAAGGCTGGCTGGCGTGACCGATCCGAAAAAAACCAACCTTTTTTTTCCTGCTATACGTTTGAATCAACCCACGAAATCAATGTGTGGCCCGATTCTACCAAGTGGCGTTTTTTTAAAGAATTTGGGGTTGATACGATGCGGCTTGTCAATGATGTGAAGCATCGTCCGAAAATTGAAGAAAAGTATATTGTGAATCCGTCCGACTTGGTACTGCCCCCGTATTATCCAGATGCTCCCATGGTACGTGCCGATATAGCCCGTCATTATACAAATATTTCTCGGATGGATACTCAGGTAGGGGCAATCTTGAAACAATTGGATGAAGATGGATTGAGCGATAATACAATCATCGTCTTTATGGGGGATAACGGAGACGGCCTGCCAAGAGCCAAGCGATGGCTTTATGATTCTGGAATTCATGTGCCATTGATAGTTTACATTCCCGAAAAATTGAAACCTCGCATAAAAGGCTATACAAAAGGAATTGATAATCAAATGATTAGTTTTATTGATTTAGCTCCAACGATGTTGTCCCTATCGGGAATCCCTATTCCTAAACACCTACATGGAAGGCCATTTTTGACTACAAGTACAAACACCTTACCGAAACGGCGTACTTACATTCACGCAGGGCGTGATCGTATGGATAACCGTTACGATTTACAAAGAGCTGTACGGGATAGCCGTTATAAGTATATTCGTAACTACATGCCCGATGTACCCTATACTCAACAACTGGATTTTATGTACCAAATGCCCATGATGCAAGAGATTTTAACGTATGAAAAAGCAGGAAAGCTGACCCCAATCCAATCATACTGGTTGTTTAAAAAGAAGCCAAAGGAAGAACTTTATGATACGCAGACTGACCCGCACGAGATCAAAAATTTGGCAGATAGCCCGCAGTATACGCTCGTTTTGAATCGTATGCGTGAAGAACTTGCCCGTTGGCAAGGCAGTGTAGGAGATTATCTGGAAATGCCCGAAGTGGTTCAAGCTGAGAAGATGTGGCCTCAAGGAAAACAACCCAAAACACCAGCTCCCAAGGCTGTCCTCAATACTCAAAAAAAATGGGTATTAAATTCTAATATTGACGGAGTCTCTATTGGATATCGCTGGGAGGGAGAAAGTTTTTGGAGGCTTTATGTCAAGCCTTTTGCGGCAGCAGGCAAACCGTTAGAGGTAAAAGCGGTGCGATACGGTTGGGCAGAGAGTGAGGTTGTGAAGATTCATTGATTCATATTCAATTGCTTTTTTTTAATTTCTAAAACATCGCCTTTCGTAATTTGATGGTGTGAAAGTTGCATTCGTTGTGCCGATTAATGATTGACGTAGGTATGAAATGGCTGAGCGTGGACTTGGATTCCCCAAACTAAACTCAAAAAAAATGGCATTTCTCATTTCCAGAGATTAGGTAAAAAATCATAGCAGAGAAAATGCCGCCAGGCAAACCAAGTATGGTCAGTATCAGGTAATTCTTTGAACGTGTGTTTTATGCCTTTTTCAGTCAGTGTTCTGTCTAAGTTTCTCAACCCTTCGGCAGCACCTCCATTTTTTAGGCCTCCTCCTACTTTATCGTTTGCCCCTACACCAAGAAAAAAGAAACTCATCTTTTTATCAGGGCGATTGCATCAAATATTAAGTTGGTTAAGTAATTCAATAAGAAATTCATCATCCCTAGCGGCCTTTTTTCGTTTTCGCTTTAAACTTATCTTGGCAGGATGACGACTAATTAAACCTAGCGCTAATTTACGTATGGTGGTCAAATTACGAGGAGCATGGTCTTTACGAACTTGACAGCCATCTTCATTAAAGGTGACATCCAGATGCCAATGTTGCTGATTCTCAATGCCCCAATGTCGGCGAATGAAATGGCCTACTTGAGCAGCCGAATATCCAGCTAATGAGCTGATATAGTAGCGCTTACTGAGTTGATGCTCTTGATTAACCCAACGACTTGATTCTACATAAATAACGCTTTTTAAACCAACCCACTCTTGAGCAGCATCAATAAAATTAAGTTTCTCGCTGAGGATAACCGTTCGTTTTTCCGCTCTACCATGTTCTAAATCCCGACTTATTTCTGCTTGTAGGGATGATTGGTGGCGCTCGAACCAATCGGCCACTTGAGTGTATAAGCCGTCCTGATTAGACTTCAAGCCAATTACATAGTTGGCTTGTCGCTCAACAATGAGTTGGGTAATCGCTTTTTGACACCCAATCGCATCAATGCTGACGATACTGTCGGTAATATCTAGCGTGCTAAGCAGCTCAGGGATAGCCATTATCTCATTGGTTTTGTTAGCTATTTGCTTCTGAGCCAAGTACAAACGCTCTTTTTCCGCCCAAACACTCAGAATCTGAACCGTAGCTTGTTTGTGACCTGCTTCTACAGTTCCTCGCAGTTGTTTGCCATCGACAATGAGTTGTTTTTGACTTAATAGCCCAACAATTTCTTTTCCCCAATTTATCAATAACGACTCCAGCTGAGTGGGCGAAAGGCGGCGAAAAACGCGATTAAGTGTATCATGAGAAGGGATACCACAAGGCAATTCCAGAAACTCACGCAAGACTTCTTCTTTATCACAAGCATAATCGTACACCTCTTCAAAACCCTCACAATCACATAGATAACCACAAAGTACGAGCATCAATATATCGCTTAACAGATGTAAGCACTTGCCCTCCTGACGAGGGTCATCTATCTCAAAAAATAATTCAGAAACATCCATTCAACAAAAATCGCTATCTTTTACTTTCGTGCAATCGCCGTATCTTTTTATTGGTTTCTGCCGCATTGTTGAACAAAAAAGCATACTTAGTGGAAAAATTGGGTATGCCTGCGCTAAAAATACCGATATGGCTGAATATTTCGAGGTGATTGATTCCGATTTCAGAGGTTTGCGCCCCCCCCATCGAAAGTCCTGCCATTGCATGTTTAGTTCGGTCAGTTTCGATACGGTATTTTTGTACTATAAAAGGCATGATATGTTGAAATAAATCTTGCTCAAAACGCTCAGTATTGTTCTTTTGACGTTGCTCAAAAGGCAAATCAGGCGATACAGTATGTCCCAATGGCATCACAATAATGCAAGGTTGGGCTTTTCCTTCGGCAAAAGCATTGTCGGCAATGTAATTGGCAAAGCCAATAGTGGCCCAAGAATGAGCCATTTCTCCGCTGCCGTGCAGTAGGTACAAAACGGGGTATTTTCGTTGATTGGTCTCATAATCTGCGGGCGTATAAACGTATAATTCCCGATTGGTGTTGGTAATGGTCGAAAAATAGGCATGCCGATGAACCGTTCCGTGCGGTACATTGCGGGCTTCCCAAAACGCCGTCTTATCTTTGGTAGGCAGTTCAAACCAGCTATGCGGAAGTTGAGAAGTAATCACTACCTGCCCGTTAGAGGGGTCGAGTGTTCGTACACCGTCAACCACGAAATTGTATTGGTAGGGATTTGCCTCAAAAGGCCCTAACGTAATAGACCAAATGCCTTCGGAATTCTTGCTAAGGGGAATACCCGAAAAAGGTTTAGATCCGCTTTTGGTTTTGCCGAGATAACTCATAATGTCCCAACCTGCTATAAGTACTGTATCGGCATGAGGAGCTTTGAGGCGAAACGTTACTGTTTGGCTGGCGTTGATTTCGGGCGAAACAAGGCGGTTGGGTGAATTTTGGTTGATTTGCGCCTGAGATACGAGCGACAAACTAAGCAATACAAAAATCCAAATTTTCATGTAGTCAATTACTTTTAAATTTTTCCGAAATTGACTTGTTTGCATGCTAAAATACTCCTAATTCGACAATTCGTACTAAATTTTATCCATTAGGTGCAAAAAATGAGTTTTTTTTTGTATTATTTTGAAACATGAAAATCGCACTTTATATCTGGGCCTGTTTTCAGAATCTTTTTTTCGGGCTGACAATTCTGTATTTTAAACGTAATAAAGCCAATCTGCTGTTAGCCAGTTTCTTTTTATTGGCATCCTGCCTGATCGGCGTTCAGTATCTGCTGCGGTTCAGGGGATATTTGGTGTCGTTTCCTCAAATGGCATTCGTTTCAGATACCATCAACTTGGCTTTTGGCCTCACGGCTTATTTATATCTGTATCAAGTGTTGTATCGAAGGTTGCCACGGAATTGGTATTATACCCCACCCGTAGGTTTTGCAGTTTCATTTGTAGGATACCAACTGATTTATTCGGCACCTTTCCACCTTTCCAACTACTTTCATACCTGGCACCATCCTATTACTCTGGTCGCTATAGCCTTATCGTTCTCGGTTTATGCTTATTATTAGAGTTGTTATAATTTGATTTTCAAATAGTTACGCTTTTTAGTTTAAAACTTACCCACCCCGTCGCTACGCGACACCCCTCCCAAGAGGGGATTTTGGGTTAGTCTCCTCCTCGGAGGGGTGCCCGAAGGGCGAGGTGGGTCTATTTTGAGAGTATAACTGTCTGATTTTAAACAAATAACAACTCTATTATTACAAAACCCCTGATTACTGGACAAAAAGAATAAAAGCGATGTGAATCTTGTTAGAAATTTGTGA
>VFQN01006331.1_pt1 | contig 13603 bp, 16 predicted proteins | sample 3512371 | NCBI WGS metagenome assembly VFQN01 (sample SAMN10412370, study PRJNA504923) | tailings metagenome | isolation source: Replicate 2 from Balatoc abandoned mine | place: Philippines: Itogon, Benguet | collected 2017-08-28
GCACAGGTCCCCGAGGGTGGCCATCACGACGGCGATCACGCCCAGGAGCAGGCCGACCCACCAGTCCCCGTCGAGCAGGTAGACGACCAGCGCCCAGCCGACGACGAGACAGGTGACGACCGAGCCGGCGAAGCCCTCCCAGGACTTCTTCGGCGAGATCACCGGTGCCATCGGGTGCTTGCCGAAGAGCACGCCCGCGACGTAGCCACCGGTGGCCGAGGCGACCGTAATCGCGATGAACGTGATGATGCCTTGGACGCCCGGGTCGTCGAGACCGCTGGCGTTGACGCCGCCGCCCTCGGCGAGCAGCAGGGCGACGAACGAGCCCAGGAAGGGCACGTAGACGAGGCTGAAGACGGACGCCGTCGCGTTCTGGACGTAGCCCTCGACGCCGCGCCGCAGCAGCCACAGCATCGTCATCAGGGCCGTGACCGCGGTGGCCGTGACCAGCGCCGGCGCGCCCCAGAAGTAGGCGACGACGACCATCACGACGCCGCCGATCATCAGCGGCTGCTCCGGCAGGTCGATGCTCTTGGCCTGGAACCCGCGGTGCAGCTCCCAGATCGCGACCACCACGGCGATCGCGACGATCAGCATGAACGCCGTCTTCCAGAACAGCAGCGACAACAGGATGGCGCCGACCAGCACGACGGCGGAGATGATGGCCGCCGGCAGGTCGCGGCCGGCGCGGCCGTGGTCCTTCTGGGGGGCCGGCGCGGAGGCGTCGGTCATGAAGCGGGGATCCGAGCTGCTCAGACCTCGAGCAGCTCGGCCTCCTTGTTCTTCAGCATCTCGTCGATGGCGTCGGTGTGCTTCTTGGTCATCGCGTCGAGGCGCTTCTCGGCACCGGTGACGTCGTCCTTGCCGACCTCGCCGTCCTTCTCGAGCCTCTCGAGGTTCTGCTTCGCCGTACGTCGCAGGTTGCGGACGGCGACCCGGCCGTCCTCGGCCTTGCCGCGGGCGACCTTGATGTCCTCCTTGCGGCGCTCCTCGGTCAGCTCCGGGAACACGCACCGGATGACCTTGCCGTCGTCGGCGGGGTTGACGCCCAGGTCGGAGTCGCGGATGGCCTTCTCGATCGCCTGCATCGAGCCCTGGTCGTAGGGCTGGATGAGGATGATCCGCGCCTCGGGGGCGGTGAAGGAGGCGAGCTGCTGGAGCGGCGTGGGCGTGCCGTAGTAGTCGACGAAGATCTTGCTGAACATGCTGGGCTGCGCTCGACCCGCCCGGATCGCGGCGAACTCCTCACGGGTCGCCTCGACCGACTTGTCCATCTTGCCGTCGGCCTCGTTGAGGATGTCGTTGATCACGGGCTCTCCTGGTTCATCGCGTCCGTCGCCGGTCAGCCGGCGCTGACGAGCGTACCGATCTTCTCACCCTGGACGACGCGCAGGATGTTGCCCTCCGGCTTCATGCCGAAGACGACCATCGGGAGCTTGTTCTCCCCGCAGAGCGCGAACGCCGTCTGGTCCATGATCCGCAGACCCCGCGAGATCGCCTCGTCGTAGGTCAGCTCGTCGAACTTGGTCGCGGTGGGGTCCTGGTGCGGGTCGGCGGAGTAGACGCCGTCGACGCCGTTCTTGGCGACGAGCACGACGTCGCACCTGCTCTCGAGGGCGCGCTGGACGGCGACCGTGTCGGTGGAGAAGAACGGCATGCCCATGCCGGCGCCGAAGATCACGACCCGGCCCTTCTCCATGTGCCGGATCGCCCGCCGCGGCACGTAGGGCTCCGCGACCTGGCCCATCGTGATCGCGGTCTGCACCCGGGTCTCGATGCCCAGCTTCTCCAGGAAGTCCTGGAGGGCCAGGCAGTTCATGACGATGCCGAGCATGCCCATGTAGTCGGCGCGCACGCGGTCCATGCCGCGCTGCTGGAGCTCGGCGCCGCGGAAGAAGTTGCCGCCGCCGGTGACGACCGCGATCTGGACGCCGGCGTCGACGACGGCGGCGATCTCGCGGGCGACCGTCTGGACGACGTCGGGGTCGACGCCGACCTTCCCGCCGCCGAAGACCTCCCCCGAGAGCTTCAGCAGGACTCGCTTGTAACCGGTCACGGGCGGCTCCTCCGGGTGTGGGTGCGTGCGTGGAGATGCGAGAAGGCCGGTCCGATGATCAGGGTTGCTGTCATCGAACCGGCCTCCTCGTCGTACGTCTGGCTGAAACCTATCCGCCTACGCGCCGACCTCGAAACGGGCGAAGCGCGTCACCGAGGTGTTGGCGGCGTCGAGGACCTGCTTGACCGACTTCTTGGCCTCGAAGACCGACTCCTGGTCGAGCAGGACGATCTCCTTGAAGAAGGCGTTGATGCGACCCTCGACGATCTTCGCGACGGCAGCCTCGGGCTTGCCCTCCTCGAGCGTCTTCTTGGTCAGCACGTCCCTCTCCGCCGCGACGACGTCGCTGGGGACCTCGTCTCTCGTGAGGTACTGCGCCTTGAGCGCCGCGGCCTGCTGGGCGGCCTGCTTCGCGGCCGCCTCGTCGCCCTCGTACTGCACGAGCACGCCGAGGCTCGGCGGCAGGTCGGTCGCCTTCTTGTGGAGGTAGACCGTGGTGGCCCCGTCGAAGTAGGCGACCTCGCCGAGCTCGATCTTCTCGCCGATGGTGCGGGCGAGCTCCTCGACGGTCTCGCCGACCGTCTTGTCGCCGAGCGAGACGGCCTTGAGGGCCTCGGCGTCGCCGACCTTGCTGGCGTCGGCGGCCTCCGCGATCGCCTGGGCCGCCTGGATGAACGCGTCGTTCTTCGCGACGAAGTCCGTCTCGGCCTTCAGGCTGATCAGGGCGTTGCCCGAAGCGGCGACCAGGCCTGCCGAGGCTTCGCGCTCCGCGGCGCGAGCGGCGGCCTTGGCCGCACCCTTGACGCGGAGCAGCTCGACGGCCTTGTCGAAGTCGCCGTCGGTCTCGTCGAGCGCCTTCTTGCAGTCCATCATCCCGGCCTGCGTCAGCTCACGGAGCTTCTTGACGTCGGCTGCGGTGTAAGCCATGTGTGTTCCTCGCAGTGTTCAGATGTGGGTACGTCGGTGTCGGGAGTCGATCAGCTCTCGGCCGGGGCTTCGGCGTCCGCCGGAACCTCGGTCTCGGTCTCGGCCGGAGCCTCGGCGTCAGCCGGAGCGTCGGCGGCCGGGGTCTCGGCAGCGGCGTCACGGGTGGCCTCGGCGGCGGCCTGCTCGGCGTCGCCGGTCAGCAGCTCACGCTCCCACTCGGCCAGCGGCTCCTCGGCGCCGACAGCCTCGGTGCCCTCGGCCGGCTTGGCGCCGGAGCGGGCGATCAGCCCCTCGGCCACGGCGTCGGCGATGACGCGGGTGAGCAGACCGACCGCGCGGATCGCGTCGTCGTTGCCCGGGATCGGGTAGTCGACGAGGTCCGGGTCGCAGTTGGAGTCCAGGATGCCGATGATCGGGATCCGGAGCTTGCGCGCCTCCTCGACGGCGAGGTGCTCCTTGTTGGTGTCGACGATCCACACGGCGGACGGCGTACGGCCCATTTCACGGATACCGCCGAGCGACTTGTTGAGCTTGTCGCGCTCGCGCCGCATCTGGAGCAGCTCCTTCTTGGTACGGCTGCTGCCGGCCACGTCGTCGAAGTCGATCTCGTCGAGCTCCTTGAGGCGGTTGATCCGCTGGTGCACGGTCGAGAAGTTGGTGAGCATGCCGCCCAGCCAGCGCTGGTTGACGTAGGGCATGCCGACGCGGGTCGCCTGCTCGGCGATCGCCTCCTGGGCCTGCTTCTTGGTGCCGACGAACATCACCGTGCCGCCCTTGGCGACGACGTCCTTGACGAAGGCGTAGGAGCGGTCGATGTAGGACAGCGACTGCTGGAGGTCGATGATGTAGATGCCGTTGCGCTCGGTCATGATGAAGCGCTTCATCTTCGGGTTCCAGCGACGGGTCTGGTGCCCGAAGTGGACGCCGCTCTCGAGAAGCTGGCGCATGGTCACGACTGCCATGTGAATCTCCTGTTTCGCGGAGCACACGCCGTTGAGCCGGCCTTGAGGCAGGTTCCGACCGGGGTGTGTTCCTGTTGGTTTCAGTTGCTGCCTCGGGCGGGTGCCCTCGGCCCTGACGCCTGCGCGCGACGCGACCGGCTGAGCGTCAGCCGGACCGAGCGTTCGCGCCCACGGGTGGTCGGGTCCTCGGAGTGCAGGGCCCGTCGCGGTCTGCGGACGTGCGAAGTCAACCCCTGCGGGTTGCCGCGACCACAGTAGACCCCGGGGCGGTCAGGACGCGAATCGTGCACAGCCACCCCTCGAACACCGGTTTCCCCAGGTCACCCGACACGGACCGCCACCGTCGGCGTCTCCCGGCACGCTGCCTCCATGCCCGTACGCCGTCTCCTCCTGCTCACCCTCCTGCCCCTCGTCGCCGCACTGCTCTGGCCGGCGGCGCCGGCCCGCGCCGACACCGATGCGGTGGGCGTCTGGCCCCTCCCGCCCGAGCCGAGCGTCGAGCGCGCCTTCGACCCACCGACTGACCCATGGGGCGCCGGGCACCGCGGCGTCGACCTGCTCGGTCAGCCGGGGCAGCCCGTGCGGGCCGCCCTGCCCGGCCGCGTCTCGTGGGCGGGCACGCTGGCCGGCCGCGGGGTGGTGGTCGTCGACCACGGGCCCACCCGCACGACCTACGAACCCGTCGTGGCGACAGTGTCGGTCGGTGACCTCGTCGACGCCGGCGACCGGATCGGCTCGCTGGCCCTCGCGGGGTCGCACTGCTTCCCGCGCGCGTGCCTTCACTGGGGCTGGATCGAAGGTGCCGAGACCTACCTCGACCCGCTCCGGCTCGTGGGCGGCGGCCCGGTCAGGCTGCTGCCGCTGTGGCGCGACGCTCCGGTCGAGGCGGCGCCGCGAGCGGCCGCGCCGTACGGTGGCTGGAGACCGCCCCTGGAGCTCTTCCTCACGCCATGATGTGCGCGTGGACCCCGTCACCGTCATCGTCAACGTCGTCGGCTGGCTCGGCATGGCGCTCCTGGTGGGTGCCTATGCGTTGGTGACGACGGGCCGGATCCCGGGCACCGGGCTGGTGTTCCAGCTGATGAACCTGCTCGGCGGCGGGCTCCTCATGGTCAACACCGCCTGGTACGGCGCCTGGCCCTCGGCCGTCCTCAACCTGATCTGGGTCGTGATCGGCACGGTCGGGCTGGTCCGCCTGGCCCTGCGCCGGCGCGGCGGGCTCAGGCCCGCGGGTGCGCCTGCTGGTACGCCCGACGCAGCCGGTCCGTCGTGACGTGCGTGTAGAGCTGGGTGGTCGCCAGCGACGCGTGTCCGAGCAGCTCCTGGACCGAGCGCAGGTCGGCCCCGCCCTCCAGGAGGTGGGTGGCGGCGGTGTGCCGCAAGCCGTGCGGACCGATGTCCGGCGCGCCGGGCACGTCGGCGATCCGCCGGTGCACCATCGTGCGCACCGCACGCTGGTCGATCCGCTTGCCCCGCGCCCCGAGGAACAGCGCGACCCCGCTGCCCTCCACCGCGAGCAGCGGGCGACCGTGGCGCACCCAGAACTCCAGCGCCCGGGCCGCGGGTCTCCCGAACGGCACCGTGCGCTCCTTGCGCCCCTTGCCGAAGACCCGCACCACATTGCGCTCCCGATCGACGTCGTCGACGTCGAGACCGACCAGCTCACCGACCCGGATCCCGGTCGCGTAGAGCAGCTCGAGCATCGCGACGTCCCGCAGCCCGGTCGGGCTGCCATCGTCCGCTGCCTCGGTCGCGGCGCGCACGAGGTCGGCCGCCTCGTCGGCACGCAGCACCGGCGGCAGCGACTTGTGCGCCTTCGGGGAGCCCAGACTCGCGCCGACATCGGTCGGGATCCGTCCGGTCCGCGCTAGCCAGGCGGTGAACACCCGCGCCGCGGTCGCCCGCCGGGCGATCGTCGTGCGGGACTTGCCGGTCGTCTGCTGCTTGGCCAGCCAGCTGCGCAGCGTGCGGAGGTCCAGGTCGGCCACGGTCGTCCCACCCAGCCGAGCCGCGTGGTCGAGCAGCCCGGCGACGTCGGTCGTGTACGCCCGCACGGTGTGCGCGGTCAGGTCGCGCTCGACCGCGAGATGGCGCTCGTAGTCGGCCAGCACGGCCGACATCGCCTCCGGCAGGTCCTCCACCCGGCGAGTCTAGGGCTCCCTGCCTGTTCAGCCTGGATTCACCGAGTTGCGGCGTCGCGAGCGTCGCCAGGCGGGTGTGCTGGCAAGGAACCGGCGCGAGCGTCGCGTCGTACCGGCGCAGCGGCGGCAGGTGCCGGACGATGTCGACGCGGTCGGCGACCGGGCCGGTGACCTTGTTGCGATAGTCGCGTCGCTGCACCTCCTTGCAGGAGCACCGGTTGAGCCGGACGTCACCGCTGTAGTCGCCGCACGGGCAGGGGTTGCAGGCGAGCACGACCATGCCGCGGGCCGGAAGCGTGACCGACTCGTCGGTGCGCGCGATCGTGACGTCACCGTTCTCCAACGGCTGGCGCAGAGCGTCGATCACATCCGAGCGGAACAGGGGGAACTCGTCGAGGAAGAGGTTGCGCTACCGCTGTGGTCAGCTCCCTCGACGGTGCTAGCCATGCGGGCGGCCCTACGGCAAACTACCTGCGCGTGAGCATCGAGGTGCGGTTGCAGTCTCTGGTGTCTAGCGGCGGCGAGTCGTTGACCTTTCCACGCGCAGGGGTGACTTGCGTCGTGGGTGGAAACAACGTGGGCAAGTCGCGACTACTTCGCGAGTTAGACGCAGTGCTGACCGACTCCACATCGACACCCGCCACGTTCGAGAACCTCGTTGTCGACAGGCCGGTCATCTCGGAGGCGCAGGCCGAGAGTTTCCTGACTGCCAACGCAGCCGCGGCCGCCCACCGGCAAGGCTACGCCCAGGAGTGGACTCCTGCCGCATTCGGCGGCTCGCCCCAGACCGCGTCGGCTTTCGTGAGGTGGTTTCAGAGCCACCCGATTGCTCTACACGAGGTCAAGCCCTTTTTCGCTTGGTACGCATCGGCGGGAAGTCTCATTGGCGCGGCGAGTGGTTCTGTTGGCATGCCTGGGATGGCGACGGCCGGCGGGCACCCATTGATGCGGCTCTTCCGTGACGGCGCCTTGGAGCAGGCCCTCTCGGACATCTCGATGAGCGCCTTCGGCGTCCCGCTGACTCTTGATCGGGTCAACGGCAACGTCCAGCTGCGCGTCGGCCGGCCGGGCGTCGAGACCCCTCCCCTCGATCGCCCTACGCGAGAGTACGCCGACGCGGTTCAGACGTTGCCGACCCTGGAGGAGCAGGGTGACGGAATCAAGAGCTTCCTTGGCCTCGCTTTGATGGTCCTCGCTGGTTCATTCCAGGTCCTGCTGATCGACGAGCCGGAGGCCTTCCTGCACCCTGCGCAGGCGCGGACACTCGGGAGGTGGCTCGGCCGAGAGGCTCGGCGCCGTGATATCCAGGTGGTTGTCTCGACCCATGACCGAGACCTCCTCCTTGGGTTTCTCGACGCCGAGGAAGACTCGGCGGTCAGCATCGTGCGGATTGCTCGGGACCACACGGCGAACCACCTGCGTCAATTGTCTGCGACTGCGGTAACGGAGTCTTGGAAGGACCCCGTACTGCGCTACTCAAACGTCCTTCAGGGCCTCTTCCACGCTCGGGCGGTGATCGCCGAGTCGGATGCCGACTGCCGCTTCTATCGAGCGGTCCTTGACCAGCTCGGCGTGGAGGAGGGGAAACGCGCCGTCTCTGACGACCTCCTATTCGTCCCGAGCGGGGGGAAGCAGCGCGTCCCTGCCATGGCAAGAGCGCTCAGCCAGCTCGGAGTGGAGACATTCGCAATCGTCGACTTCGACATCTTCAGGAGGCGCGACGACGTTCGCGACATCGTTGAAGCCCTGGGAGCCACCTGGAGCGACGAGATGGATGCGGCTTACGTGGGGATGGCCAACGTGGCCAACCAGAAGGCGCTTTGGGAAACGCTAAAGAAGCAGGGCGTCGGGGGACTTCCAGCCGGTGAGGCGCATGTGCACGGCCAGTCCCTGCTGAGCGAGCTGAGGGCGCGCGGCGTCCTAGTAGTGCCGACGGGCGAGATGGAGGACTTCGACAAGAGCATCGGCATGCATGGCGCGGCGTGGGTAAGCGAAATGCTGGACCAGGGCAACTACAAGACGTGCACCGAGGCACGAGGCCTTCTTCGGCCGCTGCTCGCTTGAAACTGTGGCCCCAGCACTCGGCGCACCTCGGTGACGACCCCTAGCCTCGGGATTTCACGTCCCTCGGGGTGGGTACGGCGCGTAACGCACGGAAGTGCCTGTCTGGCGCGGGATTCTTGGCTTGCTGAAGGTCAAGATCCACCGCGTAGAGAGGCACTCCGTAGGTGAAGGGTAGCCGTGTCCCGAGTCTGGTTCTCGATCCCGTCCGCGAGTCGCTGATCTCGTCATCGGGCGCGTTGCTGCTGCGCGAAGCGATCAGGGTCGCCGGGCTGGACCGGGACCTGTCGCACGCACTGTCGCCGTGGCGGCCAGGACGCGCTCAGCACGATCCGGGCAAGGATCTTCTCGACCTCGCGACCGCGGTCGCGCTCGGTGGGGACTGTCTCGCGGACATCGCAGCGGTCCGCGCCCAGCCGACGATCTTCGGGTCGGTCGCCTCGGATCCAACCGTGTCACGTTTGTTCGCGACCCTGGCCACCGACGTGGACGACGCGGTGTGAACCCCTACCGCACGCACTGAGGCGATCCGCCTCGCCACCCGGATCCTGACCCTCGACACCAAGGTCGACGCCAACGAGCAGCAGTCCCCAGGCATTGACAAGCCTCGTCGCAGCCACCCACCCCTCCCTGCTCAAACGCCCCGGCGTCGGACCCGTCAGCGGCGCCATCGTCCTGACCGCTTGGTCACACCCGGGCCGGGTCCGTGACGAAGCCGCCTTCGCCAAGCTCGGCGGCGTGAGTCCACTCGAAGTGGCCTCCGTCAACAGACACGAGCACCGACTCAACCGCACCGGCGACCGCCAGCTCAACAGCGCACTCCACACGATCGCCAACTCCCCCATGCGACACGACAAACGCACCCGCGACTACCTCGCCCACCGCACCGAGCAAGGACTCAGCAAACGCCGAATCCGACGCTGCCTCAAGCGCTACATCGCCCGGGAGCTCTACCGCCACCTCACCGCGACGGGGGTTTGACAACCCATAGAAGCGTCTCAGTCGTGAGCCGCGGCGGCGAGCCGCCAGCCGTCCTCGCCAGCCTCGACCATGCCGTGAACCTCGAGCTCGAGGAGGGTGGTGTGGGCTGCATCGGTGGTGAGGCCAACGATGCGCGCCACCGAGGCCGACGTCGCGCCACGGGCGACCGGGACGGCGTCGAGGACCAGCCGCTGCCGCTCGGTGAGCGCGTCGCGGGGCCGATCCCGGCCGCGGGGCCGCTCCAGCAGGTGCTCCCCCGACGCACCCAGCACCTCGAGCACCTCCGCCCCCGAGGTCACCAGGGTCGCGGCGCCGGTGCGAACGAGCTGGTGAACCCCCTGCGAGGTCGCGCTGGTGACCGGGCCAGGCACCCCCATGAGGTGCCTGTTGAGCCGGCTCGCCCAGTTGCAGGTGTTGAGCGCCCCGCTCCGGATCGCCGCCTCCACAACGACGGTCCCGCCGGTGAGCGCGGCGATCAGCCGGTTGCGCGTCAGGAACCGAACCCGGAGTGCGGCCCCGCCGGGCACGGTTTCGGAGACCACCGCGCCCGTGGCCGCGACGTGCTCGACCAGGTCGGCGTGCTTGCGGGGGTAGACCCGATCTGCGCCGCAGGCCAGGACCGCGATCGTGGGGGCGCCGGCGGAGATGGCGCCCCGGTGCGCGGCTTGGTCGATGCCGTAGGCGGCGCCGGACACGATCGTGCGGCCGGCCTCCGCGACGTCCGCCGCCAGGTCGCGGGCGATGTCGGTGCCGTACGTCGTGGCCGAGCGCGACCCGACGACGGCCAACGAGCCCGCGAGGCTGTCGAGGCGAACCGGGCCGCGCACCCAGAGCCCGAGTGGCACGCCGCCGCGCTCCTGGACCGGCGCGGCGTGCGCCAGGTCGTCGAGGCTCACCGGCCACTCCTCGTCCCCGGGCACGACGAACCGGAGACCGGCGCGCGCCGCACGCTTGAGCTCGCGGACGGGATCGATCTCGGCGATGCGGGCCTCCAGCTCCGGGTCCTCCGCGAACCGGTCGCGGACCACCACCGCGCCGAGGTCGGTGACCGCGTCGAGCAGCGCCACCCTGCCCGGCTCGGCGAGTCGGCCGAGCGTGACCCGGGCCAATCGGTCGTCGTCGGTAGCACTCATGAGACGCGCTCCAGCATCCGCACCAGGAGCGGCTCCCCGGTCCGAAGCCGCAGCGCGGTCTCGACCTCCTCGACGCCCGGGTGCTCGACGCGCCGCAGGTCGGCCACCGTCCAGGCGAGCCGATGGACGCGGGTGGCGCCGCGGCGGCTCAATCGGCCCGCGTAGAGCCGGTCGTCGACGGCCCTCTGGCCCGCCTTCGTGAGCGGCCACCGCTCGCGCAGCATGGGTCCGGGTGCGTGGCCGTTGAGTCGCCAGCTCTCCTCGGCATACCTCTCGGCCTGTCGCGCGCGGGCCTCGACCACCCGGGCCCGGACCTGCGCCGACGACTCCGGCCGGTCCGTGTCGAGGATCGCGTCGTGCCGGCGCAGCGGCGGCAGGTGTCGGACGATGTCGACGCGGTCGGCGACCGGGCCGGTGACCTTGTTGCGGTAGTCGCGTCGCTGCACCTCCTTGCAGGAGCACCGGTTGAGCCGGACGTCACCGCTGTAGTCGCCGCACGGGCAGGGGTTGCAGGCGAGCACGACCATGCCGCGGGCCGGAAGCGTGACCGACTCGTCGGTGCGCGCGATCGTGACGTCACCGTTCTCCAACGGCTGGCGCAGAGCGTCGATCACATCCGAGCGGAACAGGGGGAACTCGTCGAGGAAGAGCACGCCACCATGGGCTCGGCTGACCTCGCCCGGGCGGACCGCGCCCGACCCGCCGCCGATGATGCTCGCCTTGCTGGCGTCGTGGTGGGGAGCGGAGAACGGCGGCCGAGTGAGCATCCCGGAGGTCGGGTCGAGGGTGCCTGCCAGTGAGCAGATCGCACTGAGCTCCAACGACTCGTCCGGGGCGAGGTCGGGCAGGATCCCGGGGATCCGCTCCGCCAGGCTGGTCTTGCCGGCCCCCTTCGGACCAGACAGCAGCAGGTGGTGACCGCCGGCGGCGGCGACCTCGACGGCGTACCGAGCGTCGTCGATCCCGAGCAGGTCTGCGAGATCGAGCTCCTCCAGCCGCTCCTGCCCTCGCCACGCGAGCAGGCGGGCGCCGGACAAGGGAGCGACGGGGTCCGCATCCGGGACCTCCTCGTCACGGAGGACGGCCACGACCTGCGCCAGGGATCGGACGCCGATCACGCTCATGTCGGGGACCATCGCCGCCTCGGCGGCCTGCGGCTCGGGGACGAAGACCGCGCGAATGCCGCGCTCGGCCGCGGCGAGCACCATCGGCAGCACGCCGTTGACCGACCGGAGGCTGCCGTCGAGGGAGAGCTCGCCGATGAACGCCGCGCCCGCCAGCGAGGGGATCGGGACGCTCCCGGCCGCCGCGAGCACGGAGACGGCGACCGCGAGGTCGAAGTGGGTGCCCCGCTTGAGCAGGTCGGCGGGCGAGAGCAGGATCGTGATGCGCCGGGTGGCCGGCCAGTCGAGATGGCTGTTGATGATCGCCATCCGGCACCGGTCCCGGGCCTCGTTGATCGTCGTGTCGGCGCGGCCGACCATCGTGACGCCGACCTGCCCCGGAGAGACGTCGGTCTGCACGTCGATCAGGTGCCCGACGGCTCCGTGCAGCGAGACCGTGTGGGTGGTGGCGAACGGCATCAGCCGATCCCTCGTACGTGCTCGACCGCGGACGGCCCACGCCGGGGCCGCAGCACGGCGACCAGGTCCACCCGGACCTCCGGGACGCTCAGGTCGTGCTCATGCTGCCACCGGGTGCCGAGACGGCGCAGCCGGTCGAGCTTGACGTCACCGACCGCCTCGTGGGGCGTGCCGTGCTGGACGCTGCTGCGGGTCTTCACCTCGCAGACGACGAGCACGTCGCCATCACGCAGCACCAGGTCGATCTCTCCGACCGGGCAGCGCCAGTTGCGATCGAGCACCACCATCCCCTGCGCTACCAGGTGCCGCTCGGCGAGCCGCTCGCCGTACTCCCCCAGCGCCCGCTGCCGCGCTGCCGTCGTGGATCCAGTCATGTCCGAGACCTCCTGAGCGCCAGCGTGGCGGTCGGAGGGGACGGTCGGCCCGACGGTGCAGTCAGGCTGTGGAGGAGCCGGTCCGGGACGCGGCTGTGGAGAGAACCGGGCTCAGGACTTGGGAAGGTCGATCTCCGTGGGGCTGAGCTCCTCGACGTTGACGTCCTTGAAGGTCAGCACCTTGACGTTCTTGGCGAACCGGGCGGGCCGATACATGTCCCACACCCACGCATCGCTCATCGAGACCTCGAAGAACACCTCGCCGGCCTCCGTGCGCGCCTTCACGTCGACCTGGTTGCACAGGTAGAAGCGGCGGTCGGTCTCGACGACGTACTTGAAGATGCCGACGACGTCGCGGTACTCCCGGTAGAGCGTCAGCTCCATCTCGGTCTCGTACTTCTCGAGGTCCTCCGCGCTCATGCTGGTGCGGGGTCCCCGCGGAAGCATGCCTCCGCGCGCAGCGCCCCCGTCGCGCGCCTTCGTGGGGTGTTCACGAGGCCGACTCTATGCCGTCGCGCCACACGTCCGATGTGAGGCGTCCGATGTGAGGTGGCTGTCATCGCGTGGCTCAGGCGAGCGCGAGGAACAGCTTCTCCATCTTCTTGATGTCGACGCTGTCCGGACCACCCTCGGTCAGGCACCGCTCGAGGCCGGTCGCGACCAACGCGAACCCGCCGCGGGCGATGGCCTTGTTGACCGCGGCGAGCTGGGTGAGCGCGTCCTCGCACTCGGTGCCCTCTTCGAGCATCCGGATCACCGACGCCAGGTGGCCATTGGCCCGCTTCAGGCGGGTGATGATGGCTGTGGTCTCCTCAGGCTCGAGCCGCATCAGTGTTCTCCAGTTCCTCCGGCCGAGGGGCCGGGCAGGTTGTCGATCAGGGCGGCCAGCATCGCAACCAGCCGGGTACGCGCCTCGGCCGCGACCTCTGCGAGACCGGGGGCGTCGCTGAACGACGTCATCACGGCGGGGTCGAACACCTCGACCCTGGTGCGCTCTCCCGTCCCCGCAGGGGTCTCGGCGGAGACGACGACATTGCACGGCAACAGCGTCGCCACCCGAGGGTCGGCATCCAGCGCAACGTGCGCCAACTGGGGTCGGCAGGCGCCCAGAATCAGCCGAGGAGACGTCTCGACGCCGAGCTTGGCGCGCAGCGTGGCCTCCAGGTCGATCTCGGTCAGCACTCCGAAGCCTGCGTCGGTGAGCAGGCCGCGCACTCGATCGACGGTGACGTCGTAGGGCGCCGCGATCGTCGCGGTCAAGGTGAAGTCACTCATCTCCATCCCCTCCTGAGCTCTCGATTCGCCACCGATTCTACAACCCCCCGGGGGGTTATGTAGCATCGTCCTCGCTATCCCCCCGGGGGGATAGCGAGCTACGCAAAGAG
>VFQN01006332.1_pt1 | contig 13603 bp, 12 predicted proteins | sample 3512371 | NCBI WGS metagenome assembly VFQN01 (sample SAMN10412370, study PRJNA504923) | tailings metagenome | isolation source: Replicate 2 from Balatoc abandoned mine | place: Philippines: Itogon, Benguet | collected 2017-08-28
AACTCCGGAATTAGAAGATAATCATGCTATTCATAATATTTGGAAACATTTTGATCCGGTAATTTTCCGACGAAGACGTACATATAAAAAGGATTTATAATCGACTAACTACACTGTGGATGTTTTTAATCGATAAAAAGCTTTGTTTAAAGATATTTTTAACAAAATCTTTTCTGTTAATATAATTTAGCAATCTGTTTTTAACTAACCACCCATTTTTGGAAAAACAAATTATGAAAAGATTTTTATTAGTATCTGATTTTGAGTATAATAGTATTTCGTATAAGAAGAAAATTACTTCCGATAGAATTACCTATGAATGTAATCCAAAAGTACGCAAAAGTGATTTTCCGAAATATTATTCGATTCCTTATGCTAAACCAATAGCGGTTGGAATGCTTTTTTTAATGCTTTTTCTGGTGAATTAAAATACACTAAATACTTAATTTTGATTTGACAAGGCTAATTCTCCGGATTAGCCTTGTTTTTTTGCAGTGAAATTATGATTCCCACGGCTAATGAAAGTGCAATAAAGCCTAGAGAAACCCATTCCGGAAATTTATAATGATGGATAATTAACATTTTAATTCCAACAAATGTCAAAATTGCAATCAAACTATATTCTAAGTAACTGAAACGTTCCAGCATATTGGCTAAAAAGAAGTACATAGAACGTAAACCAAGAATTGCAAAAATATTAGAACTGAATACTAAAAAAGGATCAGATGTAATGGCTAAAATTGCCGGAACGCTATCCATTGCAAATAAAACATCCATCAATTCAATTACAATAAGAGCAACAAATAAAGGTGTGGCAAAAGTGATATTTCTTTTCTTGATAAAGAATTTTTGTCCTTCAATATGCATCGTAACCGGAATTATCTTTCTCATACTCCTAAAGATGAACGATTTTTTGGGATTAAATTCATCGTCTTCTCCTTTAAATAACATTTTAGCAGCAGTAAAAATCAAAAAAGCACCAAAGACATAAGTCATCCAGCTAAACTTATTAATCAGTAATACACCAAAATAGATCATCAAGCCTCTAAAAATGATGGCGCCAAGGATTCCCCAAAATAAAACCCTATGTTGGTATTTTTGTGGAATTTTAAAAGAAGCAAAAATTACAGCGATTACAAATATATTATCAACGCTCAAGGAAAGCTCAATCAAGTAACCTGTAATGTATTTCATTACGGCAAGGTTTGGCTTTAGATTAGTTGGATTGTCAATCAATCCGTTTTGGTAGATCCAATAAATCACTCCTGAGAAAAGAAAAGAAATGGCAACAAAAATACCAGTCCATTTTCCTGCTTCTTTGGAAGAAATGATATGCGGAGTTTTGTTAAATACTCCTAAGTCTAAAGCAAGAAAAAATAAAATAGCCGTAATAAAAATAATCCAAACTAGCATAGTGAAATATATTTCCACAAATATAGTCTTAGCAATGATAAAAAAAGATATTCTAAAAATATTTTTTCAGATGATTAAAAAGAAAAAGTCTTGATTTTTTAAGATTTTAGTAAAAATAAATACTCTTTTTATTTTAAAAATAGCATAAAAACATTTTAACCCCTGTTTTTTTAGGGGTGATATTGTTTTGTTTTGTTTTATTAATATATTTGCACTATAATTTTGAGGGTATTTAAAACTAAAATAAAATAAAATAAACATGTCAACTTTACGTTTTCAAGCATTAAAAGATGCATCAGGTAGAAAACCTGTAAAATTTGAAGAAGCCGGTAAAAAATCAGCTCTTTTTGGTTCAAATGTGTTTAATGATAAAGCAATGAAGCAGTTTTTGACTTCAGATGCTTATAAAGGAGTAAAAGATGCTATACAGCACGGTACTAAAATCGATAGAAAATTAGCTGATTATATAGCAATGGGAATGAAAGAATGGGCTTTATCAAAAGGTGTTACTCATTACACACATTGGTTTCAACCATTAACAGGAACTACTGCTGAAAAGCATGATGCTTTTTTCGAAACTTCTTATGACGGTTCAGAATCAGTTGAAAAGTTTGGCGGAGGACAATTAGTACAACAAGAACCGGATGCCTCATCTTTTCCAAATGGTGGAATCAGAAACACATTTGAAGCTCGTGGTTATACCGCTTGGGATCCAACTTCGCCTGCATTTATTTTTGGAACAACTTTGTGTATTCCAACAGTTTTTATCTCTTACACAGGAGAAGCTTTGGATTATAAAACACCACTTTTACGCGCATTGAATGCAGTTGATGAAGCAGCAACGGAAGTATGTAAATATTTTGACAAAAATGTAAAAAAAGTAACAGCAACTTTAGGATGGGAACAAGAGTATTTTTTAGTTGATAGTTCTTTAGCCAATTCTCGTCCTGATTTAGTAATGACTGGAAGAACATTGCTTGGGCATACTTCTGCAAAAGGACAACAATTAGACGATCATTATTTTGGTTCCATTCCGTCAAGAGCTTTAGCTTTCATGCGTGAATTAGAAGAAGAATGTATGCTGTTGGGAATTCCGGTAAAAACGCGTCATAACGAAGTAGCACCAAATCAGTTTGAATTAGCTCCAATTTTTGAAGAAACTAATTTAGCTGTTGATCATAATTCATTATTGATGGATGTGATGTCAAAAGTAGGTGAGCGTCATGATTTTAAAGTACTTTTTCACGAAAAACCATTCAAAGGTGTAAACGGTTCAGGAAAACACAATAACTGGTCATTGGCTACCGATACTGGTGTGAATTTACTTTCACCAAGTAAAACACCGATGAGCAATTTACAATTCTTATCATTTTTTATTAATACAATTAAAGCAGTTCAAGAATATGAAGAATTAATGAGAGCTTCCATTGCTACAGCTAGTAATGATCATAGATTAGGAGCAAATGAAGCGCCGCCGGCAATCATTTCAGTATTTATTGGGGATCAATTGTCTAAAGTTTTGGCTGAATTAGAAGGTGTTTCAAAAGGAAAATTATCTCCGGAAGAAAAAACCGATTTAAAACTGAACGTTGTAGGTAAAATTCCGGATGTAATGTTAGATAATACTGACAGAAATAGAACATCTCCATTTGCATTTACCGGAAATAAATTTGAATTTAGAGCTGTTGGTTCTTCGGCAAACTGTGCAAACGCAATGACAACGTTAAATTCTATTGTTGCTAAACAATTAAGAGATTTCAAAAAAGAAGTAGACGTTTTAATTGAGAAAAAAGATTTAAAGAAAGACGAAGCGATATTCAACGTTTTAAGAGAATACATTAAAGAGACAAAAGCTATCCTTTTTGAAGGTGATGGTTATAGTGAAGCTTGGGAAAAAGAAGCAAAAAAACGTGGATTGAGTAATCACAAAACTACTCCTGCAGCTTTAAAAGCAAAAGTTTCTAAAAAAGCATTGGAATTGTTTGGGGAGTTGAATGTGATGAACCATGTTGAGGTAGAAGCACGTTACGAAATCGAATTGGAAGAATACACAAAGAAAATACAAATAGAAGGTCGAGTTTTGGGAGATATTGCTCGTAATCACGTAATTCCAACGGCAATTCGTTACCAAAATACGTTGATTGAAAACGTTCGCGGATTAAAAGAAATCTTCGGAAAAGATTTTGAAAAAATCGCTAAAGAACAAATCTCTTTAATTAAAGAAATTTCGGCTCACATCGAAGGAATTAATTCAAATGTAGAAGCGATGACAGAAGCTCGTAAAAAAGCCAATGCATTGACTGATGCTCAAAAAATGGCAGAGGCTTACTGTGATAAAGTAAAACCATACTTTGAAGTAATTAGAGAGCATTGTGATAAATTAGAACTTTTAGTTGACGACGAAGTTTGGACTTTGACTAAATACAGAGAGTTATTGTTTACGAGATAATTTTTAAATATAGATAGTGAAACCGGTATAATTTATTATGCCGGTTTTTTTTATTTTCATATACTATTTTTCATTAACTTTCGTTAACTATAGTATGAATATGAAAACACTATTATTTTTTCTTTTTTCTTTTAGTATTACTTCAATTGTTTTTGCTCAAGAACAGTTGACAGTTTATTTCGACAGTAATAAATTTGATTTAACGACCAAAGAAAACCGAAAATTACAACAATGGATATTACAGAATTCTAATTCTAAAATTTTGGCTATCAATGGTTATACAGATGAAGATGGAACTATTGGATTTAATGATACTTTAGCAAAAAAAAGAGTAAATTTTATCTACAGCGAAATCAAAGACAGAGTGAAAATTAGAGAAGATTTTAAGACTCGAAGTTTTGGAAAACAGCATGAGCATTCTGCAAATAAAGCTGAAAATAGAAAAGTGACTATTTATTATTTGGAAGAGAAAGATTTAGCTAAAGAAAATGAAATTTTAGGTATTAAAGAAGAAAAGTCTATTGAGCCTGAACCTGAAATTGATTACCCTGAAAAAATGGTTTTTGAAAATCCTAACGGAACAAAATCAGAGTTTAAGCTCGATAGAGAATTTATGAAAAAAATAGGTAAATCTACTGTAGGAGAAAAACTTAAAATAGATAATCTAAACTTTTTAATTAATACGTTTGCTGTTGCACCTGAATCACGAGGAAAGTTATATGAATTGCTTTTGGTTTTACAAAGCAATCCTAATTTAAAGATTGAAATTCAAGGACATTTGTGTTGCATGCCAACCGATCGATTAGATTTATCGACCAAAAGAGCCAAAGCAATTTATAGTTTTTTGATTAACAACGAAATCTATCCTGGAAGATTATCTTACAAAGGTTTTGGAAGTTCGCAACCAATTTATCCTATACCTGAAAAGAATGAGCAAGAACGTGCAGCCAATAGAAGAGTTGAAATATTAATTGTTTCCAATTGATGATTAAAAATATAACGATCTTCATTTTTTTTATTTCGAGTATAGGTTTTGGGCAAAGTAAATTTGATGTTTATTTTGATTTTAATGCCGATGTTCCCAATCAAAAATCAATCGAACAACTAGAAGATTTTTACACTAATAAAAACATCGAAGTGATTAAAATAGAAGGTTTTTGTGATAGTACGGATACAAAGAATTATAACAAAGAATTAGCGGAAAGACGAGTAAAAAATGTTCTCAGTTTATTAAAGAAAAACAATGTTGGTATTGCCGAAAGTGTTTCGTTGATTTCCTATGGGAAAGATTTTGAACTTTCTAAAAATCAATCAGAAAACCGAAAAGTTGCGATAACTTATTATGATGTTGAAAATGATTTTTTCCCTGAAACAAATATTCCAATTAGTGAATTGGTAAAAAGAATAAAAGAGGAACAAAAATCATTGTTAGATAAATTTAAAAAAGCAAAAATCAACGATTTTGTTCGAATCAATAATATTCATTTTGTGTTTAATTCTGAAAAAATAATTCCGGAGTCTTATGCTATTTTGGAAGAATTATATATGATAATGGTTGTCAACCCAAAAATGGTTATCAAGATTAACGGAAATATTTGTTGCAATCCAAATACATCAGTGACAAAACTTTCCTATCGACGAGCGTTGAAGATATTCAATTTCCTTAAAGACAGAGGAATATCGACAAATAGGTTGGCATATCATGGTTTTGGTAGTGGAAATCCAATTTATCCAATTCCTGAAAATAATGAAGAAGAACGAATAGCCAATCGTAGAGTTGAGATCCAAATTATCAAGAAATAATGAAACCAAGATTTTTTTTATTTTTCTTATTGACTATAAACTGTTTTGCTCAAAAACAGTTTGAGGTTTTCTTTGACTTCAATCAAGATTTTCCAAATCAGCAATCAATTTTGGATTTCAATCAATGGGTCATTCAAAATAAAAACATTGAAGTGCTTAAATTATCAGGTTATTGCGATAGTGTTGACACTAGACAATACAATAAAATATTATCGGAAAAACGTATTGAAAGTGTTTTTCAATTGTTAGAAAAAAGCGGAATAAAAATTAGCCAAAACCTTGAGCGAAATCCTTTAGGTAAAGATTTTAAACAGTCAAAAGTTCAAGCAGAAAACAGAAAAGTTACAATTTTCTATAAAGAAGAAGAGCAAAAACCAATCGAAAGCGAGTTAACCAAGCAAATTAGAAATGCCAAAGTCGGCGAAACCATAAAACTACCAAATATTTATTTCTATAATAATTCCGCTCGAATTGTACCAAGTTCACAGTCAACATTGAATGATTTACTTTGTGCAATGGAAGAAAATCCGAATTTAAAAATCGAAATTCAAGGACATATTTGTTGTCAAACGGTTTATGATATCAATGATGTTTCAACGGCAAGAGCCAAAGCAATTTACAATTTCTTAATCCGTTTCAAAATCAACAGAAATAGAATGAGTTTTAAAGGTTTCGGAACTTCAAAACCTGTTCATAAAATTCCTGAAAGGAGTGAAGCTGAAGCCAATGAAAATCGAAGAGTTGAAATTTTGATTGTTGAGAATTAGCGGACGGAAAAACTAGTAATCATAATTTTTTAAAAATCATAAAATGAAAAAATATTTATATCTGTTTTTACTGTTTAATTGTTTTACGTTGTTTGCCCAACAAGATAATTATTCGTTTATGAAGCTAATTGTGTTTAATAATGAAAACAAAATCATGCTTGTCAAATGGGATGGAGAATGGGAAATTCCCGGTATGCGATATAATAGCCCGAAAACACTTTCTAAATTTATTAATTCACTTGCTTTAGAACACGGAATAGAAGTAGAAAATAAAAAATTAAACGGAATGTTTACATTCGAATATGAAAACAGAGCTACTTTAACAGTGATGCAATATTATACTGCTTACTATAAGAACGGAAAATTAAAAGTACCCGAAAGTTGCGAAGACATTAATTGGTTTTCAATAAAAGAAACATTAGAAATAATTCCATACAAAGAGATGAAATTAATTTTGGATAAAATTATAACCAAACCTACTGTTTTATGGAGTGGAGCAATTAAAAAAAATGGAAATGCTACCGTGGAATTTGTTGAAGATTTTTACGAATTAAAATAGAAAACTTAATTCAACGGTTTATTCTTGTAGTAATTAATCAACAAATCCACAAATTTACTATAACTGTCAATACCGTCTTCTTGTTGGTTAGACTTCAAATATTGGTCATAAAAAGCATGAAAAGCTTTGTCGATAAACGTATCATATTGTTTCCAAAAAGCCTCACTTTCTCGGTAGTTTTCAATAATTCCGGGATTGATTTTTTGCTTTAATTGTTCAAATAATTTTTCGTCTTTCACTCCGATATTCAATAAGCAATATCGCAATGCGTTGGCATAAGCCGAATATTGAAAATACAAATCGTCATTTTTTATTCCGGCTAGAAAACCAATAAAATTGCATTCGCTTTCACTGCCAAAACCAATTTGATGCGCCATTTCATGACAAACCACATTTGGAAAACTATGCATAGGTAATTTGTCATTTACCTGAGCTTCATTGGTAAACGGGTTAAGATAACCGCCAAATCCCATATACGTTAGAGGTAAACTAAGCAACGATTTCTTCTGACTTGGAATAGAATAACTAAAATAAGGATGTTGTTTTGCTAAATGATCATAACCGTTTTGTGTCATTTCAAACACTTGGTTTTGAGTATAAGGATTGATTACTTTTTTGTTCTTGTTTTGGGTAATCTTAAGCTGAATTTCATTGGTTTTAATAATTAGTTTTTCGGTGAAATTCAATAAATCTTCATCAGTATATTCACGATTGATTTGCATTTTTTCAAAAAGCGGCACACGATAATAATTAAATGCCCAAAGGAAATGAAACGCAAAATAAATCACCGAAATACAATTTAAAACACCTAAAGTTATATTCTTCCAACCTCTTTTTCTATTTTTGATGAGCCAATAAATGGCATAAATTGTAGCAGCTGTATAAAGCAAATCACCAACCGAAAACGGAATTTTTCCCAAAACAGTTCGACTGATTTTAGAAATGAAAATGTACAAACCATTGCTATACCATTTCTCTACAAATTCAGGGAAATAGGCTAAAACCTTCAAGAAAATAATCTGAATTACTAAAAATAACGGAAGTATATATTTTCGTTTCAAAGTCAATTTTTAAAATGTAAATATAATCACAAATCAATTTATAAAGCAGTTAAACTTTGTAACTTTGCTACTTTGAAACTTACAAGCTAAAAATAAAATGAGCCAAGAAATTAGAAATCTGGAGCCAAAAGCGCTTTGGAATAAATTTGCCGATTTGAATGCTGTTCCACGTCCGTCCAAAAAGGAAGAGCGAGTGATTGAATTCATGAAAAACTTCGGAAACAGTTTAGGATTAGAAACTTTTGAAGATGAAATCCGCAACGTTATCATCCGAAAACCGGCAACTCCGGGAATGGAAAACCGTAAAACAGTTGTCTTGCAAGGACATTTGGATATGGTTCATCAAAAAAATAACGACACCGATTTTGATTTCCTTACACAAGGAATTGATATGTATGTTGATGGCGATTGGGTTCGAGCGAAAGGAACAACACTTGGAGCTGACAACGGACTTGGAGTTGCAGCAATCATGGCAATTTTGGAAAGCAAAGACATTCCGCATCCGGCAATTGATGCACTTTTTACTATTGATGAAGAAACGGGAATGACAGGAGCTTTGAACTTAAAAGGCGGAATTCTAAAAGGAGAAATTCTTTTAAATCTTGATACCGAAGAAGATGATGAAATTGACATTGGTTGTGCAGGTGGAATTGACGTTACTGCTACAAGAAAATACAACGAAGAAGAAACTCCAGAAGATTCAGTAGGTTATACGATTACAGTAAAAGGTTTGAACGGCGGACATTCCGGGATGGATATTCATAAAGGTTTAGGAAATGCTAACAAGATTATGAACCGTTTGTTATTTGACGGATTTGAAAATTTTGGGCTTCAAATTGCTGAAATCAACGGAGGAAGTTTACGTAATGCAATTCCTCGTGAAAGTGTGGCTAAAGTAATCGTTGCCGGAATGTATGACGAAGCTTTTGTATTTGATATGCAGGAAATTATCAATGATGTCAAAGCAGAATACAAAACGATGGAACCCAATCTAACTATTGAAATTGTCAAGTCGAATTTACCGTCAAAAGTAATGGATTTAGGGGTTCAAGAAGGTTTATTACGAGCAATTAACGCTGCTCATAATGGCGTTTACAGAATGTCGGCTGATATGGCAGATTTGGTAGAAACATCGAATAATATTGCTCGTATAATTGTAAAAGAAGGCGAAATTTCTATTCAAAACTTAACCCGTTCGTCAGTAGAAAGTTCCAAAATGGATTTGGCTAATGCGTTGCGTTCGGCTTACGAATTATTTGGTTGCGAAGTAGAATTCAGCGGAAGTTATCCAGGTTGGACACCCAATGTAAACTCTGAAATATTGGATGTTTTAGTCAATATCTACGAAAAACAAAACGGCTCAAAACCAAATGTCGTAGCTTGTCACGCAGGTTTAGAATGTGGACTTCTTGGAACTAATTATCCTGGAATGGATATGATTTCGTTTGGACCAACCATTCATGGTGCGCATTCCCCGGATGAAAGAGCTTCGATTTCTTCTTCACAGAAGTTTTGGAAATTTTACTTGGAGATTTTAGCGAATATTCCAGAAAGAAAATAGATAATAGAATAAAGAAAATAGAAACCTCGTTTATTACTAAACGAGGTTTTTTAATTCAAATTTTTCCTAAATTCACTTGGCGTAATTCCGGTTTTCTTTTTAAATAATCGGGTAAAATAGGAGTAGTCTTCAAAACCTAATTCTTCGGCAATTTGATTGATGGATTTTATTGGATTTATCAATAGTCTTTTGGTTTCTAAAATGATGCGGTTAGTAATAATTTCAGTTACGGTTTGGTTTAAAATTTCTTTGCAAATTCGGTTTAAGTGTTTTAATGTAATATTCATGTTATCAGCATAAAACGAAGCGGATTTTTCGATTTTATAATATTGTTCTAAAAGCTGTTCCAACTGATGAATTTTGTAATTATACGAATGTGAAATATGCTTGGAAATCGAAAGATATTTTCTGGAAATCTCGATGTGAATACAATCTAAAAGATTTAATAATTTGTCTGTTTTCTTTGGGAAATCGGTTTGGCTTTCTGTAATCATTAGATCAAAAAAAGGTTTAATTTTATTCACTTCATTTGCATCCAAAATAATTTCGGGTTGGTTCATCACCGATTGATAAAACGGGTAATCTTCCACTTTTTTGTTTCCAAAATACAGATTATACATTTCTTGAGAATAAAAGAAAATATAACCATCAATGTCTGATGATAATTGCCAATTGTGAATTTGTCCGGGTTGTAACACAAACATACTTCCGGGTTTAATGTCGTATTGGGTAAAATCAATTTCGTGTTTTCCTGTTCCGCTGGTAAACAAAACCAATAAATAAAAGTTGTGACGATGCGGTTTTTCAATAAAACTATGCGCTTTTAAGTGATTGGTAAAAGTGTTGATATACAATTCATTTTTACCTAAATCAGTTTTAAAGTTATGAATACTATAAACAGGATGTTGTTTCAAAATGTCTTTTTTGTGCTATTATTAGCGAATATACAAAACAATTCTATCGAATAACTGTATTACCTTTGTCAAAAAAAAAATGTTGAATAGTTTATATCATATTTTCCGAAACGAGTGTCCGCATTGCCATAAAGGAAAAGTCTTTGCCGATAAAAGTTTCTTTTTTAGCATTGGTTTTCCCAAAATGAATTCACATTGTAGTCATTGTAATTTTAAATTTGAAAAAGAACCGGGTTATTTCTTTGGTTCCATGTTTGTGAGTTATGGCGTTGCTGTTTTGGAAGGATTACTAACGTATTTTTGTATTCGTCCGTTTTTTGGCAGTAATTTTGATTTTTGGATGTTTCCCATTATTGCGGTGGTTTTATTAAGTCTAACCTTTTTTAATATCCGATTTTCGCGAATGATTTGGATTTATATGTTTAAAAATTATCAGGTATAAAAAAACTCCGACTTAATCGGAGTTTTTTGTTGATTTTTTATTTCGTCTGCCATACCAAATCATAAATCCGGTAACGGGCAATGAAGCGCAAATCAAGCTTAATACAAAAGCAATTATTTTGCTCCAAATTCCAAAAATAGCACCGATGTGAATGTCATAATTGGCAGCCACTGCTTTTTCACCCAAATTTTTGTCTTTATGAGAATGCACATGTAATAATTCTCCGGAATTTTCATCAAAAATTAAGCTATGATTTACGTGGTATGAATAGGAGAGTTGCTTCACAAAAACATCATAGTTAGGATGTTCATGGTCGTCCAAATGTTCGTAACCAAAATCTAGACTGTATTGAAAGGCATCCGGATATAATTCTTCCACTTTTTTACCGATTTTATCCAAAGTGTGCTCGTTTCGCATTTCGATGGGAGCTTTGGTTTTAATATGTGAAAAATCAGGATAAGTAGTATTTCCTCCTGAAAAGACAACATATAAAATAACCTGAATGAAAAAGAAAGCATAAAACAAACCTGTAAAGGCAACCACAAAAGCCAATGAAGAAGCATAAAATCCTAAAATATTATGCAAATCATAGTTTTTACGTTTCCAGCCTTTTACTTTTTTCCAGTCGAATGAAAAACGCTGTTTTCTGGCTTTTTTGTTTTTTGGCCACCAAAGAATGATTCCGGAAATCAACATAAAAAGGAAAATCAATGTTGGAATTCCACATACATAAGTTCCCCATTCGGTATTCAGCATAAAACTGAAATGGATAGATTTTATAATGTTGAAAAAATCGGTAGTTTCATCATAAACACCTTTGATTTCTCCTGTAAACGGATTGACATAAACCGATTTATAAATGATATATTCTTTGTAGAAATTCCAACCTTTTGGGTTTCTTTCGTAGTAATAAAAAATATAGCTTCGGCTTTTGTCAATTGGAATAGTTGCCCAATGTATTGGATATTTTTCTTTGGTAAATGCGTTTACCTTTTCTTCTAAAATTTTTAACGGAAGTGTTTTTTTTGAAGCTATATTTTGTTCATAATGAAAAATAGCATCTTTTCTAAGATAATTGGTGATTTCTTCTTGAAAGACATAAATTGCTCCTGTAATGGAAATTAAGAATACAATTAATCCGGTAGATAATCCTAACCAAAGGTGTAATTTCCCAATTGCTTTTTTGAATCCGTTTTTTTTCATCTAAAAATTATAAAAACTCCTCACGCAAATGAGGAGTTTAATTAAACAAACAATAAACCAAACTTTAAAATGAATTAAAATTTATAGGTTAATCCGGCAATCAAACTTCTCAAGCGTTGTGGCGTGATAGTTGACCAACCCGAATAATATTTTTCGTTTAAAAGATTATTTACTTTTAAAGTAATGTTGAATTTATCTGTGTTGTAATTCAATGCAGAATTCAAGATGGTGTAATCAGGTAATTTGAATGTTCCTGTATTTTTTCTGTGTAATACTTGATATTCGCTGGCGTGATTTCCACCGAAACCAATACCAAATCCTTTAAAACTTCCTTCAGTAAATGCATAACTTGCCCAAAGATTAACCAAAGCTCTTGGTCCAGCTTCTTCTGGTCTGTAACCTAAGTATGAATCGTCAACAATATCTCTTGTAACTTCACTGTCGTTGTAACTATAACCGGCAATTACGTTCAAACCTTTTATTGGATTGGCAGTAAAACTAATTTCAACACCATTACTATTTACTTCACCACCTTGAATTGAACTAATGAAAGTTACAGGATCAGTCATTACTTTATCTTTTACATCAATGTTGTAATAACTAATTGTTGCAGAAATAATGTCTTTGTATAAATTTGTTTTTAAACCAAATTCATATTGATTGGCGTGTTCTGGTTTAAATGATTTATAAGTGTTATCCATTTGAATTGCTGGAGCATTATTTTTAAATCCATTCATGTAGTTACCAAAAACCGATACTTTGTTCTCGATGATTTGATAAACAGCTCCAAATTTTGGTGAAACAGTTGTTTGATTGAAACTTTCACCTGTTTTATTGATGAATTTATCAACTCTAACACTTGCCATAACTGATAATTTATCGGTAATATTCAAAACATTAGAAATGTAAGCACTAAGAACTTCGTTTTCTGAGTTTGAAATTCCAGCATAAGAACCTTCTAAAATTTTATCCACTGCGTTTTGAGTTAATTCAGTATTTGTAACTTCTCCAGAAATAGGATCTACAACTGTGTCAGTTTGATTTACCAAAGAAACTGTTCCGAATCCCAACCAACCCATATTACCATTTCTTTGATTTAGGTTTAAATAATCAATACCAACAACCATTCTGTTTCTTAGATTTCCAATTTTGAAATCACCAATAAAATTTTGTTGAATATCGGTTCCTTGTGTCTGCGAATTTGCTTTAGAAATAAATCTAGTAAATTCATCTCCATTAGCTGAATCCCATAAATAATGATAATAACCATTTGTTTTGGCACTGCTTCTTGATAAAACTGTTTGAGAAGTCCATTGTTCTGATAATTTATAGAACATTTGCGCTTGCATATTAAACGTTGGATTACTCATGGTTAGCTCATTAGAAGTATATGATTTATAGTAGTTTTTTTCAAATAAATCCATTGAAAAG
>VFQN01006333.1_pt1 | contig 13602 bp, 4 predicted proteins | sample 3512371 | NCBI WGS metagenome assembly VFQN01 (sample SAMN10412370, study PRJNA504923) | tailings metagenome | isolation source: Replicate 2 from Balatoc abandoned mine | place: Philippines: Itogon, Benguet | collected 2017-08-28
CGAACCCACGGTAGAGTTTCCCCTACACACGCTTTCCAAGCGTGCGCCTTCAGCCACTCGGCCATCTCTCCGCGTCTTTATAATCAACGACTTGCAGACGCCCGTGCCACCTGAAACCGCAGATTGTGTCACGGATTGTGTCAGACCTCTGAATGTCACGCTACTGCTTACGGGAGGTTGGCCCCCCGAGAGCGACGGCTTCAGAAGCCGCCCAACCTGGCGCGGCGCGTCTTGCAGTATAGCGTGAGCCACAACGCCTCGACGCGGCGACTGCCGCCCTCCTCGTCGCCGCAAAAGAGGGTTCGAATCCCACCCTCTCCGCCATTCGTAAATATCTCATAAAAAACGACTTGTGCGAAAACACGGCATTTGCATGCCAGTTTTCAGCCACGCGCCCTCCGATCCTTGCCTATGCGAAGCGTATAGGCCGATTCTTTTCCCTGAGAGCGGTCAGCTGGGGCTGACTGGCCGACGACACCAGGACCCGCAGTACCTCCATCGTCACGGGGGCCTTGAGGCCAGGACCCAGCAGGCGGACCTCGTCAAGCCCCGCGGCAACACAGAGTCCATCCGCCTGAAGTCGGTCGACGCACTCAAAGATCGTCTTGACCGCGTCCCTTCGCTCTGTCGGCCCGATGTCCGACCACAGGTCTCCGTAGTCCCGCAGCAGCTCCTCCAAGACCGCGATCTCGTCCTCCTGTTTCTCCGGCAGCCCGGCAATATGGTCGACCTGCAATGCGTCCGCTCCCATGAAAGGAGCTAGGTCTGACGCCCGCGCCAAGGGTGTCAGCGGAATCTGCTTGAACCGCTTGGCCGCCTCCTCGATTGCCGCACAGACCTCGTCATCGGTAGGCCAACGCCGCTGCAGATCGGCCACGGACACGTCGAAAACTGCCGCGAGGGCCTGCATCGTCTCAGCGCTGAGTTCTCCGTCCCGCTCGGCACGCTGAACGGTGCGGGCTGAAAGCCCAGCGGCCTCGGCCAGGTGCTCCTGGGTCCAGCCCAACATCTCCCGGAACCTCTTGAGGTTCTTTGCCACCTGCTCGCTCATTCGTCGCCCTCCACCAGAGGCACTCTACGAACTCGCCGACCCGACAGACCACGACAGAAACACGACAGCGTGCGCGAAACGACCGAACCCACCGCAAGGCGCCTCCGAGAGACGCGCTCCAGGTCCTTGAGGCCGCTTAAGCCCTTCTATAATCGGACAGCGATGCCGCGGAACGAGATCAGCGAATTCACACGACGGGACATCATCGATGAACTCATCTTGAGCGGCGTCGACTTGTTCGGGCGCCTTGGGGAGGTTGACTTCCTCAGTCGGGTATTCGACTTGACGGCTCTCCCATCCACGGACGGCAGGTTCACCGACATGGCCGGTGACGTGTGGCAGCACAGAGTCAACAACAACGACTGGGCGGACGACTGGATGTGGTCTGACCCTCGACTGAACATTCGCAACGGTCCCGATCAGATCTTCCTACAGGTACTGGCCGAGATGGTTCACCCCATCGTGCGAACGAGCGAACAGCAGCGAGACCGAATTCTCGAGATCGCGAACCGGCACCTACGGGCCGACGGGTGGGAGATTGGCGAGGTCACCCGCGTTTCGAATCGACCGATCTACGGCGGGCGTCGACTCCTCGGGGTGCCCACAGCTGTTACCGAGGCCAAGCAACTCGGCCTCGGTGAGTATGTTTCCCAGCAGATCACCAGAATGGAAGCCGCGATCTCCACTGATCCGGACCTTGCGATCGGCACGGCAAAGGAGTTCATCGAGACTGTCTGCAGGACGATCGTCAAGGAGCGGGGAGTCCCGTTGCCGAGTGATGACGATCTCCCGGCGCTCGTTCGGCTGACCGTCAAGAGCCTGCCCATCGTGCCGGAGGGGCTCGAAGCCAATGGCCAGGCTGAGAAGACCATCGTGACTCTCGTCAACAACTTGGCATCTGTAGGGCGAAGCTTGGCAGAACTGCGCAACAAGTTCGGGACGGGCCACGGCAACGTCGCTGGCCATACGGGACTCGGTTTGACTCACGCAAGATTGGCCGTGGGCGCGTCCACGACGGTGGCTGTCTTCCTGTACGAGGTCCACCGGACCGTCTGATCTACGGTTTCCGTCGCTGCCGTGGGGGCGGTTCGGCGCAGGATCGTCCGGAAGACGAGCCCAATCTGGTAGGCTCCTGCCGTGCCACAGAAGAGTCTGGACGTCTTCTCGCTCCGCGACGCGGTCGTGGGCGAGTACAAGAAGTTCGCGACGTCGTTTACGACGATCTTCGCCGAGGACATCAGGCGCCAGGTCGAGGCGATCTACGCCGAACAGCGGTACTGGCCCGAGCCGCTCATCCAGATCAACCCCAGCTACAAGCGGTCGACGAGCGTCAGCGACTTGACGGCTGCCGGAGTGCTACACCCGCGGTGCCCGGACATCTTCCGGACCGGGACCAGCCCGGAGTCGCCGGGACAGCCGCTCAGTCTGTACAAGCATCAGGAGCAGGCGATCGCACTAGCGGCGCACGGCGAGAGCTACGTCGTCACCACAGGAACGGGATCGGGCAAATCGCTGTGCTTCTTTATTCCGATCGTGAGCGCCGTGCTGGCTGAGCGTAGCGTCAGCGCACCTCGCCGGACCAGCGCCATCGTCATCTACCCGATGAATGCGCTGGCGAACAGCCAGCTCGAGGAACTCGACAAGTTCATGTCGAACGTGGAGGGCGAGAAGCCCGTCACGTTCGCGCGTTACACAGGGCAGGAAAGTGCGGAAGAGCGCCGCCGGATCGCCGAGCATCCGCCGGACATCCTGCTGACAAATTTCATGATGCTCGAACTTCTGATGACCCGTCAGGAGGAGATCGATCGCAAGGTCATCGGCAACTGCGCGGGCCTCAGGTTCCTGGTCCTCGACGAGCTCCACACCTATCGCGGGCGTCAGGGCGCGGACGTCGCCCTCCTGATGCGACGTGTCAGGGAACGGCTGTCACCTGAACGCCTGCAGTGCATCGGCACATCTGCGACGATGGCGAGCGAAGGCTCGATCGAAGAGAAGAGCCGCATCGTTGCGGGTGTGGCGTCGAAGATCTTCTCGGTCGAGATCCCCGAGAGCAACGTCATCGTAGAGACTTTGGAGCGGGCTACTGATCCGGGGACCACGGCTGCGTCGGTTCGTCCCAAGTTGGCCGAGGCGATCGAGCGTGGAGTCGCCTCGACGGCGTCCGACAACGACCTTCGAGTTCATCCGCTTGCGATTTGGGTGGAGACTCGGCTTGGCGTGACGTGGTCCAATGTGGACCAGCGATGGGTGCGAGCGCGGCCTCTCAGTCTCACCGAGGCAGTCGCTGCCCTTCAGGAAGACTCCGGTAGCGCGGACGAAGCATGCAGGACAGCCCTTCGTGATCTCCTTCTCATCTCGAGCGTCCCTGAGGCAACTCGGCGAGGTTCATCCAGTGGGAACGAGCGAGGGTTCTTCGCGTTCAAGCTGCATCAGTTCATCTCCGGCGCCGGAAATGCCTTCGCCACGTTCGAGCGACCAGGGGATCGCGCTGTCACCGTCGAAGGGCAGCAGTTCCTGCCTGGTCAGCCTGAGAAGCGCCTCTATTCCGTTCACTTCTGCCGTGACTGTGGTCACGAATACCATCCAGTTCGGTTGGTGGACCAGGACGGCGTTCGGATGGCGCTCGCGCGAGACATCGACGATGTGGCGCCTGCCTCGTCGGACGATGACGCCGTTGATGAACACGAGGGTGAGACCGACGGCGAAGTGTTCGGGTTCCTGACGCCACACGCCTCCGACGCAGAGTTCGCTTTCGCGAACGCCGACGAGGATTATCCAGAGACCTGGCTTGACTACGACGCCGCCGGCAACCCACGGCTCAAGCCTCACTACCGCGCTGCTCGGGCGCAGCAGCTCTCGGTCGACCCGTCAGGACGGATCGGGAGTGGGACGCGCGGCTGGTTCCTCCCTGGGAAGTTCCGCTTCTGTCTTCGGTGTGGTGTGACGCAAGGTGGTGCCACGAAGGACCGCAACCGTCTTGCGTCACTGTCGGCTGAAGGGCGTAGCTCGGCCACCACGGTCCTGGTCGCCAGCGTCCTTCGCTGGATGCACGGTGATGACTCGGGGCTCGGTGACTTCACGAGGAAGCTACTCGGGTTCACCGACAACCGTCAGGACGCCGCGCTCCAGTCCGGGCACTTCAACGACTTCCTCTTCGTCAGTCTAGTGCGAGCCGGATTTCTGGGGGCGCTCACAGCGGCCGGCGCCGACGGACTTCGAAGCGATGAACTGGGAGCGGCCCAGCAGCGCGCCCTTGGCTTCGACAGTGCCGACCCCGCGGTTCGTGCGGAATGGCTGCTTGAGCCTGACCTTCGTGGTTTCAACCTGCAGGACGCCGAGACGACCTTGAGGCAGGTGCTGTCGTACCGTGTCTGGTTCGACCAGCGTCGCGGGTGGCGCTACACCAATCCCAACTTGGAACAACTCGCCCTGGTCACGGTGCAGTACATGGGCCTGAGCGAGCTAGCCGCGGATGACGAGCTGTTCAAGAACGCGCCTGCCGTGCTGCGGCAAGCATCGCCGGCTGTCCGAGGAGCAGTCTATCGCGCGGTTCTCGACCACCTGCGAAAGTGGATGGCGATCCGTAGCCAGGTGCTCGACCCTACGTTCGTCGAGCAGATGCTCGCGCGGTCTCACAGTCGTCTCCGCGTGCCTTGGGGATTCGGTATCGACGAACGGCCGCGCCAGGCGCGCTGGCTGATGATTGTGGCGCCGTCGAAGCGTGCCGGCACGTTGCGCGATGAGGACCTCATTGTCCGGGGTGGCTCCCGCAGCGCATTGGGACGAACGCTGAAGTCCTCGAAGCTCTGGGGTGGAACCCGAGCCATCCGAGACCTGAAGTCGAAGGAGGTCGACGCCGTTATCGAGGCGTTGCTTGGTGCGGCTGCGAAGCACGGCCTTGTGTCGGAGGAGACCACTCCGTTTGATGGTGCGACTGGATGGCGTCTGAACGACGCCTGCGTCAGGTTTCTCAAGGGAGATGGCGGTTCGTCTCGGGACGAGAGCGGAGGCTTCTTCCGCGACTTCTACGCGAACCTCGCGGAAGCGCTTCGAAGCCCCGCCCACCCGCTGTTCGGCTTCGAGGCCCGAGAGCACACGGCGCAGGTGGAAGGCGAGAAGCGCGAGGTTCGCGAGAAGCGCTTCCGGTACGGCGCCAAGGAGCGGGAAGAACTCAGCGCCGACGACAAGCGCCTCAGGGAGCTCGGCGAGACGAGTCGCTTCCTGCCGGTGCTGTTCTGCTCGCCGACCATGGAGCTGGGCGTCGATATCTCGGCGCTCAACGCGGTGTACCTGCGGAACGTGCCGCCGACTCCGGCCAACTACGCGCAGCGGAGTGGCAGAGCCGGTCGAAGCGGTCAGGCGGCACTGGTCCTGACCTATTCGTCGTCTCAGAGCCCGCACGACCAGTACTTCTTCCGCGAACCGAAGGCGATGGTCCACGGTGAGGTTCGGCCGCCTCTGCTGGATCTCGCCAACAGGGATCTCGTCGACAGCCACCTGCAGGCTGTGTGGCTGGCCTGCACGGAGAAGCCGCTGGAGCCTTCGATCGCCGAGCTCCTCGTACTACCTGAGGCCGGTCGCCCATTGAGGGCCGATCTTCGCAAGGATCTTGCGAGCGACCGTGCGGCTGCCGAAGCCACCACGCGGATCGTCCGAGTGCTCGATTTGCTGGTCGGAGACCTGACACCGTCGGCGGCGCCTTGGTTCCCAGGAAACCAACCGTACGCGGAGGCTGTAGTTGCCGCTGCATTGAACAGGTTCGATGAAGCATTCGATCGCTGGCGCGATCTGTTTCTGGCCGCTGAGCAGCAGCGTGACGCCGCGCGGCGAACGATGGACAACTACGCGCTGACGCAGCAGGAAAAACGTGCCGCTCAGAGTCGGCATACGCAGGCCATCGATCAACTGAGTCTGCTGCAGAAAGGCAACAGCAGCTTCTCGAGCGACTTCTACACCTATCGATACCTGGCTACCGAAGGGTTCCTGCCGGGCTACAACTTCCCCCGTCTGCCGCTCATGGCGTACGTGCCTGCGACGAACGATGGCCGTGGGCGTCAGACGTACCTCCAGCGCCCGCGATTCCTGGCCTTGTCTGAGTTCGGGCCGAGGAGCCTCGTGTATCACGAAGGTCGCGCGTACCGCGTCGTCCGTGCCCTGCTGGCGCTCGGCAATCGAGACGGCGCGACGCCTGACACCCAGCTTCCTACTCAGTCGGTGAGGATCTGCACCCAGTGCGGTGCAGGACACTTCAACGACGACCTCTCGATGTGTCACGCCTGCCGTTCATCGTTGGGCGATGCCGAGATTGTCAATCACGTCTTTCGGATCGAGAACGTCGCCACGCTTCCCGCCGAGCGAATCACCGCCAATGACGAAGAGCGGCAGCGTCAGGGCTTCGAGTTGCAGACCACGTTCGAATGGGCCGTCCGGGATGGCGAACACGACGTCAGGCGTGCCGTCGTCGAGGACGTACAGGGTGCCGTTGTCACGATGGCCTATGGTGCTGGCGCCAGGATCACTCGACTGAACAAGGGGCTGCGCCGAAGGGCGAATCGCACGCAGTTTGGTTTCAAGATCGATCCGGTGTCCGGCTACTGGGCGAAGAACGACGACGAGGCGGATACTGCGACCGATCCGACCGCGTCTCCGAGGCAGTGGATTGTGCCAAGCGTGCAGGACCACAAGAACACGCTATTGCTTCAATGTGTCGAAAACGACCTGGAACAGACGGCGGTGGTGACGCTCCAGCATGCCCTGCTGCGTGGAATCGAGTCAGTCTTCCAATTGGAGGAGGGCGAGATTCTGGCAGAGCCGATGCCGTCGCGAGACGAGCGTACAGGATTCCTGCTCTACGAGGCGACCGAAGGCGGCGCTGGCGTGCTGACACGTCTCATCAGCGAACCGGAGCGTGTGGCTGACGTGGCCTTTGAGGCGCTTCGGATCATGCACTTCGACATCCCGGACCGAGCGTCACTGCCAGGCTCCGAGGCGGCGGTACGAGACGCAGAAGGCACCAAGTGCGTGGCGGCCTGCTATCGGTGCGTGATGTCGTACTTCAACCAGCCGGATCATCCTGGTCTGGACCGGCGAAATGCCCAGGCGAGGACGTCCCTGCTGCGACTGGCACAAGCGACAACTAGAGCCGTCGGCATGGAACCCGCTGCCGCAGATATTGAAGGGACTCCTCCGCAGCAAGATGGTGCGATCGGTCGATGGCTGGGCCGCGCGCGTATCGAAGGTGTGCCGGAGCCAGACGCGACCGCATGGCGAAACGGATCGCTGGAGATTCCTCTCGTCTGGCGTGAGCACTATGTCGTGGCCGCGGTTCAGCCGTTGCCACCAGATGCCGCTGCAGACTTGAGTGACAAGGGATTCGACATCGTGGACTTCGTGGAGGAAGCGGCTTGGCCTGAGGCTTTCCGCCGTCTCACCGCATTGCTGGGTCGTGGTTGATGGCGACGGTCACATACGTCCCCGGCAGTCTGGTGAGCGCACGCGGCCGCGAATGGGTGGTGTTGACTGGCAGCACCAGCGACGTGCTTCGCGTTCGTCCCATATCCGGTTCGGAGGACGATCAGACTCTGATCCACGTCTCTCTGGAGGCCGAGCCCGTTCGTGAGGCTCGGTTTCCGATGCCCGAGTCGGATCAGCGGGGCGGGCATGACGCGGCGTTGCTGCTGCGAGACGCTCTCTTGCTATCGCTCCGGCGCGGAGCCGGCCCCTTCCGCGCCCTCGGACAGATCGCCGTAGAGCCCCGTGCCTATCAACTTGTGCCACTGCTAATGGCGCTGAAGCAGGAGCCCGTTCGCCTGCTGATTGCAGACGATGTCGGCATCGGCAAGACGATTGAGGCGGGGCTCATTGCGCGAGAGCTTCTCGATCGCGGAGATATCGATCGAACAACCGTTCTGTGTCCACCGCACCTCGTCGACCAGTGGATTGGCGAACTGGAACGCAGATTCCACCTGCACGCCGTTGCCGTGACCGCCGCCAGCGCTGGCCGTCTGGAGCGAGGACTACCTCCCGGCGAAAGCATCTTCACAGCACATGCTCACACCGTCGTCAGTCTGGACTACATCAAGAGCGATCGTCGTCGCAGCGAATTTCTCCGGGCGTGTCCGGAGTTCGTCATCGTGGATGAGGCCCACACGTGCACCTCGACGGGACAAGGTCGCCATCAGCGATACGAGCTGCTACGTGGCCTGACCGAGTCGCATGAACGACACATCGTCCTGCTGACCGCTACGCCGCACAGCGGTGATGAGGCAGCGTTCTATCGCCTGCTTGGCCTTCTGGACAGAGACTTCGAGCGGCTCGCGGACGCAACCGACGAGCAACGGACTCGCCTTCGAGATCGGCTGTCCCGCCATTTGGTTCAGCGTCGACGGGCAGACATCGACGAGTGGAAAGAAGGAATCCTGTTTCCACGTCGCGAGACGAGGGAACTGCGCTATCGGCTGACCGGGGCGTGGGAGCAGTTGTTTGTGGAGGTTCTCGACTACTGCGCTGCCGTGGTAGAGGCGGCAGAGGGAGATGAACGTCGGCAGCGCCTGAACTTCTGGGGCACGCTGGCGCTCATGCGCTGCATCGCATCCAGTCCGGCCGCCGCTGTGCAGGCGCTTCGTACTCGGGCCGATCTCGACGCCTCGGAGGACGAGGACTCGTTGGTTGCGCGCGTGTTCGATGGCGCGGTAGATGCGTTGCCCGACGACGACCTTGAACCATCAGCCGGGGCTGACGACCCCGTCCTCCTGGCGCTCATCGAACGAGCTGAACGGCTTGCCGGACAGGCGGGCGACCCGAAGCTCAAGGCGCTCGTTGAGCACCTCCGAGAACTGGTCGCCGATGGATTCAGTCCCGTCGTGTTCTGCCGCTACATCGCGACAGCTCATTACCTTGGTCGGCATCTCCAGAAACACTTCAAGGACGTCGATGTCCGCGTCGTCACGGGGGAGCTGCCAGGCGAGGAACGTGCGGCTCTGGTGGACGCCCTCGGCGAATCAGAGCGTCGCCTGCTGGTCGCAACAGACTGCCTGTCTGAAGGTGTGAACCTGCAGGGGGCCTTCGACGCCATCGTGCACTACGACCTGTCCTGGAATCCGACCCGCCATGAACAGCGGGAAGGGCGTGTCGACCGGTTCGGACAACCGAACAAGGTCGTGCGCGCCACGCTGATGTACGGCGACAACAACCCTGTGGACGGCGCAGTGCTCGACGTGATCATCCGGAAGGCGCGGAAGATTCGGGAGGAGCTTGGCGTTCCGGTTCCACTGCCGGACGAAGGACAGGCTTTGACGCAGGTCCTTCTCAAGGCGCTTCTGCTTCGACGACGTGGTGGTGCAAGCGTCGAGAACGCCAGACAGCTTCAGCTCTTCGAGGAGAACTGGCAAGAAGCCGCGGAGCGTGCGAAGCGTGGCCGCGCCACGGTCTTCGCACAACGCCGTCTCAAGCCGGAGGAGGTCCTTCCCGAGTGGCACAAGACGATTGCGGCGGTGGGTGGCCGCGACGACGTCCAGCGCTTTGCGGCGCGCGCGTTGGCACGCCTTGGATCTGGCCTTGAGCCGCTTCGCAAGGGATTCAAGGCTCCTCTTGATGGCTTACCTCTCGACGTCCAGGAACGACTCGAAGCGGAGGGACTGACGGGCACGATCCTCGTGGACTTCAACGAGCCACCTGCGGCACGGTGCCGCCCGGTACAGCGAACACATCCACTTGTCTCCGTCCTGGCCGAGACGTTGCTGGAACGCACGCTCGCACAGCGTGGCGAATCGGATGGCAGCGACTCGGGAGTACTTGGACGTGTTGGTTGTTGGGTGTCAGCGGCCGTCACAAGTCGTACGACCGTGGTGCTCCTCCGGATTCGCCACCAGCTTGTGAGTCAGAGCAGGACGAGGACGAACACACTCCTTGTAGAGGAGGCCAATGCGCTGGCGTGGAGCGGTCAGACGGCCGCGCCTGTTGAAGGGACAGACGCCCTTGCCCTCTTGCCGCCGTCGCCGCTTGCTGATCCGCCATCCCACGTGAGGGAGCGCGCCGTCGCGCAATCGCTGGAGCAGCTTGCTACACGTCTAGGCGACTTGGACGCCTTCGCCGAGCGACGGGCGCAGTCGCTACTGGAGGACCACCGCCGCGTTCGTCAGGCGGCGGACGCCCGCGGCAGCTACAGCGTCCGTGCGCTGGTGCCTCCGGATGTCATCGGAGTGTTCGTGCTCCTCCCGGCGGTGCACTAGCAATGGCGGGCCGACTTCGCCGCGAGGCCAGGCTTGCCTTCGAAACGCTGTCCATCGAAGGTGGACTGCTGTCGCCCCAGTGGCTGTCGCGCGTCGCTCAGCTGGAGGCCGACCGCCAAACCGAGGAAGACTATCGAGTCCCCAAGGGGCTGAATCTGCGCGACGAGATCGGGCGCTACTGGCGAATTGCTCATGCACACTGGCAGGAGTTCGCTGCCGGCGCTGAGCACAACAGGGACGAAGAACGAAACGCGGTGGAGCGCCGTCGGGCGTTGGCGGAGCGGTTCATTCGATCCTTGCTGCGCGATGCGCTCGGATTCGGATCTCTTGAGTCTGTCCCCACCAGAGTCATCGACGGCCGTCTCTTTCCCATCGCGATAGCGGCCCTTGGTGGCCGTGTTCCGGTTGTAGTGGCTCCGGCAGGTGAAGGCGTGGACTCGGCGTCAGCCGCGTTTGGTGATGGAAGCAGAAAGCGCAGTGCCTTTGGGTTGGCACAGGAGTACCTGAACGCCGCAGAGGCGGCGACGTGGGGCGTGGTCTCTGACGGCGTTACGCTTCGCATCCTGCGCGACAACTCCAGCCTTACGCGCCCCGCGTGGATCCAGGTGGATCTCGGTCGCCTGTTCTTGGAACAGCGATACGCAGACTTCGCGGCGTTGTGGCTGCTGGCCCATGAGTCGAGGTTCGGCTCCGTTCGGCAGCAAGGACAAGAACCGCCCGCCGAATGCATTCTCGATACGTGGCGGGCGGCCGGTCTGAGCGAGGGCACGCGCGCGAGGGAGGATCTGCGCGATGGCTTCAGAGAGGCGTTGCTTGCGCTTGGTCAGGGCTTTCTGTCACATCCGGACAACGTGGCATTGCGCGATGCGCTCCATACAGGCGCCCTGTCAAGAGCGTCCTACTTTCAACAGCTTCTCCGACTCGTCTACCGGCTGATCTTCCTCCTGACGGTCGAAGAGCGCAGACTGCTGCATCCGCCGGATGCCACAGAAGAGGCTTGCCAGTTGTACGTGGATGGCTATGGACTCCAGCGACTCAGAGATCAGTCGCTCAAACGAAAGGCCCACGACCGCTTCGGGGACCTGTGGGCGGCTACGACGGTCGTCTTCCGCGGGCTGGCCAACGGTGAGCCTCGCCTTGGACTACCAGCTCTCTCTGGAATCTTCGCCACATCACAGTGTCCAGACCTTGACGGTGCCAAACTCGAGAACCGAGCACTCCTCAGCGCGGTCTTTCGTTTGGGCTGGTTGAGACAATCAGCCGGCATCGCCAGGGTGAACTGGCGGGACATGGGGCCAGAGGAACTCGGCAGCGTCTACGAAAGCCTGCTGGAGCTGCAGCCGCAGATCACACGAGACGGGCGCGGTTTCACCTTTGGCGAGACCGACGAAGCAAAGGGCAACGCCCGAAAGACGACGGGGAGCTACTACACACCTGACAGTCTCGTACAGGTGCTTCTCGACGACGCGCTGGAGCCGGTCGTCCGCGACACGATTGCCAAGTATCCGGAACAGCCCGCCGAGGCCCTTCTGTCCCTCGCGGTGGTTGATCCGGCCTGTGGTTCAGGCCATTTCTTGCTCGCCGCCGCCCGCCGCCTTGCGGCGCATGTGGCGCGTGCCCAGATTGACAGTACGCCATCCGCCGCGGAGTACCGCCGGGCACTGCGAAAGGTCATCGGTCGCTGCATCTTCGGCGTTGACGTGAACCCGATGGCCGTCGAGTTGTGCAAAGTTAGCCTCTGGATGGAAGCGGTCGAGCCTGGCCTTCCGCTCACATTCCTGAACTCGCACGTCCAAACCGGCAACGCGCTGATTGGTGCGACACCAGAGCTGATGGCGAAGGGAATCCCTGACTCCGCCTGGGCACCGATCGAGGGCGATGACCGGAACGTCGCCAGCGCGCTGAAGAAGCGCAACAGGGACGAGGCGGCCGGTCACCGAGTGCTGCCCTTCGGGGAAGCAGACTCTGTCGAGCGCGAGGCGCGCGCAGTAGCCCGTGCGGTCGCCGACCTTGAGGCAGCCAGCGACGAGAGTGCTTCTGCACTTGCGACGAAGGAGGCGGGATGGGCCGGCATTCTCGACTCGGTCGAGTATCGTCACCAGAAGAGCGCCGCCGACATGTGGTGTGCCGCCTTCGTGTGGCCAAAGCAGCCTGACGAGACTGCGGATGCCGCGCCAACGAGCGAGCGATGGCGTCAGATTCGTGACAACGGCTGTGTGTTCTCCGCCCTCGCGAGGGCTGTTGCCGACGATCTCGCGGCACAGTACCGCTTCTTCCACTGGCACCTCCAGTTTCCTCAAGTATTCGCAAGAGGCGGGTTCGACGTCGTGCTGGGTAACCCCCCATGGGAGCGAGTGAAGCTTCAAGAGCAGGAGTTCTTTGCATCACGCAGCGATCGAATCGCGAACGCAGAGAACGCTGCCGCGCGCAAGCGGCTAATAGCCACGCTGTCCGATGAAGATCCGGCGCTGTGGGTGGAATGGCGCACTGCGAGTCGCGTGGCCGCCGGAACGAAACACTTCCTTCGTGAATCGAACAGATACCCGCTCTGTGGCAAGGGCGATGTGAACACCTACGCGATATTCGCTGAACACAACAGGCAAGTCCTTTCTCCTCGAGGTGCCGCCGGCTTCATTGTCCCGACCGGCTTGGTTACCGACGACGTGACAAGGGCCTTCTTTGTGGCCGTAATGTCGTCGCATGAGTTGGTTCGCTTTCTGAGCTTCGAGAACGAGGCGAAAATTTTCCCTTCCGTCCACCACGCGTTTAAGTTCGCACTTCTTGTACTCGACCGTGCTGGCAGGCATGACAAGGCCGATTTTGTGTTCTTCGCACGCACGGTTAGTGACGCTCGTGACACTGAGCGAATAGTCCGGCTGTCCATCGACGACCTCGAACTGATGAATCCCCACACTCGAGCGGCGTTGACGTTTCGCTCGAGTCGTGATGCGAGTCTCACTCGCGAGATTCATCGGCGCCTGCTCACGCTCCGGGCGACGAGCACTGCGAGAGGATGGCAGTCTGAGCTGCGACGAATGATCCACATGGCCGACGATGCCGGACTGTTCAATTCCGGGGCAGCGTTGCTGGACGCCGGATGGACCATGGATGGCAACGTCTTCGTTCGAACCGAGGAGCGAATGTTGCCCTTGTATGAGGCAAAGCTCGTCCACCATTTCGACCATCGGTTCAGCACGTATGAAGGCCAGACAGAGGCGCAGGCCAGCCAGGCTAAATGTCCTGAACTGACGGATGATGAGCATGCCGATCCGTTCAAGCACGTCGAGCCTAGGTATTGGATAGCAGAGGGTGAAGTCAACC
>VFQN01006334.1_pt1 | contig 13601 bp, 14 predicted proteins | sample 3512371 | NCBI WGS metagenome assembly VFQN01 (sample SAMN10412370, study PRJNA504923) | tailings metagenome | isolation source: Replicate 2 from Balatoc abandoned mine | place: Philippines: Itogon, Benguet | collected 2017-08-28
CGGGTGTCCCCATCATATGAAATGTAGTTCCACGCGGCCTCGCACACGCTAATGAAGACGTCTAGGCTAGACATGCGGTGGTGTTGCACTTGTCGGAGCCTGGAGCGGGATGCAAGGGGAAAAGGTTGGCCTGCGGGGTTACGGGGAAAGGGGCCTGTTGGGCGAAGGGTCAGGGCCACGGTGAACGGCCGAGGGGCCGTCGCCCGTGCTGCGAGCCGGCTTTTGGGCACCTGGGATTGTAGAATTGGACGGATGTCACTGTCCAGGATGATCTGCGTATGCTGGTATGTAGCTGTCTTGGCGGGTCGGCGACATGGCGTCTCGTGCGTGTTGCCGCGCTCAGGCTTCCACTCCTCCTAGCAGCTCTGTCCTCAATTCACATTGATCACATTTACTTGCCACTTGTAGAGGTTGTGCTATCTGCATACCAAACAAAAAGCCAACATGGCAAGCATGCTGCTGTGAAGCCTTTGCAGGAGCGATGGGCTGCACCCATGAACCATCACAATACCATATTACGAACACTATTTGCCAGGAGTGTTGTAAGAACCAGGTGCATGCATGTTTCGGGATTGTGGGCCAACTACCAGCAAACAGTTGAGCGGCATGCAGACTATTTAGAGTCCTTGCTGCTGCTTGCAGGTAGGATGTCATGTGCCGGGGTTATGGAGAGGTTGCGCGGGGCTTCCCTACCGACGTGCGTAAGGAGTCAAGCTGGCAGCGGCAGCGGCAGCCGCTGGCAGCTGGCAGCGCCCCCATGAGGCGATGCACCAGCCGGGAGCTCCCTTGCCCTACCAGCTGCCGAGCGCTTATCAACCGCGCTGTTTTTCAAATGCATCAGGCGCCTCAGCTCCGAAAGCAGTACACCGTTTTACAGTCTCCAGTACCAGCAGCATCCGGTAGCACACAAGATAGCAAGGCAGAGGCCTTGTCATGCACCTACTGGGCTACCGTTGCCATGGCAACGCGCCAACGCCTGCAAGGGAGAAAGTCCCACCGCACGCATACGCCAGCCATGCGGCCAGCGACTACCAAGTCAGCCGTCTCCCGCTCTTCCAGCAACCACCTCACGACGCAACAGCATGCAGTGAGCTCGCAGCTGTAGACGGTATTTGCTGAACCACGTGCTCGGTACCATGCTACTACCACACTCGCCCCACCTGAACGCCACACCTGTGAGCCCGCAGCAGCCAGCAGTGCAACGCGTAACTACATATTGCAGGCACGGTGATTTAGCACAAGGGCTCGCCGCACACCACACTGTGTCAACTCCACGTGCCATGCCCTCACCCCCGGCACGCCACCACCTGCACCTGCCCCCTGCCTCTGTCCTCCAGCGCCCTCTGCACCTCCCCGCACAGGCCCTGCAGCTCGCCTGGGTCAATGCACACCACCTCCACCACCTGCAGCCGCGTGCAGCACTGGCACGTGGCAAACAGGGCGGCACACAGCGCCTCCTTGGACTCCACGCCGCCCTGCCTCACGTCCAGTCGGAGCTCCGACAGCTGCCGCATGCGGCCCAGGCACGGCAAGGCAGCCACGTGCACGCGGCTAAGCCGGAGGTCCAGCGACTGCGGCATAGGCGGCACAGCAAGGCTAGCAACGGCTCACAGAGAAGCAAGCCACATTGCTCCTCTGCGACGGCGAAAGAGTCCCATGCCCACAACCACGGCCGCCTTCCAAGAACGACTGGCCGCGCAGCACACCAAGTGCTTTTGCACGGCTCGACAGCACCACACCAGTGACAGCCTCTTGGTTTTAACCTATTCCTCCTGAGTCCGGCTATAGCAACCGCCCGCGCATAACGCCCTGTCAGACAGCCCCCAGCAGCAACCCGCCCACGGTCGGTCAGCGCAGGACCGCGCATCAGTGGAAGCACTCCACCACCCGCACGTCCCCCCTGCCGCTGTCCGCCAGCACCCGCCGCACCTCCCCGCACAAGTAATCCTCGTCATCCACCTCAACCACCAGCCAAAGCTCGCGCAGGTGCAGGCAGCCCAGGCACGCGGCGTGCAGGGCGGTCACCAGCACCTCCTCTGATTCCCAGTCGCACTGCTTGGTGTCCACCTTCAGCCGCTGCAGCTGCCGCATCTGGCCCAGGAACACCAGTTCGTCTACCTCCACGCAGCTGCCAGACAGATCCAACTCCTGCAAGAATGGCACGATTGAACCCAAAGTCATATTTAGGGGCGCTGTCACCAAAACCGGTATGCCCCAACAGGTCCGTGGGTTGTCAAGGCGCTGTGTACCGCCTACATCGTACCGGTGCGGCAGGGCAAACGAAGACGCCGAGCTGGAACCTCCTGCCCACCTTGGCGTCCGGGAAGGTGTCCGCAATGGCCGCCAGGTCCCCCGCCGCCAGCGCCAGGCCGCCCAGCTTCACCCGCTGCCCGGGCACCGCCAGGGGACCCAGCTCACGGAGCCACTCCGCGTGGCCGGTTGAAGAGGGCGGATGAAGCTCCGCTAGAGGGGGCAGCAGTAGCTCATGGTATACACTGTCGTTGATGCACAATACATGTTCATTGCCATACTCGGGGTGCCATGCATTGTCGTCCACACCACCCCGCGCCCGCACGTCTGCCAGCGCCCTTGCCGCCTGCCGCACCACCTCGCGGGTGTCTGGGAGCAGGTGCGAGCCGCCGGGGATTGCGTCGGCCTGGTCGAATGAGAACGAGACGAATCTGCGAGACTCCCAGATGATCACCTCCCGCAGTCGGGGGAACGCGCCCAAGTGGGCTAGAGCACGCGGTGAAGGATCGGGGCTTAACACCAAGCTCAGCAGCTGGTGCGGGCGGCCCACAGCGATGGCAGGCCCCGGTGCCGCCGGCTGCTGCTGCTCCGTCGGTCCAGGGGGCTCCAGATCCTCTAGCTCCACGTGCGTGAGGGACGTCAGTGCCGCCAGATCTGACACTCTGAGGCCGAAGCAGTTGCACTTGAAGCTGGCCAGATGCGGCATGTGTCTTAGCGCTGCGGCAAGCGCCTCCTGCTGGGCCTCCCTGTCAGCCTTCTCGGCGTTGCACAGATCGTAGTGGGGGCAAAAGAGCTGCAGGTTTGTCAGGGCTGTGAGGCTGCTGAGGTGCCCGAAGCTGCGTGTGTCTTGCGTGCTGATTTTAGACGCAATTGTATGCCTGTCTACGGGGCATTCCATGTACAGGTCCAGGTGCTTCAGGTTGCGCAGGCCGGAGATGCTCTGTAGGACCACCGTTTGGCCTGTGGAGTAATGTACATGGGGCCAGGGTTAACGAGGGGCCGTCATGTTGCGTTATGGTTGCAGTGCTTGGGCTCAGCTGGCGTAACCAAAAACACTGAGTTTGGGTTATTATAGACTAGACAGCGTGCCTCAAAGCCGCACCAGGTCAAAGGCAGGACCAGGACGCAGGCTCTATTACTGTGGTGCTGTGCATTTGATGGTGCGCAACACGATTGTACTGACGCCCCGCTCCAAACAGGAGCAAGCGCCGGAAATACTTACACGACAGGTCCACACGAACGTCACGTCCAGCGCACAGGTTGAGAGTCTCCACAGCCGTGGTGTGGCGCAGCCCGCTGAACGCCCCTGGGAGCCAACCGGCGTCGGCCAAGATGTCCAGCGAACGGAGTTGCGATCCACGTTGCTCCAGCAGGTGGGTCACGCCTGACACGTGGTCGTTGGCACGCTGCACGCGGGCAGCCCTGCCCGCCTCCCCTGCAGTCCGTGCCCCGCTGCCTTCATGCGGCTCGCACGCCAGGGAAAGGTGCTTGAGGCCCGCACCCGCCGCCATAAGCGCAGCAGCGATGCGCGGACTGATGCACATTGACCCAGTGAGCACAAGGTCGATGAGGTCGGGTCCCCCGCAAGCGTCCAGGGCGGCGAGCCTGTCGTATGGGGGGAACGGGAGTGGGACTATCTGTGCTTGCAAGGAGAGACTCAACACCGGAAACCATGATGCACCGGAAGGCACGATAAGAAGAATCGGTATGTTGATGACACGGAAACAGGTAGCTCATGGTAGGCCCAGGAACCCAGGTCCCACACCACGCGACCCCTTGCTCACAGCTGCTGCTCTTCCCGGTCGGACGCGGCAGCAGTGTAGAGCGCCACCTCGACGGACCCGAACTTTGCACCGCGCTGGATTGCCCCTTGTAAGGCAGCATGCACCTCACTAGGTGCAACGTGCTTGATGTCGGCGAGATTCAGGGTCAACCGGCCAAACAGCCGGTCGTGCAGCTGGCGGCCGTCGCGGCAGGCGGCGCGGATACTCTTCCGAGTGCCCCCGTCACCAGAAAAGTAATTCCATGCGGTCTCACACACGTTGACGAAGACGTCTAGGCTGTCCATGCGGTGGGGTTGCATCTGTCGAAGTTTGGAGGGGGACGCCAGGAGACAAGGTTTGCCTTGCGGGGTAAGGGGTCACGGCTGTGAGGGAAGTGCCCGAGGGGCCAGGACCTGCTCACCTGGAATGGCAGAATGGATGAGCTGTAATGTCTCTAGGACTGTAACTGTCCCAGCTGTTCTACAGGTGCAATAGGTCAGCTGCCTTGGCGGGTCGGCGCTCAGCGGCAACGCGCTTCGTGCGCACTATCATGATGAACTAGCAGTTGATTTTCAACTTCTATATTGATATTAATCTATACTTGCCTTTGGTGCTGCCTGCTCATCAACGAGCTGTTGCGTGTTGGCAAGCTGACTTTGAGCAGCTTTGAGGTTGAGGTCTATTGATGCTCTACTTCAAGCAAAAAGTATAGGTCATATCCCAATAGTGCCAAGGGATCCCGGAAGGTGCACCTTCCGGGATTGTGGCTACCGGAAAACGGTTGGGCGCAGGGGCTCCCCTGGTTGGGCGGCAAGGAGTTAACGTCCTTGCAGAAATGGTATTTGCGAATATTACGGAGAGCTTGCATGGGGCTTCAGTGCCAAGTCACCAGTCAAGTCGGCCGGCAAGCACCCAGGCGCCACCAGGCGCCCCTGGGCGCCACGCCCCACGCGAGCACCCCATGCCAACACCCCTTGAGGCGATATCCCTACACCACTGGAGCTCTCTTGACCTTCCAGCCGCCGAGTGCTTACCAACGGTGGCCTTTACCTAGATAGCAGGCGCATCGGCGTTCCCAGCAGACCAGCAGTATACAGTTTCACAGTCTCCAGCTCTCCACCACCAGCAGCAGCCTCCTGCATGGCACCCTGTTCAACAAGGTCACTAAAGCATAGCCCCCACCATAATGCTACGAGGAATGAAGGCCAACGCCAGAAACCAGGCGGCCATTGTCCGGTGCTTTGGGCGTGACACAGACGTACCGTATCTATGGTCGCATCGTACAGGATACCAGTAACATGCATGTGCCTCGCCTGCATGCCATGAGGAGATAAATATACAGAGCTTTCGGAGTTTCAGTAAAACGTTGGCCTTACGGACAATCAAGCAGTGCCATGTTTGCTGCGAACGCAGCGCCCAGGGCTAATGACACATACCCTTGCAGCTTCAGGAGGAACACTGAATCCTACGCATGCCACCTGCGACATGCATGCCCCCTTGACATGCGGCCAGCGGCTGCCAAACAGGCCATATCCCCTCTTCCTTGCAACCACCTGACGCAACAGCAAACACTTAGCTCGCAGTTTTAGACCCGTTTTCGCTGAACCACGTGCTCGGTACCAACGCACTCATCCCGCCTGAACCCCACACCTGTGAGCCCGCAGCACCTAGAGGCGCAACGCGTAACTACACACAGCCTCGATCGCTAGTAACCCTCTATGCTCTCGCTCCCTTGTCAACTTTGCCTTATTTCTCGCTTTGTACATCCCTGCACCACATCCTACTATACCTGTGAGCCCGCAGCAGCCAGCAGTGCAACGCGTAACTACATATCGCAGGCACGGTGATTTAGCACAAGGGCTCGCATTACACCACGCTGTGTCAAACCCACGTGCGATGCCCTCACCCCCGGCACGCCACCACCTGCACCTGCCCCCTGCCGCTGTCCTCCACCGCCCTCTGCACCTCCCCGCACAGGCCCTGCAGCTCGCCTGGGTCAATGCACACCACCTCCACCACCTGCAGCCGCGTGCAGCACTGGCACGTGGCAAACAGGGCGGCACACAGCGCCTCCTTGGACTCAACCCCGCCCTGCCTCACGTCCAGTCGGAGCTCCGACAGCTGCCGCATGCCGCCCAGGCACGGCAGGGCAGCCACGTGCACGCGGCTAAGCCGGAGGTCCAGTGACTGCGGCATACGCGGCACAGCGGGCGACAGGGATTATTCTGTTTGTCTAGTCTGCGTATTCAATGGCCCGGAACCCATGCGGCTCTCCAAAGGTCCAGTTCCTGCAGCGTAGTGATACCGCCAGACCGTGCAACAGGTGCGTACCGTAAGCAGCGAGCCTCCTTGCTTGCAATAGTGCCTGTGTGTGACCCAATGCCAGTTCCAGCGCTGCGCTTGGTGATAAGCCAGCTGTACAGAACCTAATGCACTGTCACACAGGTGTTTGCGTGCGGGAAACTGCAAAGCATGACGGCACAGCCTGTTCAGTGCCCCAACTGCATTGCCTTGTACACATTGCCGTACTAAGCAAGACACATCAAGTAAGGCGGCATGGCGCATACACCCACCTTGGCTTCCGGGAAGGTGCCCGCAATGCACGCCAAGTCCCCCGGGGCCAGCGCCAGGCCCCACAGCTGCAACCCCTGCCCGGGCACCCCAAAGGGGCGAAGCTCCCGCAGCCACGCCGCGTGGCCAGCCGCGGGGGAGGGCGGAAAGGGTGCAGGCGCGGGGGGCAGCAGCGGATGAAGGCCCGCGTCTGCGGTGATTAATAACGTAGCATGGTCAAGGTTCCACAAGGGACGTCCCGCGCCCTCCAGGCACCCTCGCGCCCGCACGTCCGCCAGCGTCCTCATCGCCTGCTGCACCGCCTGGGGGATGTCCGGGAGCAGGTGCGCGCCACCAGGCCCCGAGTCGGCCGGGCCGAACGCTAGCTTGAAGCCTTTCTCGCATAGCATGGTCTCCACCTTGCGCAGCCGCGGAAAGATGCCCAGGCACGCCAGCGCTCGCGGGGAGCACGCGTCGTCCCCTATCTCCAGCTCCTGTAGCGGATGCGGGACGCCCGCAATATAGTGTTGCCCAGGCCTTACGCCGCTGCCAGGCACCAGGGCTGCGCCTTGCTGCTGTAGCGGCGGTTCCGGAGGCAGCAGCCCCCCGACACGCACGCGCTTGAGGGAGGTCAGTGCCGCCAGGTCTGACACGCTGAGGGTGAGGGTGCAGCTCTCAAAGCTGCCCAGGTGCGGCATGTGTCTTAGCGCTGCGACCAGGGCCCCGTGCTGCGCGAGCGAGTGCTGCTGCCACAGGAGCCGGTCGCTGTCTGCATCGGCAGCGTCGCTCCACCGCAGGTCGCACCGCTCGTAGTGGGTGCTGTCCAGCTGCAGGTGCTGCAGGCCGGTAAGGCTGCTGAGGTAGCCAAAGCTGAGTGCGTTGGGTGTGTGGATGTCGGGGAGAGCGTGCGCCTGGTCCATCCTGCAGTTGATCTCCAAGCACGCGTCGGTGAGGCTGCGCATGTGGGAGATGGCCTGCAGGATGGCAGACTGGCCTGCGGAATTGGAACAACGTTGGGGCGGGCCTCGCTTTGATTAGGCACTGTTGCTACGTAAAGCAGGCAAGGCACTAGCGTGTGAAGATCTAAGGATTTAGCATCACGTGCAAATTGTTGCACGGACTTGTCCACTGCAGCATTGCACTAATGCATGCGTAGCGAGAACAGTTTAATCTCCTACTGCACGGCAACGCAGCGCCACGGCCAAAACCTGCCAACCCATTTTCTCGTAACCCTCACTTACACGCCGGGTCCACGTGCGTGGTGTGGCCAGCGCTGAGGTTGAGGGTGTCCACCGCCGTGCAGTACCGCAGCCCCGCGAACGCCCCCGGCAGCCAGTCGTCCGCCCGCTCGATGACCAGAGTCTCCAGCTGGGGCCCGATGCGCAGCAGCAGGTACGTCAACCCCGCCACGTGCTCCCTGGCGCGCTGCGCAACGTCAGCAGCTGCTCCACCACTCTCCTCTTCCTCCTCCTCCTCCTCCTCCTCCTCTTCCTCATCGTTACCATCATCATCGTCTTGGTCATCGTCGCCGCCTTTGTCTTTGATACCGCTGCGGTGGTGTGGTTCATAGAGGCAATCCAGCTCCAGGGAGGAAAGGCCGGGGCAGGAAGCCACGATGGCGGCCGCTATCCGCGGGGTGACCCAGAACTGACCGAACAGGCTGAGGTCGGTGACGTGGGGCCCGCCGCAGGTGGTCAGCAAGGCCAGGCTGTCGCAGGAAGGGGCAGGGTACAGAGACCGTGTGTAAGGACAGGGCCACACGTGCCGTGGGGATACAGGACCCGTTTGGCAGTGCATACTATCAAAGTTCAGTTGTAGAGATGAGAGCATAGGCAGAGCGTTTCCAAGCAGTCTGCTATGTGCCGGCAACGTGCCGCGGGCTTGCAGGGGCCTGCGACGCTCACAACTGTTGCTCCTGCTGTGCGTACGGCACGCTTGCGTAGAACGTCGCCGCAACGGACTCCAGCCTTGCACCGCGCTGTGCGATACCCCCTAATGTAGCGTGCATGTCATCAGGCGCAAGATTGGCCGTCTTGGACAGGTGCAGATGGATACGGCGCGACATCCGGTCGTGCAGCTGCCGGCCGTCGCGGCAGGTGGCACGGATTCTCCTTCGGGTTGCTCCGTACGGCATGTACTCCCAAGCAGTTTCACACACGGTTACAAACACGTCCAGACTGGTCATGTGGCGGCGTTGCATCTTCAGGCCCTGCAGCGGATGCAGATGTGTGTTAGTGGCGCTGCGGGGGCCGGCGGGGCCCAGTGGATGGGACGTTTGGGCGGGTGAGCGTCTGAGGCCGAGAGACCGCCATGCAAGCTCGCAACTGCTCGCCTGCTTTTGACTGCAGGCCACGTGTGCGTGCGATCTACCTGCCGCGCTGTCTTGGCGCCGAGCGTCGCAAGCGCGATGGTTTAGGCTCAGTGTGGAGGACCTACTTGCTTAGGGACATGCACAAAGCGTATACAAGTATAGCGTATGTTCACGTACGAGAGTGAATGATGTAACACCGTGCAGGGTCTTGGGCAGAGGCTCGGGGCTGCATGCGCTGCATGCTGGGCGCCAGCTCCTGTCAGCTCCAGACTTTACATACGCCCCTTTGATCAGGACGTGCTTTGCAGACGCAATTTTATCAACGAATGTTGAGTACGTGCCTGTAGTCCAAGGTTGCATTTCAGCCTTGCTCAGCTGTAACTCGCCCGGAATTTAGGAGTTGCAGGCAGAGGGGCGCGCGCTATTCGAGATTCTTACATACTTCAACGCCATGAATCCTCATGCCAGTACCGGAGCCCACGGCGAACATCGCCAGGCAAGCGACGACCCCTTTGCTGGGCGCCACTCTCTTGGCCCCTGTGTCCTCCCAACACTCTTGCCCGCAATCCACGCTGCAGGCCTGCCATACACCATGCCGCCGCATGTGTCCTGAAGATATCTTCGTCAGCTTGTGTGAGGCCGTGTGGCCACACCTCTCAACCGAGTATGGAACTCGCAAATGTGTCCGCTCCGCCTGCCGCCACGGCCTGCGGCTGCATGACCGGCTGAGCACCTGCCTGACCCTGGACCTGTCAAAGATGACTCACCTACGGGACACAGACATCCGCTCCGCTGTGAGCGGGATGATGGAGCGCGGGTCCAAGTTCCGGATTGCCGAGCTCACGCTGAGCACCGGGGGTGCGCGCAGCCGGCTGGGGGAGCAGCTGTAAGTACAGGCCCAACGGTGGTGTCAGGCTGTACGGCTGGAAGCCCGATCGGTGCTCACAATGGCGGTCGCTGGGTACTTGAGGGTTCCTGCATTCCTGGATGGCGCGGGTACAGGTGCCCCAGCATCTCGACTAACCCACATTGTACAACTGCGTTCAGTCCTAGCCGACATGCTAAGTAACCCGCCCCCCAAACATTACAACTCTACCGCTGCCGACTGACCGTTCCTCCGCTTCTGCACCCCGCCCCCCTCCTGCAGCGACGCCGCTCTGGCCACCTGCAGTAGCCCGTCCCTCACCTGCCTGATGCTCAGCGGCACCCTACGGTTCAGCCCGCACGTGGCATCTGTCATGGCAGCCCGCTGCACCGCCGTTACCTCACTGATGCTCAACTGCTGGTCCCTGGGCACGGGGGACGACGATTCCTCGTCAGAGGGAGCGGAGAGCGAGGATGCAGAGTGGGCAGCTGCGCCGCCCCCTGCAGGCGAGGACCTTGCGGCTGCGGACATGGCACGGGACGACGGGCGTTCGCTCGGGCGGATCCCGCTCCTGCAGGAGCTGGGTCCGCGCCTCACGGAGCTCTCCATATACAAGGCGACTGGATGGCGGCCCGAGGCCCTCGCTGCGGTGCGCCACTGCCGGGCGCTGACAAAGCTGTGCATCGACGCAGGCGAAGATGACCCTGTCGACCTTGAGTGTGAGGACGTGCCAAAGGACATGCAAAGGCCTTTTGGTTGCTGTCAGGTAGCTGTCCCCCCTGCCGCTGTTGGGATGGTCAGCCAATGCGATGAGCTGAATGGGATAGGGTGCGAAATGCGGTGCATTCGTAGCCTGTATGTTCGTACGGTACGGCAATCTGGGTTCAGGGGCCCGCTCACGAGATGCTTGCGTGCGTGCAACCTACGGGTCTGCTATGGCATGATGCGCGACTGTCCTGACTTGGTACTCTTCCTGCCCCAACCCACAGGCCAAACCACCCTACTGGAGAGCATCTCACAGCTGCCGCAGCTACAGGACCTGAACGTTTCGGTTTACTGCCGCCCGCCCGCGCCGCCGCTCACAGCAATCCCCGCTCGTGACGCCATCAGCTTCAGCAACCTCAGCGCCCTCACTGCCCTAACCCGTCTGCACCTCGACAGCCAACACTACTGGCTGCAGGACGCTACAGAGCAGCGTACGTGGTGGCAGCACTCCCTCGCGCAGCACGGGGCCCTGGTCGCGGCGCTAAGACACATGCCGCACCTGGCCAGCTTCGAGAGCACCACCCTCACCCTCAGCGTGTCAGACCTGGCAGCACTGACGTCCCTCACGAACGTGGAGCTAGCTGTGCTGACGCCGCCCGAGCTGCAGCTGCATCAGTCCGCAGCTGCGGCACCCACATGCAGGGACGGCGTTGCCCACGGTGGTGCTGCTATGGGTGGACAGCCCCGGCTGGTGAAGCTCAGTACCTGGGACGATCGGTCATCCTCGCCGCGCGTCCTGGCCCGCCTCAACGCGTTCCCGTTCCTGCGGGAGCTGCGGCTTGGGCTGTTGGAGTCACCGAGTGACATATGTTTCGGCCCGGCGGATGTGGCCCCTTGGTGCACGCAGCTGCTCCCGGACACCCCCTACATGGTGCAGCAGGCGGTGAACGTTATGGCGGACGTGCGGGCACGGGGGCAGCAGGCAGCAGCAGGGCTTGGCTTTAACGGCGTGGCAGCAGGCCGCCTCGAGCTCTCCATCGGCGTCAATGCTGAACTAGTTCCGGGGCTGCTGCTGCCCCCTGCGCCTGCACCATTTCCGCCCTCCCCCGCTGGCGGCCACGCGGCGTGGCTCCGTGAACTGGCGCCCCTGGCGTTGCCCGGGCAGGGGGTGCGGCTGTGGGGCCTGGCGCTGGCGGCGGGGGACCTGGCGGCCATGGCGGAAACCTTCCCGGAAGCCAAGGTGTGGCAGGGTAGGCTGCTGTGAACCGCGTTACTGAAGCAATCTGCATTTAGCGTTGCAGTGCCAAACGGCGGTTCTTAGCTACACTGCGGTAGCTTGCCGCAAGCTGCCACAGCGGCACAGGGTTCGAATGCAGCTGACCGGGACTACAGCGCACACGACGGTCCTTTTGTTCGTGCAGAAGTGGGCTGACTTCATGCCTCTTTATCGTACTGTATACTGCGTGCAGTCGCTGGACCTCCGGGGCAGCCGCGTGCACGTGGCCGGCCTGCCCTGCCTGGGCTCGATGCGGCAGCTGCAGCGGCTTACGGTGGACCTGCGCCGGGGCGGCGCGGAGTCGGTGGAGGAGATGTGCGCCGCCCTGTTTGCCACGTGCCTGTGCTGTACGCGGCTGCAGGCGGTGGAGGTGGTGTGTGATAACCCGGCCGCGCTGCAGGGCATGTGCGGGGAGGTGCAGAGGGCGCTGGAGGACAGCGGCAGGGGGCAGGTGCAGGTGGTGGCGTGCAGGTGATGGTGCAGACGCTGGGGTTGGTGTTTGCGAGCGGCTTGACTGGCCAGGGCAGGCTCGTCTTCAAGGTCAGGCTTCAAGGGGATGCTCAAGGGGTCTGTCGTCCGCGGTCGTAGCGGCAACCGGGGCTGTGTCCTCTCCTGGCGGCAGGCTGTGTGGGTTCTGGGGTGCTGTGGTGTACGTGTCCCAGGGTAGCTCCCCTGACGTGTCCCGCTCTGCTCCGGCTGCTCAAGTTGACGGACTGATGTTGTGCGTGCTTGCGTCGGCAGCGTGCACGAGCTGCGTGCCCTACCTTCCTCCAAAACGTGCTTGCAGCGGCAATGTCATGTGCGGCACTGACCGAGCTGGCTGGGCTGTGTGCGGAGGTGGAGCGGGTCGTCAACGGCTGTGGCAGGGGCCGGGTGCGAGTGGTCGCTAACGGGGAGTTATGTCGGTTTGGTGAGGATGCACTGGTGTATTTATCATGCTTGGCGACCTGGCCATGGGGGCGATGCAGGTGGATGGTTAGTTACAAGTGGGCTTGAGACACCGCCGTGTGCTTTGCGTGCACGGTTAAGGCCTTGCCTACGGACATCGCGTTGTGTGTCGGGGCAGGCTTCACTTATTGCTGCGGCGCTTTCGGAGCGTGGGGACACGCGTACTGCTATTAACGTGTTAAGCTAACTACTGCACGTTGGTTCAGAGCCTTGCCCTTGCGCCAGAGGGAGCTTACTGCTGTCCCAGGAACGCTGTGCGGTTTATTCGCCTCGCCTTACGTGGCACAACCGGCACGCGCAGGTGCTGGTTCCCGGATGGAGGCAAGGTGTGAGGCACATTTCCTGTGTTGCTCCCTGTGGACCAGTGTATGGTGGTGTGGAGCAGTGCATGATGGTGTTTTGGGGCTGAAATAGGCGAACCTGTTTGTCCGTTTTTGGGGCGTCGTCCTACCGGTACCCTATTCTGACCCGGAGCCCTGTAAACTAGCCTGAGCAGCCTACGGTATGTCTGCTGTTGAACAAGGCATCACCCACGGCGACAGCCTTCTTCGGCCAGCATTCCGGGCTTTTCCTGCAGGAGACACTAACAGCGTCTGTTCTTGCATGGCTGACATCAATGTCCCGGTCTTCAGAATTATTATAATTTTGACGGCCGTTTCGGCAACGGTTCAGAATTTTTTGATCTGATATTCTGAAGGATTCAGAATTTTACCTTGTTATCGCCGTGGAAATTCTGACCAGTACCGTCAGAATTCTGGGCGATGTTAGCAGAAATTCTGACGTTGTCAGGCCCTCCCATCAGCCCACTTGGAACGCAACTGTGCCGCACCGGCATCATGATCGTGGGCTGGCATGCGCCTTAGTTGCCAGGCGCCAAACAAGGATGCCCGCTGAGGGACGCACAGTACTCGTAGTGGGTGGAAAGATACCGGT
>VFQN01006335.1_pt1 | contig 13599 bp, 11 predicted proteins | sample 3512371 | NCBI WGS metagenome assembly VFQN01 (sample SAMN10412370, study PRJNA504923) | tailings metagenome | isolation source: Replicate 2 from Balatoc abandoned mine | place: Philippines: Itogon, Benguet | collected 2017-08-28
CAGCAGCAGCAGTAGCAGGAGCGGCGGCGGCAGCCGCAGCGACCTTGAACAAGTGATGTGGGCTATGCTGGAGGCAGGCTGCCCGCCTGGGGGCAGCACGATATTGGCAGACAGCATCGGTGAGGCGGCCAACCTCGGGTTCCTGCCCCTGGTGCGTCACCTGCGGGAGGAGCGGGGGGTGGCGTTTGCGCCGGGGACGCTGGCGGCGGCAGCGCGGGGCGGGTGCGTGCCGGTGGTGGAGTGGCTGGTGGGGGCGGGGTGCAGGGCGGGGCCCGGGGCTGACAATGACCCCTATGTGGTGGCGGCAGGAGGAGAGGATGGACAAGGCATAGCGGATGTGGCCACGCTGTCCTGCCTGCACCGTCTGGGGGTGCCGTGGAACGGGGGCGTGCTGCGGTGGGCGGTGCGGAAGGGTGTGTCGTGGCGCGTGCTGCGGTGGATGGTGGAGCAGGGCGCGCCGTGGGACGAGGCCACGCTTCGTGATGAGGTGTTAGACCGCTGGAGGAGAGGGGAGCATGGCGACGAGGATTTGGCATGGTTTGCGGAGCGGCTGGGAACGTGCGGTTTTGTTGCAGGGAACAGTGCTGTGGAGCAGTGAGGGGATGCTGGGGGCGCATGGACAGGGTGCTGATGTGGTGGTCCAGGGCATAGAGTGCGGGGCACAGGTGCGTCATACGGATAGATGTAGATACGGCACGTTGGTTGGAGCAAGCTGTGTCTGGTGGTCTGGGGGTGTGGGGCATCCGCGCATCCTACAGCGTACGTCTATTTGGATTGGCGTTGGAGGATACTGGAATACTCAGGGTTACTTGCCGGCATCAGGGGCAATGTGGCATTGGTCGTTTGACGCATTTGGTCCACTTTAAATTTGAACCGTGCCGTTGACGGCTGTAGCATGCGTTGATAGCACCTCGTTGTCCACCCTGTTATGCGGACCGCCGGGCTTGCACAGAGGTCCACACTGCCGCACACAGCGGGGCACACTGCCGTACTGCGTCAACAGGGCGTTGGACGGACCGTTGAACGGCAGCGCGCCATCTCTGCTGGCATGGTCTTGTGGTGCATGAGGATGCGGTACACAGTCGCTTAGGCTGCCCTGATTCTGTTCCAATACTCTGTCAATGTTGTGTTGTCTGTCAATGTTGTGTTGGAAGCAAAGGCACTGTCTTGTGGAGCATGGACAAAGTTAAAGCAATAGCAGCACAGAAAGAGAGATTGGGGCTATGCGAGCTTCAATATACTTCAGCCTGGACGCATTTCAAACTGGCCGCATGTGTTCGCCTCTGTGATTGTGTCTTGGCAGCCGTCGACTGAAGCGCGGGGGCAGTGGGCACGGCACGTGTCTTGCGCACGCCCGGTTCAGTGCACGCAGCCCGGGCGCATTATCCGGGTTTGGCTACGTAAGGCAGTACACATGGCCCTCTGCGCCCATGCTGATGGCGCTCCGCCTAGCTTGCGCACAGACCGACCTGGACCGTTCCTGTTTGGCTGTTAGTATTTGTATGGGATGGGCATACGCCCTAAAGAAGCCATTGCCACCTGCTTGCAGCTGTCAAATGCATTGGACTTTGACGGCATGACGTGCTTTCGTCATTGCCCATGCCGCGCACACTGAGCCGCTCGGCGCAAGCTTTTTGGATCAACCAAAGCCTCTGCGTCCAGCTGCTTCATTTACAAAACTAACGTTGTATCAGGGAGATGGAGAGCACACCGAGCCCGAACACAGGATGTCCCGCTGTTTTGCCTCCGGACCTCATCGGTCGCTGTCTAGAGCTTCTTAATCCAAACGACATGGCTTTTCATGGACGTCTAGTCAACCAGGACGCCTGTAGGCGCTTCTGCGACCCACTCCACCGCACTGCTACCTTCAGCATCCCGCTTCCTCCGAAAGCAAGAGAAACGGCGTGGCAGCAGTACATGCTGCAGGCCTTCCAGCAGCTTACTTTTGGCCAGAAGCTCATGTCGCTCTCTGTCGCAGCGGCCAGCGGCAGCCAGCGCAACCTGGAGCTTGCCTGGGCACTGCTGCAGCCCTGCGTTTCGCTCGGCTACGTGCACGCCTACATTACAAAGGATGCAGGAACCGCTGCCGTGCGCTTCGGCCACCTGCACCTGCTGCCCTGGCTGCTGCAGCACGGCTGCCCGGTGGGCAAGCACAGCGTTCTGGAGGCAGCGGCGCAGCACTGCGACATGCAGCAGCTGCTGCACGTGTGGGGCCTCCTTGGCTACGATGCTCACCCTCCGAGTGGGGGCCAGGTTCGCCAGATCCATGCCAGGCTAGCACAAGCAGCTGGCATCTCCGGCGCTGGTGCCGTTGCCAAACTGTCCTGGCTGTTGGCAGTCTACAAAGCTCAGTCTCCAAACCCCAAGCTTACGGAGAGGGAGATGGTCGTGGCGGCTGCTGAGGGCGCAGCTGAATCCGGCAACCTGCCGGTCCTCCGGTGGCTGCTGCAGGAACGCGACCCGACCCTGTGCAGTAATACACTAGCGGAGCTGTGGGAGGAGGACGGGAGCAGCTTACCCAAATGGCCGGAGGTGCTGTCGAGTGCGCTCCGTCACCGGCACGTGGCGGTGGCGGACTGGCTGGTGGACGAGGCGGGATGCCCGGTATTGCAGCGGGTGCAGGAGCAGCAGGAGGAAGAGGTGCAGCAGCGATGGGAGCTGTGGCAGCTGTGGCACGGGGCAGCAGGGGGCGGCAGCGTGGAGGCCATGCGCTGGCTGCTGCGCCGCGGGGTGCCGGTGTGCAGGGAAGCCATTGGCCTGGCAGCGGAGTCGGGGCGGCTGGAGGCGGTGCGGTTCCTGCACGAGGAGTGTAGGATGGACCTGCAGCAGGACAACGTGTTTTCGTCTGCGGCGGGCTCGGGCAGCGTGCCGCTTGCCACGTGGCTGCTGCAGGCGGGCTGTCCCATGAGCAGGGACGCGTACGGCAGCGCAGCAGGGGCGGGTCATGGGGCCATGGTGACGTGGCTAGCGCGGGAGGCGAGGTGCCCTTGGGGTCGGGAGACCCAAAGGGATGTTCTGCATGAGTTCTGGTCCGGAACAAGGGATACGAGCGTTGGCGAAGGGAGCAGCAACGACCCGCAGATTGAACAAGCCGTGTGGGCTATGTTAGACGCGGGCTGCCCGCCTGGGGGCGGCACCGACAGGGCAGACAGCATCGGCGCAGCGGCGCAGCTCGGGTATCTGGACCTTGTTCGTCACCTGCGCGATGAGCGGGGTGTGGCTTTTGCGCCGGGGACGCTGGCGGCGGCGGCGCGGGGCGGGTGCGTGCCGGTGGTGGAGTGGCTGGTGGGGGCGGGGTGCAGGGCGGGGCCCGGGGCTGACAATGACCCCTATGTGGTGGCGGCAGGAGGAGAGGATGGACAAGGCATAGCGGATGTGGCCACGCTGTCCTGCCTGCACCGTCTGGGGGTGCCGTGGAACGGGGGCGTGCTGCGGTGGGCGGTGCGGAAGGGTGTGTCGTGGCGCGTGCTGCGGTGGATGGTGGAGCAGGGCGCGCCGTGGGACGAGGCCACGCTCCAAGACAAGGTGGCTGATCAGTGGAGGAGGGGGAAGCATGACGATGAGAATCTAGCGTGGTTCGCGGAGCGGCTGGGAGTGTACGATCCTGTTGCTGGGAGTATTGATGTGGGTTAGTGAGGGGCTATTGGGGGCACATAGGCAGGGTGCCAGTGGGGTCGTCCAGCATACAGATTCCGGGACACCGTTCCAGAATGCAGACCCAGATGCAGACAAGGACGCCCATTGAAGCAGGGCATCGGCATTCCATGCCTGGGTACGCTTGCATTGCAGAGCGGTTCGGCATCCCGCAGCGAGCATCAGGGCTGGTGGGTCCGGGGCGTTGGTCTCTTGGTACAGCTGCATGGACGGAGGGGAGGTGATGAGCGAGGGCTCTTGCGGCAGCACGTAGATCCCTCGTGTACTTTGGCGAGTCTGAAACGGACTACCGTGTTGTTCCATGTTGTATTGTACGGCGGATGTGCGTGTCACCACGCGGTGCTGGCGCGCTACCGGTACTTTTGTGCATGCTTAGCGGCGTGTACGACATGTACTGCGCAGCACCGGTACGGTGGTGCAAGCTCTGGTGGGGAGCTGGGGACTACAGTACTGCAGGATCGCATTCTGTAGTGCACGAACAGGGCGCAAAAGAGGTCGTTTGCAGGTAGCGCCTAGCGCCTTTGAGTCGGGTTTTACTCGTAGCATTCGCGTGCAGGAGGATGCGCAGTGCGTTGAGGCTGGCCAGACGGCACCTGAGATGGCATGGCAGTGTTGGGGTTGACCCGGCTCCGTAAGGCGGTGCCGTGCACCGTCATGGCTTCGGCTGTAGCACTACCTGCACGCCAATGCAGAGTGGTTGTGTCCACTGCTGGACGATAATGTATGCCAGGTTTGGGAACTTACCTCTTTTTGTGTTGGTTGGTGGTAGCAAGTGCACAATGTCCATATGCTACAAGACGTTGTTGTTGTTGTTGGCATTGTCGGCGCTTGCTGAGCGCGCCCACAGTTGTGGGCGAATAAGCCGTACCCGTACGCACTGCATAGTGCAGACTGATATGCTGCATTGGCAATATGGCAGAAGTCAGCAAGGAGTGTTGTACTTTTCTGCCGTACACGGATCCACCTGGTTCCAGCCGCAGGCAGCGACGCAGCCAGTACAACGTGCGTGGGTATCCAATCTAGACACCAGACCTGTCACCAGGAGCTGCACCTGGCTGCACTTAGCCACTAACACGGGAGGACGGCGAAGGAAACAGCTGCGGGACAGCGGGAGGGAGGAGGACGTACCTAATGGGAGGGGCAGAGGGCAAACACGTGTCTGCGGTGCATCTGGGTGCATGAATGAAGGGGAGACTAACAAGGCGCTGGACAACTGGACAAGACATGGTATATCCATATTTGACCACCCCTGTTGGCTAGCAGTTGATGGATATGTTTCACTGTCCGTACCGTGGATGCGCCGCGCGTGCAGGGGTGGCTCACTGGGGACCTCCCCTGACGCGCCTACTATCAGAGGAGCTCCCTTGCCCCATTGCGCTCTCCAGTCAGCGCGACCATGCACCATCAGGCAGTATGCGAAATGTCATCCTTGCATGCAATGCGCTCGCACCACTATGCGATTGTCGTGCCCAAAATTGTGAATGCGTCGACACCTCGGACCACGTCACCGTCCGTCTTTACAAACGCAAAATTCGCATTTCGATCTTCACATATTTTTTGCACGCTACATAAAAGCTGCAAGGCCGCGGGAGGCGCTACGAATACAGTATGGACAGCTCCGAGTCGCAAACTCTCCTTTGCTGGCAACGCCTGCCGCGAGACCTCATCGGCCGCGTCCTGGAGTTCCTCGATCCCAACGAAAGAGCCATCACCGGACGCCTGGTTAGCCGGGACGCCTGCCGGCGCCTCCGAGAACCCCGCCTTCGCACCGCCCTCTTCCGCCTGCCGCTGCCCCAACACGCGGCAATGGACCCCGCGTGGCAGCCGCACATACACCGCGCCTTTCAACAGCTCACATTCCTCAGCAAGCTCTCGTCGCTCTCAGCTGCAGCGGCCAGCGGCAGCGAGCTAAACTTGGAGCTGGCGTGGGCGCTGCTGCAGCCGTGCATCTCCCTTGGCTTCGAGGGCACCCCCAGTGCGGAGGACACCGCCACCGCCGCCGTTCGGCACGGCCACCTGCACCTGCTGCCCTGGCTGCTGCAGCACGGCTGCCTCATGAACAAGCACAGCATGGTGCTCGCCACGGCAGAGCACTGCGACCTGGCCGGGATGCAGCGGGTGTGGGAGCTGCTCGGCTTCAGTTCTCGTCACCTGCCCAGCGGCGGGCCGGACCGGTTGCACCACTGCCTTGCCGCTGCTGCTGGCAGGTCGGGCTGCGACGCTGTGGCCAAGCTGTCCTGGCTGCTGGCGCTCTACAGGAGCTTACCACGTGGGGGCGTGGAGCAGGGTACCGGTGCTGGTGTGGAGGAGGAGGGGGAGTTGCTTGCAGCGGCAGCTGCGGGCGCGGCCACATCCGGCAGCCTGCCCGTGTTGCGGTGGCTGCTGCAGCAGCACGGCCAGCCGCTCCTGAGCAGCGCACTCGGGCGTACGACGACTGTGTACGGCATGTACGACATGTACCACGTGACGTGGTGGACACATGTCCTGGCGAGGGCGCTGTCCGACGGCCACATGGCTGTGGTGGACTGGCTGGTGCGCGAGGTGGGTCCCCCGGTGCGTTCCGCTAAGCCACCTGAGCGGGCGTACCTGTGGGAGAGCGCAGCAGAGGGTGGCAACCTACAGGCCATGCGCTGGCTGCAGCGCTGTGGGTTACGGGCGCGGCGGGGTGCGATGGAGGCAGCGGCGGCGTGTGGGCGGCTCGAGGCGGTGCGGTTCCTGCACGAGGAGTGTGAGGTAGGGCTGCGGAGCCGGGCTGTGTTTAGTGCTGCGGCAGGCTCGGGCAGCGTGCCGCATTCCGCGTGGCTGCTGCAGGCGGGCTGCCCCATGAGCAGGGACGCGTACGGCAGTGCGGCGGGGGCCGGTCATGGGGCCATGCTGACGTGGCAAGCACGGGAGGCGAGGTGCCCTTGGGGTCGGGAGACCCTAAGGGACGTCCTGCATGAGTTCTGGTCCGGGACAAGGGATAGCGTTGACGAAGGGAGCAGCAACGACCCGCAGCTTAAACAAGCAGTGTGGGCTCTGCTGGAGGCGGGCTGCCCGCCTGGCGGCGGCACCGACAGGGCAGACAGCATCGGCGCAGCGGCGCAGCTTGGGTACTTGGACCTGATTCGCTACCTGCGTGAGGAGCGGGGGGTGGCGTTTGCGCCAGGGACGCTGGCGGCGGCGGCGCGGGGCGGGTGCGTGCCGGTGGTGGAGTGGCTGGTGGGGGCGGGGTGCAGGGCGGGGGCGGGGGCTGACAACGACCCCTATCTGGCGGCTGTGACGACTTCCTGCACGGCAGATGTGGCCACGCTGTCCTGCCTGCGCCGCCTGGGGGTGCCGTGGAGTGCGAGCGTGCTGCGGTGGGCGGTGGATGAGGGCGTGGCGTTGCGCGTGCTACGGTGGATGGTGGAGCAGGGCGCGCCGTGGGATGAGGACGTGATGCTTAACTTGGTAGTGGAGCGCTTGGTGGACGGATGTGCGCAAAATGACGAGACGGTGGTGTGGTTTGCGGAGCGCATGGGCGTGCGGGTCAGCCCCTTGGCCGATGCTGCCAGGGATGGTGAGGAAGCGCCATAGATAGGTATTTGGCATTTGGCAGTGCACGACGGACGTGCATGCACCACTAGTTACACGACTGGGGGTCGTTACAACTCCGAGTGCGTGTGTTTGCTTCAGCGCTGCTGTATGGGCTCTGACTACAAGGCACGCATGTGGGCTTGATAGCACTCGCGCTTGACGAGGTGGGCAGGCGGCCCGTGCATGCACACACGCATGGCGAGGACGGAGCTGAGGGCCGGCGCGGTGGTCGCCACGTGGCGAGTTACCGTATGCATCACAGGCCTCTGCGCCGGGACAATGCTGGCATGCTAGCGATGCACGGGCGCGTGCGCCATGCAGGCTTGCGGCGTTGTGGGTGTTGTGGGTAGGTCAGGGCAGTACTTACACCTGGATCAGCCTTGACAGCCGACAATTCATTGCCCGGCGCTCTGGGCCCGTAACGCAAGGAACCACACGGCATACCAAATGCCAGAAAGGTCAAACCAATGCCTGCATTGTCACGGTGTGGTGTGTGCCGGTTCGCTTGTGCTCCAGAGGGGCTTGGGCTTTCCGGCTTTCGCTTGCCAGTTGCCGCCCGGAAGCTTCCTTTTCCGTTGCGGCGGTGGGTCAGGGTGGATGGTGCGTGGAACAGGGATACAGTGTGTGCCGTGGGATCACAGACGGAGACGAAGGTCAGGGACAGCCCTTCAAACCTTAGGGATATCGGCCCCAGCGGGTTTCATGCGCCAACGGCCAACTGAAGCTGCCAGCAGATGGGAAGGGCCATTGAATCAGCTTGTGTTTACATACGTAGCTCTGGCTTGCACAGGTCGCTTAGGGACTCCTAAATATCAGATTGATCGCTTGCGCTACGCTACAGGCGTCCTGCACATGTGTTCGTTACCGGTAGGTGCCAGCCTGCCACCGGCATGGCAGCACCTGCGCCGCAACTGCCACGTGCACTGCGCCTGCCCTGGAGACCACCGTACAATTTCTCACCCTACCTAGTTCAATACAAGGTTTAATCCAGGGCAGCTGCCATTACTGACAACACCATCAGCGGCCGGCCCTCAGGTGAGCGCCGGGGCCGGGGGGCTCTCCCGTGGTAGCACCTGTCAGCGCTGCTAACGAGCCCCTGTCGTTGCCCGTACACACTCATTGCAGCTTCGCCGCATGCCTACTTCCTGGTATTTGATTCTGTGGTGACTTGCTCTGTCCAAGAGTGGCCATTATCCAATGCGCTATTGTAGACTGCGCGACCGGCGGTGTCGTCACGCTCAAGTTCGACAGTAGCACAATCCCACAAACAGTTCGTCTGGCCTGCGTTGAGCTACATTCTGCATTCCTAGCGGCTGCTGGATACAACTAGCTCCTCCTGCACGCAAATGGACAGCCCCGCGTCCATTGCAACTCCGGAAGGCCGGAACCTGCCCCGGGACCTCATCGGCCGCGCCCTAAAGTTTCTAGATCCCAACGAAAGGTCCATAAATGGACGTCTGGTCAGCCGAGACGCCGGGCAACGCCTCAGCCAGCCGCACCACCGCACCGCGCGCCTCCGCTTCCCGCTACCCCAACAGGCCGTGGACCCCGCCTGGCAGCCGCACCTCCATCGCTCCTTCCAGCAGCTCACCTTCCTTGGCAAGGTCAGGTCGCTTTCTGTCGCAGCGGCCAGCGGCAGCTTCGTAAACGTGCAGCTGGCGTGGGGGCTGCTGCAGCCCTGCGTATCGCTTGGGCTGGAGCGCAGCCCTGAGGTGGAGGATGCCGGGGCAGCCGCCGTTCGGCACGGCCACCTGCACCTGCTGCCCTGGCTGCTGATGCACGACTGCCCGATAGCTATGAACGCTGTCCTTGAGGCAGCGGCAGAGCACTGCGACCTGGCTGGGATGCAGCGGGTGTGGGAGCTGGCGGGGGCCTGCTGTCCGACCTCCCGGACATTTGGCCACCCACACACCTCGCTGGCAGCGGCAGTTGCGAGGTCGGACGTGGATGGCGTTGCCAAGCTGTCCTGGCTGTTGCCGACGTACAAGGCAGTATACGAGCCAGTGCAAAGAGAACGGCCATTCGTGGGGGTCGAGATGCTTGCGGCGGCAGCGGAAGGGGCGGCCACATCCGGCAGCCTGCCCGTTCTGCAGTGGCTGCTGCAGGAGCACGGCCTCGACCTACGCGCACCACTCGCAGCTTCGCAAGAGCACCACCGGGGTCCAAGGTGGCCGACGGTGCTGTCGAGTGCGCTGCATCACGGGCACGTGGCGGTGGCGAACTGGCTGGTGGACGAGGCGGGGTGCCCGATGCGGCAGTGGGGGCTGCCAGGCGTGCTGCAGTGGGGGCTGCCAGGCGTTCTGCAGCAGCTGTGGTATGGGGCAGCAACGGGCGGTAGCGTGGAGTAGGCCATGCGCTGGCTACTGCGCCGCGGGGTGCCAGTGTTTCCCTGGATAATGGGCAACGCGGCGAGGTCGGGGCGGCTGGAGGCGGTGCGGCTCCTGCACGAGGAGTGCGGCCTGCCGGTGCTGGAGGAATCAGTTTTCTGCGAAGCTGCCGCGTCGGGCAGCGTGCCGCTTGCCACGTGGCTGCTGCAGGCGGGCTGCCCCATGAGCGAGAGCGCGTACGACAAGGCGGCAAGGCAGGGCCACCTCGACATGGTGACGTGGCTAGCGCGGGAGGCGAGGTGCCCCTGGGGCCAGGACACACTGAGAGAGGTCATGGAGGAGTGGAGTTTCAGCCCACGTGTGCCACCTGCCTGAAGCCCACAGTGTGGGCTATGCTGGAGGCGGGCTGCCCGCCTGGGGGTGGCAGCGACGAGACAGACAGCATCGGCATGGCCGCAAAGCTTGGGTACCTCCCTCTTGTACGACATCTGTGCGAGGAGCTGGGTGTGGCGTTTGCGCCCGGGACGCTGGCACGAGCTGCGGCGGGTGGGTGTGTGCCGGTTGTGGAGTGGCTGGTGGGGGCGGGGTGCAGGGCGGGGCCTGGGTACGGGGATGAACCTTATGTGGCGGCGGGGGTCAGGGAAGACGTGGCCACGCTGTCCTGCCTGCGCAGACTGGGGGTGCCGTGGCACCCCAGTGTGCTACGGTGGGCGGTGCAGGAGCAGGTGCCGCTGCGGGTGGTGCGGTGGATGGTGCAGCAGGGGGCGCCGTGGGATGGGGGCGCACTGTACGGCACTATTGAGGATCTGGCTTGCACGGGATGGCATGACGATGAGACGGTGGCGTGGTTCATGAGGCGGTTGGGTACCGACTAGGCAGCTTACGGGTAGTTGTGTTGTGCTTGTGTGCACGCTGGGGGGCAGCAGCAAAGTAGCATGTAGCGAGTGGACTCCTACTTGGCCTTTGGGATGCTTGGCAAGCACACGGTCAGCCTGGTATGCTGCGACCATCCCGATACCCTGTGGCATGCAAGGGCGTCGAACGTGGGCGACTTCCAAAGGGTGCATAGTTCCTGGAGTGCATGCTGTAGGACTTTTACATGCTGTAGGACAGGCGTGTTGCCGAAGGAGCAGCGACGACCCGCAGCTTGCACAAGCAGTGTGGGTTTTGTTGGAGGCGGGCTGCCCGCCTGGGGGCGGCGCCGACAGGGAAGACAGCATCGGCGCAGCGGCGCAGCTCGGGTATCTGGACCTTGTTCGTCACCTGCGCGATGAGCGGGGTGTGGCTTTTGCGCCGGGGACGCTGGCGGCGGCGGCGCGGGGCGGGTGCGTGCCGGTGGTGGAGTGGCTGGTGGGGGCGGGGTGCAGGGCGGGGGCGGGGGCTGACAACGACCCCTATCTGGCGGCTGTGACGACTTCCTGCACGGCAGATGTGGCCACGCTGTCCTGCCTGCGCCACCTGGGGGTGCCGTGGAATGCGAGCGTGCTGCGGTGGGCGGTGGATCACGGCGTATCGTTGCGCGTGCTGCGGTGGATGGTGGAGCAGGGCGCTCCGTGGGACGAGGACGTTATGCTAAACTTGGTGGTGCAGTGCTTGGTGGACGGATGTGTGCAAAATGACGAGACGGTGGTGTGGTTTGCGGAGCGCATGGGCGTACGGGTTAGCCCCTTGGCGGATGCTGCCGGGGGTGGTGAGGAAGCGCCATAGATAGGTACTTTGCGCTTGCCAGTGCACGACTAGTTACACGACTGGGGATCGTTACAACTTCGAATGCGTGTGTTTGCTTCGGCGCTGCTGTGTGGTCTCTGCCTATAACGCACGCACGTGGGTTGTTAGCACTCACGCTTCAGGAGGTGGCAGCTCGTGCAGGCACACACGCATGGTGAAGGAGGGAGCTTAGGGCCGGCGCCGTGGTCGCCACGTGGCGAGTTACCGTATGCATCACAGGCCTCTGCGCCGGGACAATGCTGGCATGCTAGTGTGCGCCATGCAGGCTTGTGGCGTTGTGGGGGTTGTGGGTAGGCCAGGGCAGTCCACTTACTCCTGGACCAGCATGGACAGCCGACAACTCATCGCCCGGCGCCCTGGGCCCGTAACGTAAGGAACCACACGGCATGCCATATGCCAGCAAGGTCGAACCAATGCCTGCAGCCGGTTCGCTTGTGCTCCTGTCGGACCCAAATACCGGCACGTGCATTCCTTGGGCACGCCTTGCGACTGAATGCAAGCAGGTAGTCTTGTTCTTGTCTGTGTTCGTGTTCTGTCCTAGTTCTGCTGGCCAGCGTTAGTTGTTGCGTCGCGCGTTTCTGTCAGTTGCGAGTTGTAGAGGCCTGCCTTGCCATTGGTCGTACTGGCGTTGCTCTCGGCGCTGTTACCAGGGTCGCTGGGCCCCTGGCCCAGCACCCCGGAACGTACCACGATCAGTACTCTTCTGCTCAATTGCAATGCAGCTTCCGGTTAGCTACGTTGTGTAGGGTGGGGAGTAGGGCCGCATCCGGGACCCCCATGTAACACGTAAGTGACGCAACGACAGGCTCTCCTTTCTGGTGTCTTGTCAGGCCCCAATGCTGGACAGGCATGGCAACGGCACTGGGGTCGGAGGAGAGCCCGCCGTTGCGTCACTTCCGTGTTACATGGGGGTCCCGGATGCGGCCCTACTCCCCACCCTGCACAACGTAGCTAACCGGAAGCTGCATTGCAATTGAGCAGAAGAGTACTGATCGTGGTACGTTCCGGGGTGCTGGGCCAGGGGCCCAGCGACCCTGGTAACAGCGCCGAGAGCAACGCCAGTACGACAAACGGCAAGGCAGGCCTCGACACAATCACAACCGACAGCAACACGTGACACAACGCCTAACGCTGGCCAGCAGAACTAAGACAGAACACGAACGCAGACAAGAACAAGACAACCTGCTTGCATACAGTCGCAAGGCATGCCCAAGGAATGCACGTGCCGGTGTTTGGGTCAGACAGTCTACCAGCAAGCATTTCCTACGCTCACAAACCCTTGTCAGGCCTGGTCAGCCGGGCAAGCCCGCACGCTGCTGGGTCATGCTAGTAACAGCATGGCGAAGTAGTGAGGTAGCGGGAGGCGTAGGGCGCTGATGCCACTGCCAGCCCGACGTGCCCTAGCGCCAAGCTGATCCGACCCCAGTGCCGTTGCCGTGCCTGTCCAGCATTGGGGCCTGACACTCCAGAGGGGCTTGTGGCTTTCCGGCTTTCGCTTGCAGTTGCCGCCCGGAAGCTTCCTTTTCCTTTGCTGCGGTGGATCTGTGTGGAGGGTGCGTGGAACAGGGTGTGCCGTGGGATCACGGACCGGAGACGAAGATCAGGAACAGCCCTTAAAGCCTCAGGGGTATCGGCCCCAGCGGGTCTCAGTTGGCACATGCCAACTGCCAACTGAAGCTGCCAACAGATAGGAAGGGCGGTTGAATCAGCTTGAGATTACATACGTAGCCTTTGGCTTGCACAGTCCGCTTAGGGACTTTAGACAGGTGCCCTGTACATGTGTTCGTTACCGGTAGCTGGCAGCCTACCACTCGCCACCCGCCACGCGCACCACCTGCGCCGCAACTGCCACGTGCACTGCGCCTGGCCGCCTGCCCTGGAGAACACCGTACGATTTCTGACCCTACCTATGTCAATACAAGGTTTACTCCAGTGAACCTTGCCGATAAACCTTGACAACACCATCAGCGGCCGGGGGCGGGGGGCTCTCCCTTGGTACCTGTCACGGTGTCAGCGCTGCTATCGTACCACGGCCTGGGAGCTCCATGTCGTTTGCCCGTGCACGCGCATTGCAGCTCACCGCATGCCTACTTCCTGGTATTTAGTTTTGTGGTGACTTGCTCTGTCCAAGAGTGGCCATTATCCAATGCGTTATCGTAGACTGCGCGACCGGCGGTGTCGTCACGCTAAAGTTCGACAGTAGCACAATCCCACAAACAGTTCGTCTGGCCTGAGTTGAGCTACATTCTGCATTCCTAGCGGCTGCTGGACACAACCAGCTCCTCCTGCACGCAAATGGACAGCCCCGCGTCCATTGCAACTCCGGAAGGCC
>VFQN01006336.1_pt1 | contig 13597 bp, 17 predicted proteins | sample 3512371 | NCBI WGS metagenome assembly VFQN01 (sample SAMN10412370, study PRJNA504923) | tailings metagenome | isolation source: Replicate 2 from Balatoc abandoned mine | place: Philippines: Itogon, Benguet | collected 2017-08-28
GGGGGGAGGGGGGGGGGGATGGGGGGGGGGGGGGGGGGGGGGGGGGGGGGGGGGGGGGGGCCGTGGGGGTTTCGGACGTTGGGGTCGGGGTTGGCGACCTGGAGCTTGAAGGGGTACTGTGTGGATTGGATCTGGGGCCTGGGCGGTTTTGCAGGATGGACGCGCGACGGAGGTGCAGGACAACTGGTGGATGCCCGGGTTGTTTGGGATTGCTAGGAGGTGAAGGGCCCGGCCGTGGGACCGGCTGTTCGTTGAACGGGCAGGTTGCTGGCCCAGTGAGGAGGGAGAGGAAGTTGACCGACAGATAGGGCATATGCGGGGGAGCTATGCGGTGCGTAGTAGTTGGCAGTCTTACACATGAGTGGATGCTTCGCGGGACCACTTGGCGCAGGGGGGAAGGCAGCTTGGTCGCCTTGCGGCTAAGCGCTCCTTGGGTCGGGACAGCTCTCCTTCCTTCAATTTGCTCAACGGTGTGCCGTTTCGCTTCTGTCTAGGGGGGCCTGGAGCCCAGCACTTTTCGGAGTGGTTTGCACCATGTTATGGCCCTGCACGTCCCTGACGCTGTCTCATGTGCCAAACGTCTGATGCGCAGGAACAACGCCCCCGGGGCGTCGGTGACCGCAGGCGGGCAGTCAGTAACGCGTGAGAACAAGCTACAGATGTGGGCAGAGTGAGTGCAGGGCTCACAGGGGCTTGGACCCGCCGGGCGGTCGGGCGCAACGCAGCCTACGGCATTCTGCCTTGTCACCTGGGCCCCGAAGCACAGCTGGCAGAGCCCCAACATCCACACCCGCACTGCGCGGTCCTGCCCTGTGCCACCACCCGTACCACATGAGCATGCCAGCTCGCTCCGCCAGTTGCCTCACTCCGGTACGTGTTCGCCTTGTGCCGTGCCTGTCTGCAGCGAGATGCGGCAGTACCGCGCGGTGGCGCGCAGCGCGCAGTACGAGCTGACGCGGAAGGCGGAGGAGGTGCAGGCGTCCAAGGCGCAGGTGCGTGCGGCCCCCGGGACTGGAGAGTAGGGCCTGGTAGCTGGGTGGGTGGTGGGTCAATGCGTGTGAGGGCGACACAGGTAGGTGCATGCGTGCAGGCAGTTGACATCTGTTATGGGGTTGCGGGTTATGCGCGACACGGGTGCTCTAGACGGCAGCGAATAGCGCACGGTTGATGCTTCTGCTCCTCTGTCAGATTGCTAACTGCGTCCCATCCATCGTCTCCCTGGCCTTCCTGCGCAGGTTGCGCGGCTCAAGATGGAGCTGTCCATGTCGCTCAAGGCGCGTGAGGAGCTGGAGGCGCGGCTGGCGGACGTGGAGGCGGAGAACCTCAGCCTGCGGGCGCAGGTGGGGGGTGGCGGGGCCCTGGGCGGGGTGGAGTGACTTGCGGTTTGAGGACTGGGGAATAGCAAGGGTCTAGAGGGGCATGGGGCTAGGGGACGGGTACAGCAAGGCACGTGGACTTTTTGGTGGGCGGGCTACGTTGAGGTGATGATGTCTAGGAGCGGGTCGTTCCGGGCGTTGGGTCAGGGACAGGTGGTGCTGGGGATGATCGTCGTGCTGGCTAGCTGGACCTGACGCCGCTGACTTGTGCGCTGCCCCGACGTGGGATGATCAACAGGTTGCGCAGAGCCAGATCGCCATGAAGAGCACGCTGGAGGAGGCCATCAAGCTGCTGCAGCAGGGTGGGTTACTGGCGGGCTGGGGAGGTGGTGGGGTAGCGGGGCGCTCGCGGCGGTGGTCCGCGCAAAGGATTACCGGTATGCGGGCGAGTAGAAGGGTGCTGGTTGCGCATGCAGCAAGCAGTGCGTGGAAACGGGGAGGTGACCGAACGCGGATGGCAACCTTCCCGTTCAGGGATAAGCGCAGCCGCGTAGAGCGCGGGCGGGTGTGACGAGTTGACCGCCTTGCGTTACAGCTTCTAGGCCAACGGAGCCAGACCTTGTCAAAGTTGCTTGCTGGGGTTTGTGGTTTTGTGCGATGCGCAGAGATCGAGGAGGGCGAGGAGGAGCTGTTTGGCATGTCTGAGGAGGACATGCTGGCCGCGCTGTCGGAGGCGGAGTCCAACGCCAACTCGTCAAGCAGCAGCAACGGCAGCAGCAGCAACGGCGGCGGCTGGGGCTGGGGCCGGGGGCTGTCGGGCAACAAGGAGGCCGAGTCGGACGTGGTGAGGCGGATCCGGAGGGATGGGGAGCGCTCGGACAGCAAAGTGCATTAGAGCGTGGGATGCTGGGCTGGGCTGCGCGGGAGCCAGGACGCCTTGTGCTTCGTGGCGTGCTGCTGCTCAGAGGGAATCGGTATCACGTGCTGACGCTTGTTGCGCCACTTTTTCCGTGCAGGTGTACAGCAACGGTAACGGGAAGAGCGGGGGGACGTTTGAGCGCTTCGGCATCCGGTTGTCTGGGGGCCCATCCTTCGAGGCGGCCGGCGGCCAGGGGCAACAGGAGCAGCAGATGGGCTTCAGGTGAGAGGGTACTTTGAGGGCAGGGCAGAGCCGCCAGCTGGATGCTGCGCCAACAGTGCTATGCTACCTATGTTCCAGGGACGGCGTGCTTGCTTTCGCCTGTCATCGTAGCACTGTAGAGCGCATGTACGGTATCAGTCTGCGGTATGGGTATGTTAGTTTGCATCCGTATTGCATTTGTGCGGGCGCATCGCTAACCTTTTGCTGCCTCGCCGGCCGCCGCCGTGCACGTAGGTTTGGCGGGGCCTCGGAGCAGCAGCAGTGGCAGGAGTCGCAACGGAGCAGCGGCGTGGGCGGGTGGAGGTCGACCGCGGAGGCTGACACGGGCAGCGGCTCGCCGTCGCCTTCCTCGTCGCGCAGCGGGAGCGGCAGCCTCTTTGCCGACTGGCGCAGCCACTTCGGCGGGTCGTCATGAGGCGTCCCGCCTGGAGGCCCGCCTGGAGGCCCTCCTGGGGGCCGCCTGCGTGCCTCCTGGCCAGCGCCGTACACGTCTGCGTGTGGAGTGCGCGGGTGGCGTTGGGGCATGCGGCGCAGAAGCCGCTGGCGTGTCGGTGGTGCACGTGGTGTCGAAATCCATATGAACAGTAAGTGCCTGAGTGTTGGCGTGCACATAGCGGGATGAGCTGGTGATAATTCCGGTATCTGGTGTGTTTATGTGGTGTGCTGCTGCTGCTGCTGAGCGCGCGTTGGACTGCCAGCCTAGGGGCAATCGGCGCGAGTTGTCCGCTGGCAGGGTGTGTGTGCTCCAATGGCTGCCTGCCTGCAGTTGCTCCGTGCGTGCGCGGGGTGCCAGGGAGGTGTCCTTGGCGCCAGGGGGCGCGGTACGGGATGTGACGGGACGAGTGGCTAAGCTTTGCTCATGTTGGGCTGTGCACCCCAAAGGCAGTGCCTGTCTTCACGGTTGTAGCGGCTGTGGCTGTGCGGGTCTCGATGGGCTGGCGGAAAAGGGGCAAGCAAGCGATGAGGGGAGCACGTGATCTGGAATGCCGTGCCGGCCCGGCGCGAGGCTATGCCGCCCGTGGTGAGAAGACAAGAGGTTATTGACGTGTGAGTGCAAGCAAGAAGGGGCACCTGCCATCGCGCCTGGCGTACCAATGCCGGCAGGTGTCGTGCAGGGCCGTGACAGGTGCACATCACGTTGGCTTCATGGGTGACGGCGTGAACTATCTGGATGCATCTTGGTCCGTGAGATCGCCGTTATTTCAATTATAAGGTCTTTGGTTAGGGCATTTTGGCTAACCCACTTGGTGGAGCGGCCTGAGGGGCAGGGGCAGGACTGGAAGAGGCGGAGAGCTCGAGAGAGGAACGGAGGGGCTCTTTGATAACGTTCTGGAGAGACGGTCGACTTCGCAGGGCAGTGCGGTTTACCCTGATGCTTCTTGCACCTACTTCAACCAGTGGTGGCGGGTACACCCTCATTGCGTTTCATGCCTGTTGTGCTAGGGCTGGTGCACTTGGCGGGTGCTGGGCGGGCTGACCTACCGAGCTTCTTCCATAGCTCGTGTCCCATCCTACTTGCCAGGGTACCGTGTGCCCCTGCCTGCTGCGCATTTGGTGCACCGTGACACGCCTCTGCCGCCCGGGGGCCCTCAGCCCGGTGAGCGTTGGGGCCCAACATGGCCCTGACAGGATGTTGACCGTGGGCAGGAGTTTTTAGAGGCGGAGAGAGCGAGAGAACGAGAGAGCTGCATGTTTCTTTGGCTTTTGTGTGCAGCACGAATTTTCCGGCTGCTGAAACGGTGGTGGTTTTGTCGTCTGGGGCTATCAAACGCCTTGCCTGCCGCTGCAGGGCGTGAAGGGCGATGCGCGATTTCGGCCTAAAGGCGGTGTCTCCTGAATCTGGTTGGGGTTCTGTGGGTCTTTTGGCCTTCAGCAAGGTCGCGTGAGTGGTGCGGAGTGCAGGGGCAATGCATACGGAGGTGGTGCAGCGCAGCGGGGCTGTAGAGCCATGGGTACCTAAGGCTGTGTACGGTTGGTTTCAGGTTGGGGAGCATGTACGGGATGCACGGATGCATTGCCCTCGGCAGAGGGCCCCGCGCACACCCCGGGCCTCTGACTGACACCGCACCGCTGTGCGGGGGCGGAAGAATGCACGGAAGACTGACTGCACGGGGCGGCCGCTTGTCCTTGTCACGCCTGACTGCTTGTCCTTGTCACGCCTGGTGTGTGTCCACGTGTCTGTCCCAGTTGTTGACCATAAGACTGCTCGCGTGACTGGTCAAGTGCCGTCGGTTGTGAGGATGGACTCATTAGGGGTTGTGCCTTGTGCGCCTGCTGCCAAGTTGTCTAGGTGGCCTGGCAAGCGCGTCCGCTAGCCAGTGGGATAAAAGTGATCAGCTGCGAGGCGTGCTTGTTGGTGTGAAAAACTGGTTTGGCAGGAGGGGCAGTGGTCCAAAGACGCGCTTACTGGCTGGGGCTGTCGTAGATGCAATCGTGTCTCAGGCCCGCTGACAACGCATTACCGTATGTGACTCGTTCATGTACATGTACTATGGGACGACACGCAACAGGACTGTCGGCTATGCAATACGTGTAATGTGCATATGAATGCCGACCCGCGTAAGGATCCAGTCCCATGGGTCAGGCCCCCTGGCCAGGCATGGATAATAAGGTGATGCAGAGCACTAAAATGACTTTCGTACGTTACGCATATGTTGCTGTCCATGCTAGCAGCTACACGTGCGATGACTTTGTCCAGCATTGTCTCGAACATGACCAAGCCGCTGGCTTCATAGTAAGGGTTGTCAGCCACCGGCATCCAGAGCCCGCACTGGATTAAGAGATGCATTCCATTCGCTGCCAACCATAACAACTATAACGCAGCTTGGCAAGTACATGTCGCGACAGGGCATTCGGCTGCCCACGGTTGCGACCTCAGCGCAGCCGCGACTGTCGGAACGGTTGTGGGGCTCGGGCCCCAAACGCTGCGGCCTGCAGAGCGCACGAGTGCATAACTCGTTCAAAAGTAATGCATTACCGTACAATGGGAGGCGGCCCACTGCACGCCCGCACGAGCAAGGCCTCATACAGGAACGCCGACAGCCGAGGGGGGACGCAATGCCGCCGCAGACAGTTTGCTCACCGCTGCCCACCCGACAACTAGCACAGTACTTGTCCCTAAGCGAGCCAGCCAAGCGATTGATCCCCATCGCCCCGGCCTTCGCCACCGCTCTGGTGCGTGCACAGGGGTCCCGTGCCACGTGGCACCTGCCGCTACCCACCTGTTGCCTCGTACCGGCATCGCATGGAAGGCGCCTGTAGGCCGCAACTGCTGTGTCGTTTGGTACCTACCCGCATCACGCCACCCTGCAATATCCTTGCTACTTCAGAGTTGGTGCCCAGTCTTGCTACGCCAGGCGTCCAGCACCCAGCAAAGCCCTCCTGGCCACCAAACCTCACTGCGCGCCTGCCTTCCGCCTACCTGTTTCCCTCCCCCTCCACCCGGCCCCCCACACCAGGCGCTGCTGCTGCAGCTCCCGCTACCACCTCCGGCATCAGCAATATCAGCGGGGAAGCACCACGGTGCACGCTCAACGAGCACTCCTACCTCCGCCCTCTCAGCAGCACTCCAGGCGCCAACCTGGCAGGCAGGGCCGGGCTCGGATCCTACCATCCTCGGCCACAATGAGTATACATCTGACGGCATATCTATAGGCGTCCCGGACTGCAGCGGGGAACATGGAGACCCGCGGCAGGGCCGGCAACTAGGCCATGGCCCTGCTGCTGCCCTCCCCACCGCCTCCATGGGCCCGATGCCGCTCACTAGTCCGGTTGCCGCCTCCCAGCAGCTGCAGCAACTGAAGCAACAGCAGCAGCAACAGCTGCAGCAAACATTTCAGTACCACTTAGGGTGGGGTGGCAGCAGTGACCTTCGCGCCAAGGTCTTGGACGCGGCCATGCCACGTGGGCTGGTGGTGGAGGCGGTGGCGGCGGCGGCGCGGGCGGTGGCGCTGCACCCGCACACCAGCGCCCTGCAGCGCGAGGCGGAGGCAGCGGCGGCATCAGCATGGGCATCATCAGCAACATCGGCAGCAAGTTCTGAACCTTCAGCTGCTGCGATAGCCCCACAGCGGGAGAGCGAAACGGCCATGGATGAGGGCGCAGAGGGAGCAGCAGATGCGGTGAAGGCGGGAACCGGGGTCGCGCCGGCTGTTGAGCAGGGTCAGGGTCAGGGCCAGCAGGTGGCGGGGAGTGCAGGCGGGATGGGAACTGCAGCTGTGGGTTATGGTGGAGCAGCTGCGTGGGCGGTGGGGAGGGAGCTGTGCGCTGAGGTGGTGGACAGCCTCAACAAGCACCACGGGCCGTACTGGCAGTGCATGGCGGAGCTGGTTGGACTGCCCAATGCTGCGTCAGCGGCGGCGGCCAGCAAGGGCGGCGGCAGCAGCGGGACAGGGAAGTCTATGGGTACGAGCAGTGCTTCGGTGTCAGACAGCGGCGGCACCGCAAGCAGCAGCAGCAGCAGTGGGGATGGGGGTGCTGATGGGACGGGGGCTGACGGCGCTGGGGGCAGCGGCGGTGCAGTCAGCCGCGGGGGGCGCTTGCACAGAGGCGGGGTGTGTGCGAGCGGCGCGCCGTTAGAGGAGCGGTGCAGGGCGTGGAGGGCGCATGAGATGCATGTGCGGTTTGTGGTTGGCGCGTGGGAGTTCCTGCTTTTCAAGTAGGGGTCATGCCAGGTCATGCTGCGGCATTACCCTCTCCTATTAGGTCATGCTGCCGCGGAAGCAGGTTGCAGGTGCAACTTGTTGCGCCGTACGAGAGGGACGGTTTTCTGGTGTAGAAAGATGCGTACTGTGTCCAAGCTCCCTTGGCTGGGGAGTGCCCCTTCGGTCTGCTTCGGTCCACACGTGTGATACGGACAGCCTCTCCATCTGGACATGTGCCGCTATGCCGTGCATGCCGTGTCGCCGGTGCCCCGAACGCCGGGTGCTTCATAACTGATGAGCGTGACAACACCCTCTTACTTTGCATGGACAGGGCCACTAGGGACACAATCGCTCATGCAATGCGATGCAGTACAATGCAGAGTATCATCATGCTGTGAGATTTAACGTGCAATACGGTATACCATTACCGTGCTGTTGTGGCCCTAGTACGCATGACGCCGCCTGCTGGCACTTGCTGAGCGCCCCTGGCGCCACCACTCTGACTGCCTCACACTAGGCCAAGTCCGTCACAGGCTCACAGCACAGCTGAATTATTAAGCACCTGGAAGCACCAGGCTAGGTTACGTTCAGGAAAGGTGGGGACCGGGTTCTGTTGTGGTGTCGTAACACTCCCATCACACGAAGAGGACAACGAGACATCCCTCTCACATCAACATGACCCGGTAGGGCCAAGCAGGGCCAAGACCATGTAGCAGCCGTGGGACTACGGTACACCGAAACGCCCCTCACTAGAGCAGTAGCAAGATGAGGTGATACTCTTAGGCTGAGCTCAAGCATAGGACGGTATGCGCCGGCCCACCCTGCCCGCGTGCTGTTTCGTTTCACTTCGTTGTTTACAGGGGACCCCTGTGCTGTGGCAGCCGCTGGATGGGCCACCACGTCACCGCGCCACCTGCCTGGCCCTGGAGGCCCAGCTGCCGGTCCCACACCCTCCCGGTCCCCGACCCCATGCACTGCCCCCCGCCCACCGCCATAGGCCGGGCCCCACACGCCCAGTCTGACCCTGTCGTACAAACCGACCTGGCACGCTCGCCAATCGGCGTCCTCGCCCGACTGATCGCCGGACGAAGCCGCATGACCGACTGTGGCAGTTGATCCCTATTCAAGCTACTTATACTAATTTAGTACAATTAGATGACAACTGCCGAAAAGGTAATATAACTGGGCTTCTAGCTCAGTGGTAGAGCAGTCGACTGCAGATCGACAGGTCTCCGGTTCGATCCCGGAGGGGCCCTTTTGCCGCTCGCTCGCTCGCTCGACGACAGCTCGCACCCTTGGACTGCACTGCTTTGGCGTTTTCCCTTTGGACCCATGGCCCCTTCTCTTACTTCTTGGCATCGCCATACAATAGGCTTGCCTTTCAACTGGAGGTGCGCCAAGCCGAGCTCCGGCAACTTTTGCCACGATGATGCGCTTGGCTCGAGCCTTCGCGTCGGTCCTATTTGCCCTGGCATATCTAGGCCGGCAGAAATCGTGATTTCATTAGTGCACGCGGACGTAGGGTCGCCGGCGCTTCTGGGGAAGCGCCAGAAAAGGGCGAGGCCCTGTATGGGGCCCTTTGCCGCCTTGTGGACCAGGCGTGAGGGCTGACCAGCACTGCGGAAGTGCGTATACAGACCGTGCGACACCTGGTAGCTCCGGCATTCTGCAGCAAATAATTGGTCAAGGTTGTTATTATTGCAGATAGTGCCAAAGGAGGGCTCATTGTACGGCCTGAAAGGGCGGGGAAGCAGCTGCCCTCCCGCCCCTAGTTTGAGGGGAGGGCAGCCTGCATGCCCCATGACCACCAAACGTGGCCATATTGCCTGTACTTGCCCCCAACAGCAACAAGCAGACGTAGTAAAGTGCAATAGGCCAGGCCCTAGGGACTTGACAAGTTCTGGCAGGTTATGGTCGCATCCCTCATACAGCAGTGCACACAGCCACCCATTCATGGTGCAGTTGGCGAAGTGTGCGTAGTCATGCCCAGAGCCGTGTGAAGTGGATGTCGTCGTTAATTTTTGTCATGAAAGCTTGGCAGGTCATGGTCCCATTCCACAGCAGTGCGCACAGCACTGCAGCCACCCATGAAGAACCCCTTTCGGGTGTGGGCGCTGGACTGCAAACGGAACCCGCGCCGGACGTCCATCATGCTCGGCTGGCGACACACGGTGCAGGCAGCTGCGCAAGTGGATCTGCTCATCCGGGCTGGCAGCTTCTGCCTGCCGTTGGCGCCAGCGTGGCCCACTCCGTCCACCTGCCCGTTAAGATGATTCCAGCGCTGTCCGAGCCGTACCACGTGGAGCTTGTCCTGCACAACCTCCACGTCAGCCTGGCGCATCCGGGCGTCACTGCGGCTTCGCTGACTGCAGCTGGCTATAGGTGGCTGGGGGACCTCATGAGCGGGGACAGGTGCAGGTGGTCTCGGAGCACCTTGCCGGGGGGTCTGGCATTGAGGAGTTTATCCTCCGGTGCGACTTCGTGAAGGCGTGCATCCGGGTGGGAGCCGACGTTGACCCTGGCCTGGACCAGCTACCACGGTAAGCCTACCCGCACGCACGGGACGCTGTGCCTGGTGGCCTACCGGCCACGGCCGGACCTCAGCCTAGAGGAGCGGCCGGCGTGCATCGACAGGGCTGCAGTAGGGGGAGCACCGCTGGCGCCGTCCCACCAGGCCGCTCACCCTCGGCCGGCGGCCATGCAGGACGGGCGAGGACAGCCGCCTCAACCTCACGCCATGCAGTCATCTGCCTTCATCCGGGGCAACCACGTGCTTGCCCAGGGCTGCAGTGAGCCCCTGCGCGTTGAGTGCGTGGGACCTCAAGGGGTGGTCATCCTCGTGGGGCGCAACGGGGCGCGCAGCAGCCGCCGGGCCGCTGAGTTGCGCAGGTGCACGGAGGAGGTGGACCCCCCGACTCAGCCGCAGAAGTTTCAGGGCCTGTACAGCACAGCGTGTGTGCGAGTTGTGCGGCAAGCGGCAGCACACAGCGGCACGGTGCATGCTTGTGTGTGAAGGGTGCAACACTGGCTGCCACGTGAACTGCGCCGGCCTGGCGCAGGAGCCGCCTGGTGACTGGGTGTGCCCCTACTGCTGCCTCTTGCTGGGCCGGCTTGACCAGCTGCCGCAGAGCGTCGCACCACGGTCGCCCCCGTGCCTCCGTATGGCGGCGTTGGCGCGCCAGCCCCGCAGAGTACGCCCGCTGCAGCACCCTGGGGTGACTCTGCTCGGTCTGCTGCTGTGGCACGCTCGTCCACCCCTCGGGCGGGCATCGGGTCACCTGTGTGGGATGCCAGTGACAGCGCCCGCACCCCGGCGGCCCCGCACGCGGCATCTGGGGACGGGGTGTCGCCACCACCGCCGGGCGGCCACGGCACGCCCATGGACCCCATGGCGGTGCCCCTGGCGGCAGCACAGCAGGCGGGCGGGCGGCCATGCCGGGGGACTCCACAACATCAGCAGGAGCAGCAGCGACAGCAGCGACAGCAGTGGCAGCAGCAGCAGCAGCAGCAGCAGGGGCAGCAGGGGCAGCAGGGGCAGTGGCAGGAGCAGCAGCAGGCGCATGAGCAGCCGTTGAGGTCACAGCAAGGGCGGCCGCCCCCGGCGTGGAGCCAGCCAGGGGGCAGTCGGTCGGGCCAGCAGCCAGTGCAACAGCAGCAACAGCCGGAACGGCATGTGGAGCAGCAGGGGCGGGCAACGGCGCAGCCAGGGCGGGCGCAGCAGGCACCAGGGGAGCTGCCGTAAAAAGGGCCGCGCTTGGGGCAGCAGCCGCCCGCCAGTCGGCGGCAGCCACAGCAGCAGCAGCACGGGCCACCGGCGGCGGGATCCGGCACTGGGCGCAGGCAGGAACAGCCGCTGGGATCGACAGCGGGAGTGGGGCCTTCAGAGAGCGGTACCGGCGGCGGGCCCGCCACAGCTACCCTCGCACAAGGAGGGTCGCCCGTACCTGGCGCGGCTGGCGCAGGTGTACAGCGGATGGAGGTGGACTACCGCCCCTCGCCTTTTTGGCGGCGGTCTCCCGACACCCCAGCTGCTCAACCTGCTGCCAAGCGTCCGGCCGCCCGCCCCACGGGCGCCTCCAGTCTGCGGGCAGGATTCCTTAAACAGACCACCGGGCCGGCAGGCGCCACACCGCCACCGCAACAGCTCTGGCGGGGCTAGCAGCGACAGCGACGCCTATGGGGCCATCCTGGTTGGGACAAGCCGGCAGTCTTTGCTCGCCGCCATGCAGGGACCAGCAGAGCCACCGGACGCCCCTGCGGACCCTGGTGGGGGTCTGTTCCACCAGGCGCTGTGGGAGCTGCGGGCTTCCTACCAGGTGTGTGCTAGGTGCGCTGGCCAGGAGCACCTGCTGGCATACCAGGGAGACGTGGACCAGTGGCAACGTGTCATGGCGGAGGGCCATTTACCCGCAGCAGCACGCACGGCCCTGATGGGGGCAGCCGCTGCTCTACAGGCGGAGCTGGATGTGGCGCAGCTGGCAGGGGGTGGGCTGTGAGGGGCACCTAGGCGGGCCCCTTGCTTTCGGTCAGGAGTAGGAGCTTGTGACTGGGGCTCTTGGTCGTCCGTCGGGCTTGGGTTTCGTGTCCCTGCTGGCTGGGCGGCTGATGTTGCGGTGGGTCCGGTGCCTGGTCGCCACGGCTTTCGGGGGTTGGCGCCCTTGCTGTGGGGGCCGCAGTGGGTATTGCCGGTTGTTGGTCTGTCGGCCTTGGCTTACTTTTGCTGGGGTGGCGGTCGGGTCTTGTGTCGGGGGGTGTTCTGGGTGTCGTGGGCCGGGAGTGCCGCCCGTTGATTGGGGGTCTTTCCTTTGGGTGCAGGCAGGGGTTGGGGTCGTGGCAGCTGCTGGGGGCTTGGCGTTGGGTGCCGTCCTGGACCGGGTGCTGGCCCTTGGTGGGGCGGTGGGTTTGCTGTGTCGTGGGCGTCTCTGGTTTCCTCTTGTGGGGGATGGTTGTGTGGGCCGGGCTTGGTGCGCCCTTGCTTGTTTCCTTGGTTGCTGGTGCTTTGGGTGCCAGAGTTCGTGCGTGTTGAGGGTGTGTTCCCCGCCCTCCCTGTGACTTCTCCTCATCTTTCTTCATTTCTGTGGTTCCTACCTTTCTGTGTCTTTTGGCCTGTTCCCTTGGTCCTGTGCTTTGGTGTTTGGTTTCAGGTCCTCGATCTCCTCGTCTAGGTGTGCCCTGCCTTTGGTTGGGGTGCGCTGGGTTTGGGCGTTCGGTGGTGCTGGTGCTTGCCTGTGCTGGTTGGGCTTGGTTTCCCGCTGGCTTGTCCATTCCCGTCTCCTTACCTGTAAACCTTTCCACACAAAAAAGCCATGCAAAGCAAAGGCAGCGTGCTGTACCAGTGCTGTACGGCATGGTATGCCACCATTACATTGCGCTTCATAATTGAGTTTGCGCATTCTCTTTATGGAGAAGAAGCACTGTCTGATTCTCTGAACGCCGGCCGTCGGGCGGGCGGGGCGTACTGTACACATGTCCTTGCTACTCCTGCGCTTGCAGAGGGGTTCAAGTTGACTTGCTTCTGCTTGCTGTTTACACTTGCGTGGGCGCATCAGGGACATCCCTTGGTGCACACGCGCGGTCTGGGGCATCGCAAGTAAGTGCTTTCACTTGCACAATCACCAGGTGCCGCACGGTCCGTATACGCACTTCCGCAGTGCTGGTCAGCCCTCACGCCTGGTCCACAAGGCGGCAAAGGGCCCCATACAGGGCCTCGCCCTTTTCTGGCGCTTCCCCAGAAGCGCCGGCGACCCTACGTCCGCGTGCACTAATGAAATCACGATTTCTGCCGGCCTAGATATGCCAGGGCAAATAGGACCGACGCGAAGGCTCGAGCCAAGCGCATCATCGTGGCAAAAGTTGCCGGAGCTCGGCTTGGCGCACCTCCAGTTGAAAGGCAAGCCTATTGTATGGCGATGCCAAGAAGTAAGAGAAGGGGCCATGGGTCCAAAGGGAAAACGCCAAAGCAGTGCAGTCCAAGGGTGCGAGCTGTCGTCGAGCGAGCGAGCGAGCGGCAAAAGGGCCCCTCCGGGATCGAACCGGAGACCTGTCGATCTGCAGTCGACTGCTCTACCACTGAGCTAGAAGCCCAGTTATATTACCTTTTCGGCAGTTGTCATCTAATTGTACTAAATTAGTATAAGTAGCTTGAATAGGGATCAACTGCCACAGTCGGTCATGCGGCTTCGTCCGGCGATCAGTCGGGCGAGGACGCCGATTGGCGAGCGTGCCAGGTCGGTTTGTACGACAGGGTCAGACTGGGCGTGTGGGGCCCGGCCTATGGCGGTGGGCGGGGGGCAGTGCATGGGGTCGGGGACCGGGAGGGTGTGGGACCGGCAGCTGGGCCTCCAGGGCCAGGCAGGTGGCGCGGTGACGTGGTGGCCCATCCAGCGGCTGCCACAGCACAGGGGTCCCCTGTAAACAACGAAGTGAAACGAAACAGCACGCGGGCAGGGTGGGCCGGCGCATACCGTCCTATGCTTGAGCTCAGCCTAAGAGTATCA
>VFQN01006337.1_pt1 | contig 13597 bp, 12 predicted proteins | sample 3512371 | NCBI WGS metagenome assembly VFQN01 (sample SAMN10412370, study PRJNA504923) | tailings metagenome | isolation source: Replicate 2 from Balatoc abandoned mine | place: Philippines: Itogon, Benguet | collected 2017-08-28
CGATGCGCGGCGCTGCATCTCATACCTCACGATCGAGCATGACGGGCCGATCCCGGTCGATCTGCGCCGCGGGCTCGGCAACCGCATCTATGGCTGCGACGATTGCCTCTCGGTGTGTCCGTGGAACAAGTTCGCCGACACCGCCGCGCGGCACAAGGCGTTCCTGCCGCGCGCCGAACTGGTCGCACCCTCGATCGCGGACCTGCTCGCGCTCGACGACGCCGGGTTCCGGCGGGTGTTCGCGGGGTCGCCGATCAAGCGGATCGGACGCAACCGGATGGTGCGCAACGCCGCGATTGCAGCGGGAAACAGCGGCGATGCGCGGTTTCGCACCCGGCTGACCGAGCTGACCTCTGACGAATCCGACATGGTCGCCGAGGCGGCGGCATGGGCGCTCGCCGAACTGGCGCTATGACGTCAGCGCCGCAGCGCGTTCACGCAGCTGTCGACATTGGCATCGCGCCCGTCCGGTGTGCGGGCATCGACATGCGTAGCGATCGGGTCGGCGCCGGTCTTCGGCGCGTAGTAGTAGATATCGAGGGTGCAGGCGGTCCCGGCGAACTGCAATTTGCGGCCCGCTCCCTCGACCACGTCGAGCCGCGGCTTGCCGAACTGCGACAGCGCGGCATTCGCCTGCTGGCCGACGAGGCTGTTGTTCTGCGTGATGCGCGGCGGGGTCGAGGGCGGGCGCGGCGCCGCGACGGGCTGGCTGGGACGCGGGATCGCCGCCGAGCTGGCGCAGCCCGCAAGGAAGAGGGTCGAGGCCGCCAGCATCGGCAGCGCGTTGATTTTCATGCTTTCCTATCCCGCAGGTGCAACAGGTGGACGGCCATAGCGGCGCTGAGGATCGGGGCCAACAGATTGGCGATGGGTACCACGAAGCTTGCGGCGGACAGCAACCCGAGCGACCAGCGCGCCGACCGGTCGAAGCGCGGCCGGTCGGGATGGCGCGCGAGCACCATCGCCTCGAGGTCGCGCCCGAGCAGGACCGCATTGACGAACAAGGCGAAGAGCGGCGTGCCGATGCCGGTGATCAGCAGCAACAGATACACCGGCAGCGCAAGCAAATTGCCGCCGACCAGCCGGGCGAGCGAGGCGAGCGCCAGCGCAATATTCTGCCGCCAGCCGACATCGACCGCGCGGCTCGCTGCGGCCGGATAATGGCGTCCCTCGACATCAGCGACGATCGCGTCGGCGAACAGGCCGACGACGACGATCGCAACCGCGCGGAAGAGCAGCCAGCTGCCTGCGATCAGCGCGAGGACGATCAGCAGTCCGGCGGTGTCGAGCCACAGGCCGCTCAGCCACTGCCAATGCTCGAGCGCCCAGCGCAAGCCGAAGAAGATCGCGGCGCCCGCGGCGACGAAGATCAGCAGCGTCAGCGCGAGGCTCTGCGCAAGGACGCGGAGCACCCGCGGGCTCGGCAAGTCCCTGAGCGCTAGCAGGAAAGCGTGGATGGCGCGGCTCATGAGTGCGAGGGTTGCGCGGGCGTGCGCCGCGCGTCAAGCCGCCGTGCTTGCCTTGGCGCGCGCTCCCCACTAAAGGCGCGCGCAGCTTTTTCCCTTACAGCACAGGATTTTTCATGGCCTCCACCGCCCGTTTCGACGTCGTCGCCATCGGCAACGCCATCGTCGACGTCATTGCCCGCGCCGAAGAGTCGCTGATCGAATCCGAAGGCCTGGTCAAAGGATCGATGCGCCTGATCGACGCCGAAGAGGCCGAGCGTCTCTATGGCGCGATGGGGCCGGCGGTCGAAATGTCGGGCGGATCGGCAGCGAACACGCTCGCCGGGATGGCCGCGCTCGGCCGTCCCTGCGCCTTCATCGGGCAGGTGGCCGAAGACCAGCTCGGCCATGTCTTCACCCACGACCTGACCTCGCTCGGCGTTGCGTTCAACACGCCGCCGCTGAGTGCCGGCGCGCCGACCGCCCGCTGTTTGATCCTCGTCACGCCCGACGGTCAGCGGACGATGAACACCTTTCTCGGCGCCTCGCAGACGCTGGGTCACGGCGCGCTCGACGCCGCGCTCATCGCCGATGCCGATATCCTCTATCTCGAAGGCTATCTGTGGAATGCCGACGCCTCGCGCGACGCGATGGCGGAGGCGATCGGGCTGGCGCGCGCCGCCGGCCGCCGCGTCGCCTTCACCCTGTCGGACACCTTCGTGATCGCCGCGCATGGCGAGGATTTCCGCCGCATGATCGCGGCGCACGAGATCGACATCCTCTTCGCCAACGAAGCTGAATTGCTCGAACTGGCGCAGGAAGGCGATTTCGAAGCGGCGCTCGCCAAGGTCGCGGCCGATGTACCGCTGCTCGTCGCGACGCGCGGCGAACATGGTGCGGTCGCGATGACGGGCGGCGAACGCACCGAAGTCGCCGCCGAGGCGATCGATCATGTCGTCGACACCACCGGCGCGGGCGACCTGTTCGCCGCCGGTTTCCTGAGCGGTCTCGCCGAGAAGCGGTCGATGGCCGATTGCCTGACGATGGGCGCGGTTTGCGCGCGCGAAATCATCGCGCAGGTCGGCCCGCGTGCGCAGGTCGATCTCAAGGCGAAGGTCGCCGAACGGCTAGCATAGGAACTTTCATCCCGCCGAAGCGTCCTATGCCCCATCACAGGCATAGGGAGGCTTCTCATGGCCGATGAAATCCACACGACGCGCGATCCCGACGGGACGACGCACACCACGACGGTTATCGACCGCGAACCGCGCCGCGGCGGCGGGATGGGCTTTGGCCTGATCTTCCTCGTCGCGATCGCGGTCGCCGCCTTTTTCGGCTTTCAGTTCCTTGCGAACGACAAGACCGAGAGCGGTGCGATCACCGAAGCCGCGCAAAAGGTCGGCAACGCCGCCGAGAATGTCGGCGACGCCGCGCAGAAGGCGGTCGAATAAGCTTCAGGTTTCTGCCGGCTCCGGGTGCTTCTTGAACAGCGCCCGGTCGGCGGGGCCGAAACCGCGGGTCCAGATCAACCAGGCGTAAATGGCGAGGATCAACGGCACGCCGATCAGCAGCTCGGCACATTCGGGAAGCTGCGTCGCGCCCCAGCCGAGCACCGCGGCGCCCGCCGTAGCCCAGATCAGTGCCCAGCGGAGGCTGTTCACCGGCGCCTTCAGGACGTGGGCGAGCAGCCGCGCCTTGACCACCGAGGCGAAACCGAGCGCGAGCATCAGCGCCAGCGCGACGGCGACGGCATAATAGATCGGGTCGAGTCCCATCGACTTCGCCAACAGGATCAGCGTGACGCTGAGCACCGCCTGTAGCGCGAGCGTCGCGAGGCTGATCAGCAGGTTGCGGTGGCGCGCGACATAGACGAGCGCCGCCTCGCTGACGACCGCGGTCGCCGCGACGACTTCGGCTGCGAGCAGGAAGGCCAGCGCGCCGGTGCCGCTGACGAATTGCGGGCCGACAAGGCCCATCACCGCTTCGCCCGGGATGCCCAGCGCGAGCGCGATGCCCGCCTGCGCCGCGATGATCCAGAAACCGACCTGGCTGACCTGCGCCGCCACGGCCGCAAGCTTGTTCTCGGCCAGATTGCGCGTGATCACCGGGCCGAGGATCGGCTCGAAGCTGGTCTTCAGCTTCTGCGGCAGCGAGGCGACCTGCTGCGCCATATAGTAAATGCCGTAGATCGCCGGCGAGGTGAACTGGCCGAGGATGAAGAGGTCGAGGCGGCGCGTGCCCCATTCGATCGCGTCGGCGGCGGCGAGCGGCGCGTTGCGCCGCGCAACTTTGACCAGATGCGCGGGGTGCGGCTGCCAACCCCGGGGGCCGCCATAGTGGCGAATCATCGGGATCAGCGCGGTCAGAAAGGCGCCGATCATCGCCGCGGCATAGGACAGCATCAGCCCGTCGCGCTTCGACACGAAGAAGAAGCCGGCGGCCGCAATGCTGATCACCCACGGTTCGACGACCGCGCGCGCGCGCACCGTCGCGCCGACGTCGAAGCGATAGGCGCAGGCGGCAAGCGCAATGTCGGTGCCCGCAATCGCGAACACCAGCAGCGCCATCCAGCGGTCGGTGCTGTCGATATCGCCCGAGGGGAACATCAGCTGCGGCAGCAGCGCGAGCAGCAGCGAACCCAGCGCCGAGGCGACAAAGGCGACGAACATGCCGTCCCACACCACATGCCGGTGGTCGGCATCGGGGGCGCTCAACTGCTCGGCAAGGCCGCGCTTGAGGCCTAGCGTCGCGAGCTGCGCGACGAGTTCGATGACGAGCACGGCAAAGGCGAAGCGCCCGACCGCTTCGGGGCCGTACCAGCGGCCGGCGAAATAGAGGAAGGGCAGGCGCGCGACGAGGCGCAGGATGAAGCCGAAGAAATTGGTGCGGCCGCCCTTGGCGAGCGCAGCGGTGTCCGCGTCGGCCATTTCGGTGCCGGCGGAATCGGGGGTGTGCGCTTTCGCGCTGTCCGTCTGGCTCAAGCCTGGCGCCCCTTTGCTGTTTCCCCGGCAGGCAATTTAGCGCCGCGAGGGAGGGCAGGCAATTGTTTGAACGCGATCATCGGCCCTCTGGTCTGAGCGGCCGGCTGAGCAGTGCCTGAATGGCCTCGCCCGCGCGGATCTCGCCCGCGACGAGCCGCGCAACGGCATCGGTGATCGGCATGTTGATGCCGTCGGCGTGCGCCGCGGCTGCCACGACAGGCGCACTGAACGCGCCCTCGGCTACCGTGCGGCGGTCGGCCATCAGCGTTGCGGCGTCCTCGCCGCGGCCGAGACCTTGGCCTAACGCGAAGTTTCGCGAATTGGACGAGGTGCAGGTGAGGACCAAGTCGCCGAGTCCCGCGAGGCCCGCGAGCGTTTCCGGCTGCGCGCCGCGCGACAGGCCGAACCGCGTCATTTCGGCGAAACCGCGACTGATCAGGGCGGCGCGGGCGTTGAGGCCAAGCCCGGCGCCGTCGACGATACCGCACGCGATCGCGAGAATATTCTTCACCGCGCCGCCGATCTCGGCGCCGATCATGTCGGTCGACACATAGGGACGGAAATGGGGGCGCGCGAGCGACCGGGCGATCGTCTCGGCAGTCGCGGTGTCGGCCGCGGCAAGGGTAATTGCGGTGGGAAGGCCCGCGGCGACTTCGTGGGCGAAGGTCGGGCCGGACAATACCGCCAGCGGCCGGTCGGGCGCAACCTCGCCGGCGATATCGATCGGGAAAGCGAAGCTCTCGGCCTCCATGCCCTTGCTGCAGAAGACGAGCGGGGCGTTGCCCGAAGGCAGGTCGGTCAGCACCGCGCGCAAGAAGGGCACCGGAACGACGACGAGCAGCGCGTCGCAGTCCGCCAGATCGCCAAGATCGCCGGTCGCGGTGAGCGACGGCGAGAGCTTTGCGCCGGGCAGGAACAGCGGGTTGCGATGCTCGGCGTTGATCGCGGCGACAACCTCGTCCTCGCGTGCCCACAGCCGCACCAGAGCGCCCTCGGCCGCGAGCATCTGCGCGAGCGCGGTGCCCCAAGCGCCGCCGCCGACCACACCGAAATTCGAATATGACGTCATGCCTTCACTCCCGCTCCACGCACCGCTTCGGCCGCGGGATCGAGCGGCCAGCGCGGGCGTGCCGCGGTGTCGAGCGGGTCGGTGAGCCCCGCTGCAAAGCGCTCGGCGCCCGCCCAGGCGATCATCGCGCCATTGTCGGTGCAGAGCCAGAGCGGCGGCGCGACGAAGGGTTTGTCGAAGCGGCTCGCAAGGTCGGTGAGCGCGGTGCGGATCGCGCCGTTCGCTGCAACCCCGCCCGCGACGACGAAGGCGGTCGCCTGCGGAGCGGCGGCGAGCGCGATGCGGCTGCGGTCGACGAGGCAGTCGACGACCGCCTGCTGGAAGGAGGCTGCGAGGTCGGCGGTGCTATGCTCGCCCGACGCCGCGGCGCGCGCGACCGCGCTTTTGAGGCCCGCGAAGGAGAAATGCGGTTCGGCGCCGCCGACGAGCGGGCGCGGCAGCGGCACGGCCTTCGGGTCGCCGTCCTTGGCGATGCGTTCGACCGCGGGGCCGCCGGGATAACTGAGGCCGAGCAGTTTCGATGTCTTGTCGAAGGCTTCGCCCGCGGCGTCGTCGATCGTGGTGGCAAGGCGGCGATAGGCGCCGACGCCTTCGACGAGCAGCAATTGGCAATGCCCGCCCGAAACGAGCAGCAGCAGATAGGGAAATTCGAGCGATGCGTCGGTGAGGCGCGGGCTCAGCGCATGCCCCTCGAGATGGTTGACGGCGACCAGCGGCTTGTTCGCGGCGTGCGCGAGCGCCTTGCCGGTGACGAGGCCCACCATCACCCCGCCGATCAGGCCGGGGCCGGCGGTCGCGGCGATCGCATCGACATCGGCGAGCGTCACGCCGGCGTCCGCCAGCACCCCTTCGACGAGCGGCGCGAGCCGGTCGACGTGCGCGCGCGCCGCGATCTCGGGAACGACGCCGCCATAGGGTTTGTGCTCGGCCTCCTGCCCCGCGACGCGGTGCGCAAGGATGCGCCGGTCGCTGTCGACGAGCGCTGCCGCGGTTTCGTCGCAGCTCGATTCGAGGCCGAGGATCAGAGTCATATTGTTGCGCGCCCTTTACCCGCCTCTTTGCAGGCAGGGCAAGCCGCGCTAGCAGCGCGCATGGCCTCGATCCCGCTTCCAACCCCCGCCCGTCCGCTGCGCATCGGCACGCGCGCGTCGCCGCTCGCGCTCGCGCAGGCGAATATGGCGGCGGCGGCGCTGACCAAAGCGCATGCGCTCGACCTTGCGGCGCTCGAAATCGTGCCGATGACTGCGACCGGCGACCGCATCCAGGACCGCGCGCTTGCCGAAGTCGGCGGCAAGGCACTCTGGACGCGCGAACTGGATGCGGCGCTCGACGCGGGCGACATCGATATCGCGGTGCACAGCCTGAAGGACGTCGAGACGATCCGCGACGCGCGCTTTGCGCTGGGCGCGATGCTCGAACGCGCCGATCCGCGCGACCGGCTGGTCGTGCATGACGTCGAGGCGGCAAGCATCCTCGACCTGCCGCACGGCGCGCGGCTCGGCACCAGCAGCCCGCGGCGCGCGGCGCAGGTCAAGCGGTTGCGGCCCGATCTGGTGACGACCTTGCTGCGTGGCAATGTCCAGACGCGGCTGTCGAAACTGGCCGACGGCGATGTCGATGCGACGCTGCTTGCCGCCGCGGGGCTCGACCGGCTCGGGATGTTCGATGTCGGGGCCGGGCAGGCAATCGACCTGTTGTTGCCCGCGGCGTCGCAGGGTGCGATCGGGATCGAGTGCCGCGCCGACGATGCCGCGACCTTCGCGCTGCTCAAAGCGATCGACCATGTCCCGACGCACCATGCGGTTTTGGCCGAGCGGGCGTTGCTTGCGGCGCTGGGCGGCGATTGCCGCTCGCCCGTCGCGGCGCATGCGCACTGGCGCGACGACGGCTCGCTGCGGCTCGACGCCGAAATCTATTCGGAGGACGGCGCCGAGCATGTTGCGGGGCATGTGCTGGTCGCGGGTGAAGGCGATGCCGCGGCGCTCGCGCACCGGTTGCTCGGCGAGGCGCCCGAAGCGGTGCGGCGGCTTTTTACGATATGAGCGAGAGCCTGCCGCTGATCGTGACGCGCGCCGATCCCGGCGGCGCGGCCACGGTCGAGCGGGCAAAGGCGCTGGGTCTCGACGCGCGTCATCTGCCGCTATTTGCGGCGCGGCCGGTCGATTGGGCTGTGCCGGCGGAAGAGTTCGACGCGCTGCTCCTGACCAGCGCGCAGGCGGTGCGGTTGGCGGGGTCGGGTCTCGATGCGTTGGCACGGCTTCCGGTCTATGCCGTGGGCGCCGCGACCGCCGCGGCTGCTGAAGCGGCGGGTCTCAACGTGGCTATGACCGGGCCGGGCGATGCGCAGGCCCTGATCGACATCATGGCCTCACAAAATATCGGGCGTATTCTGTGGCTTTGCGGGCGCGACCGGTCGGCCTTTGATACGCGTGACATGACGCTGTTGGCGCTGCCCGTTTATGCCGTCGATCCTGTCGACCCGCCGCCAGGCTGGGCCGAAGCAATCGCCGCGCCCGCGGTTCTTCTGGCGCATTCGGCGCGCGGCGCGGCGCGGATAACGGATCTAGTCGGCGCCGCACGGGGGCATCTGGCGCTCGTCGCGATCAGTCCTGCAGTGGCGGAAGCCGCGGGTGGCGGCTGGACGGAAATCGCCATCGCGGCACAGCCCGATGATGCCGCAATGTTGGCAGCGGCGCATATTCTGTGCCAGAAGGAACGCTAACAGGGTCGTTCGAAAGAAACACATGGCTATCGACAGCATCGACACGTCCACCCCCGTGGGCGGCGCGGTACCGGTTAAGCGACTGTCCTTCAGGGCTCTTTTCATCGCCGCGATGATCCTGCTGCTCGCCGGCGTGGTCGGCGGCGGCTGGGCGATGAGTCGCTGGATGGCGGCCGATCCCAAGACCGAAACCGTGGCGAACGACCTCCCCGCCCCCGGCGGCGAGCTTGCTCTGGTGGCCGACACGCCCGCCGAAGCGGCCGCGGCGGCGCTGCCCGCCGGCCCCGATGCGCTGGGCGCGCGCGTCGCCGAGCTCGAACAGCGTCTCTCGCGGATCACGCTGCAGGCCGAATCGGCGTCGGGCAACGCCTCGCGCGCCGAGGGGCTGCTCGTCGCCTTCGCGGTGCGCCGCGCGCTCGATCGCGGACTGTCGCTCGGCTATCTGGAGGCGCAGCTTCGCCTCCGCTTCGGCGACGACCAGCCCAATGCGGTAAAGACGATCATCGATACCTCGCGCGAGCCGGTGACGCTCGAGCAATTGCGCGCCGAACTCGACGCGATCGCGCCCGAACTGGTCGGGCGCAACAACGACAATGGCAGCCTGTGGACGGGATTTCGCCGCGAGCTCAGCGAATTGTTCGTCGTCCGCGCGGCGGGCACGCAGTCGCCGCGCGCGTCCGAACGGCTCGAACGCGCACGCCGTTATCTCGCTGGCGGTATGGCCGACAAGGCGATTGCCGAGATCGAGGCGATGCCCGGCGCGTCGGCCGCGGGCGAGTGGCTGATCGAGGCGCGGCGCTATCATGAGGCGCGGCGCGCGCTTGACCTCATCGAGACCGCGGCGATATTGGAGCCGCGCGACGGAACCGCCGCCGCGATGGCCCGCAAGCCGGCCGTAACCACCCCCTAGCGACGCTTTTGGTGTCGCGCTGATGAAAGCCGACCCATGGCCCTCGCCGATCCGCAGCGTATCGAAGCGCTCGACCCGTTCGATCCCCTCCAGCTCGCCGACCAGCTGAGCGAAGAGGAGCGGATGATCCAGAGCGCGGCGCGCGCCTATGCCGAGGGCGAACTCCTGCCGCGCGTGACCTCGGCCTTCCTCGAAGAGCGATTCGACCGCGAGATTATGTCGGAAATGGGCCAACTCGGCCTGCTCGGCGCGACGATCGATCCCGAATATGGCGGTGCGGGGCTCAACTATGTGTCCTACGGCCTGATCGCGCGCGAGGTCGAACGCATCGATTCGGGGTACCGGTCAGCCTGCTCGGTGCAGAGCTCGCTCGTGATCCACCCGATCAATGCCTATGGCAGCGAGGAACAGAAGCGGAAGTTCTTGCCCGGACTGACCTCGGGCGAGCTCGTCGGCTGTTTCGGCCTGACCGAGCCCGACGCGGGCAGCGACCCCGGCAGCATGCGTACGCGCGCCGAGAAGATCGAAGGCGGTTATCGCCTCAAGGGCGCGAAGATGTGGATCACCAATTCGCCGATCGCCGACGTCTTCGTCGTCTGGGCGAAATCCGACGCGCACGATGGCGCGATCCGCGGCTTCGTGCTCGAAAAGGGGATGAAGGGCCTGTCGGCGCCGAAGATCGAAGGCAAGGTAAGCTTGCGCGCCTCGATCACCGGCGAGATCGTGATGGATTCGGTCGAGGTCGGCGAAGATGCGCTGCTGCCGCATGTGTCGGGCCTCAAAGGCCCGTTCGGCTGCCTCAACCGCGCACGCTACGGCATCGGCTGGGGCGCGATGGGCGCGGCCGAATTCTGCTATGAAGCGGCGCGCAACTATACGCTCGAGCGCAAGCAGTTCGGCCGCCCGCTCGCGGCGAACCAGATCGTCCAGCTGAAGCTCGCCAACATGCTCACCGAAATTTCGATGGGGCTGCAGACCGCGCTGCGCGTCGGCCGCCTGATCGACGACGGCCGCCTCGTGCCCGATGCGATCAGCCTGCTCAAGCGCAACAATTGCGGCAAGGCGCTCGATATCGCGCGCGTCGCGCGCGACATGCACGGCGGCAACGGCATTTCGGCGGACTATCATGTGATCCGCCACGCGGTGAACCTCGAAACGGTGAACACCTATGAGGGCACGCACGACGTCCACGCGCTGATCCTCGGCCGCGCGATCACCGGCATTCCCGCTTTCTCCTGAGGTGACGGCACTGGCCCCGAAACCTCTCGAAGGCCTGCGCGTCGTCGAACTGGCGCGCGTGCTCGCGGGGCCGTGGTGCGGGCAGTTGCTTGCCGACCTCGGTGCCGAAGTCATCAAGGTCGAGCGGCCCGACGGCGGTGACGACACGCGCGAATGGGGCCCGCCCTTCGTCACCGACGACGATGGCGCGAACCTGGGCGCGGCCTATTATCACAGCACAAATCGCGGCAAGCGCAGCGTCGCGATCGACATCGCGACCGCCGAAGGGCAGGCCGCGGTCCGCGCGCTGCTCGCCGACGCCGATGTCGTCATCGAGAATTACAAGGTCGGCGGGCTCGCCAAATACGGGCTCGATCCCACGCGATTGCGCGCCGATTTCCCGCGGCTGATCGTCTGTTCGATCACCGGCTTCGGCCAGACCGGTCCCTATGCGCACCGTGCGGGCTATGACTTCATCGTGCAGGCGATGAGCGGCTTCATGTCGCTGACCGGCGAGCCCGACGGCGCGCCGCAAAAGGCCGGAATCGCCTATGCCGACATCTTCACCGGCATGTATTCGACCGTTGCTATCCTCGCGGCACTGCGACGTCGTGACGTCACGAGTGCTGGCGCGCATATCGACATGGCGCTGCTCGACAGCCAAGTCTCGGTGCTTGCCAATCAGGCGGCGAACTATCTGGCGAGCGGGGTGTCGCCGAAGCGCATGGGCAATGGCCATGCCAATGTCGTGCCCTATCAGGCCTTTGCGACCGCCGACGGCCAGCTGGTCGTCGCGGTCGGCAACGACAGCCAGTATCGCAAGCTCTGCGCCATCCTCGGCGAGCCGGGCTGGGCCGACGACGCGCGTTTCGCAAACAATGCGGTACGGCTCGCGAACCGGGCGGAGCTGATCCCGCTGCTGGCAGCGAAGATCGCCACGTGGGACGCGCAGCCGCTGTCGCTCGCGCTCGAAGCCGAGGGCGTGCCCGCAGGGCCGATCAACGACCTCGCCGGCGTCTTCTCCGATCCGCAGGTCATCGCGCGCGGCATGCGGTTTCGGCCCGACGGCGCGCATATCGACGGCGTCGCCAGCCCGATCGTCATCGACGGCGAGCGCATGGTCGCGCCGACCGGCGCACCACCGCTCGCCCCATAGAAAAAGGGGCGCCCGACGGACGCCCCTTTCCCCCTTATTGTCGGAAGATCAGGATTCGCCTGATCAGAATTTGCCCGATCAGAATTTGACCGTGCCGGTCACGAAGACCTGCCGCGGGTTGCCGTAGAAGGCGGTTAGCGTGCCTTCGGTGCCGAGCGCCGAGGTCGGCAGGCCGTTGCCGCCGATGACCGGTACGCCGGTGATCGGGTTGACGTTGATGAACGTATAGCCCGACGTCTTATACTGCTTGTCGGTCAGGTTCTTGCCGAACACGCCGAGGCTCCAGCGGCCCTCGGGTGCGGTGTAGACGAGGCTGGCGTCCCACAGCGCGAAACCTTTCTGGTCGATATAGGGGTTCGGGATCTCGAACTGGTTGGTCTTGCTGCGGTACGACAGCGTCGTGCCGAAGCTGATGTCGCCGTCGCCGACCGGGGTCGAGTAGGCGAGCGTGCCGCTGGCGGTCCATTTCGGCGTGTTCTGGACGCGGCGGAAGGCCGCGACGTCGGTCGGAACGCCGCCTATGTTGGTGACGAACTTCTTGTACTTCGCGTCGATATAGCCGAGCGCGGTCGACAGCGTCAGCCGGTCGCCCGACGCCGCCAGATCCTCGCCGAGCCGCGCGCGGCCTTCGAACTCGAGACCCTTGAAGGTCGCCTTGCCGGCGTTCGACACGATGCCGCAGAAGCTGGGCAGGCCGCCGACGGTACAGGCGACCGAGCCGGGGATCTGGACGTCGGTATAGTCGGCGTAGAAGCCCGCGAGCGCGACATTGAGCCCGCCGTCGAACAGGCTGCCCTTATAGCCGAGTTCGTAGCTTTCGACCTTTTCGGGGCGGAAGCTAAGGAAAGCGGCGATCTCCGCATCGCTGCGGACGCCGTTGCCGTCGAGGTCTGGCGCATTGGCGCCGACGCCGCGCGGATCGAAGCCGCCGCCTTTGAAGCCCTGCGAATAGCTGGCGTAGAGCGTGTGGTCGGGCGTCGGCTTGAAGGTCAGCGAGGCGCGCGGGGTGAATTTGTTGAACTTGCGGCTGCCCTCGAAATCGGTGCCGGGTGCGCCGAAGGGAACGCCGGCGCCGCCGAACACCGGCGAGCCGCCGCCCAAATAATTCTGACGCAGGATCGACGCCTCGCGCTTGTCCCACGTGTAGCGGCCGCCGACCGACAGGCTGAACTGCTCGGTGAAATCATAAGTGAAATCGCCGAATACCGCCGCGGTCTTGGTATCGACATCGGCCTCGGTGAAGGCGGTCAGCCCCGCGAAGGTATTGAAGATGCGCACGTCGAACAAGGTGTCGGCGGTCGCATCGAGATAATAGAAGCCGAGCAGGCCCTTAAGGCGCTCGCCTTCATAGAGCAGCTGGAATTCCTGGCTGATCTGCTCGTTGAAATAGAAGCCGGGGACGTCGACGTCGACCGCGGGCAGCGCATCGAAATCGATCGGGGTCGCCGACTTGTCCTTGCGCCACGCGCTGATCGACCGCAGCGTCACCGTGTCGCTAAGCTCGGCGGTGACGTTCATCGCCAGACCATAGGCCTCGATGTCCTGCTTCGGATCGACCAGACCGCCGCGGCTGTCATAGACGTCGTCGAGCACCGGGGCGCCCGTCGCGAGGCTGGGGATCAGGCGGTGGCCGCCGCGCGGGTCGCTCTTGTCCTTGCTGTAATCGCCCGAGATGCGGATCAGCACCGGCTCGCCATAGCCGCCGAGTTCGATCGTGCCGCGCCCGGCCCACACGTCCTTGTTGTAGTTCTCGAGGCCGGTGGTGAGGTTGTCGCCGAAGCCGCCGCGCGACAGGCGCGCGACCGAGCCGCCGACACGCAGCAGGTCGCCGATCGGCGCGCTGGCGGTGACGATCAGGTCGGCCTGCTTGTAGGTACCGAGCGTGCCCTTGATCTTGAGCGAGAAATCCTGCGGCAGCGGGGCGGTGACATATTTGACCGCACCGCCGATCGTGTTGCGGCCATAGAGCGTGCCCTGCGGTCCGCGCAGGATTTCGATACGCTCGACGTCATAGATGTCGAGCACCGCGGCCTGCGGGCGGTTGAGATAGACGTCGTCAAGATAAAGGCCGACCCCCTGTTCGAACCCCGACACCG
>VFQN01006339.1_pt1 | contig 13592 bp, 11 predicted proteins | sample 3512371 | NCBI WGS metagenome assembly VFQN01 (sample SAMN10412370, study PRJNA504923) | tailings metagenome | isolation source: Replicate 2 from Balatoc abandoned mine | place: Philippines: Itogon, Benguet | collected 2017-08-28
ACGTGAAAGGAGACACGATGGGAAATATCTATGTGGTGGGAGATTCAACCGTCAGAATTGTGGATTACGCGACGAAGGCTGTGACAACGTATGTAATAGGATTGACTGTCCCACGAGGAATATGGCTGGATAAGGTAAACGGTAGGTCGGTGATAGGAATGACGTCATATGTAAAGACTGCACCGTTGTATGTCAATCCAGTACCAACAGCTTCCCCAACAACCGCTCCGTTTAATCCATCTCCACGTCCTTCCGGTCAGCCCACCTGGTCTCCCACTAGAATTCCGACTGCCGCTCCATCTTCCTCTCCTAAGCCTAGCGAGGAACCAACTCATGGTCCAACTTCACAACCGACCACGGCAAATCCAAGTTTCTCGCCTTCTACTCTGCCATCAAGAGCGCCGTCTTCACTTCTATCAAACCAACCCACGTTGTCCCCAACAGTAGATACCGTTAAACCTACCACAGCTCCTTCCTTCTCTCCTACCCTCAACCCGACCACGGTTAATCCAACTTTCTCACCCTCTAGTCTGCCATCAAGAGTCAAAAACAATGACGTGGTTCAGGTGAGTGCTACGTCTCGAGTGAAGTTCGTCTATGGTCAAACTCTCAATCAAGTGAGCTTGGAGACATTGGTGTCAGCTTTCCAGAACATCTCGGACAATGCTCAATCCACTGCTATCACATCGACGGTGTTGGTGGGTCAGTCATCTCCTCAATCAGTGTCAGTGTCTGGTCAACCCTCCTACATCTATGACATCGGCTTCTTGTCCAGCTATGAGATGTTGTATCATGCAGGCTATACTTCGTCTGAGTTGGCGGTGATGAAGACGACGAAGGTTCGACAGGCGATCGAGGTAGGTGAGTTCGAGAGTGTGTTACGTAACTTGGCAGTCGTTCGTAACGCGACTCAGCTGTTGAATGCCTCTAGTAGTGAGGTGAGATCTCTGAACTCAGTGATAGTTCCTGTTTCTTCATCAAGTTCGAAGGATAATGATAGTATGTCGAGAGGAACGGTGGCAGGGATAGTGGTGGGAGTACTTGGTGGATATTTGTTGGTAGGGATTGTATTGTATGTGCTTTTGAAGAGAAGAAGAGAGCAGAAATTCGAGGAGAAAGCAATCGAAGCGATTATCTAAAGGTGATTTAGAAGTATTATCCTTGACATAACAAACTGTGTTTTTATCCTTTAATGAGGCAACTGCTATCATGGTCTCTCGCCGCGTACTCTTTCCCCTTCTTTTTTGTTTCTTCTGATTCGCTCGATGATTCCCTTTTATTCATGTTTTTCTTTTGTTTCCCCTTTGTTTTGCATGCTCGATGCTTTTTTTTGTCTTCTCAGGCTTGTTCTTTTCTACGTATGAATGCGGTCTTTGCTTCATGAATATGAATAGTATTGCAAGTAGTTACTAGTATTCATGTTTTTTTATGTTCCACTCTCTCTATATTATATATTGGCTGTTATACCACAGAAATGTTATATCAAATGGTGTAATCCAAGAATTTGATCTGGTATTATCATCGATGCTTTTATTCTGGTAGCTTAAGAATGTTTAAAAATAGTTTTTATGTTGTATTCATTATTCTTTCCTTTGTTTCTTTTTATATATTTGATTGGTTGTATTGTTATTATTGTATTGGGGTGGAATCTTCAAAGGTTATCAAATATTATGATAAACTACTTCCATTACATCCTTCTTTCGCCAATTCTAATCTAATATAAATTTTATGAAATGGAATTTCTTACTTATTCTTATGTATGTTATCGTACTTTCATTCGTTAATATTCTTCTTCTTCTGAGAGTGAATGATTCAATCATCTGCCTTATTCAATGCTTTAAAATTGCGACGTTAAGTTCCACCAACAAATAGTTCGATCATTGAATAGATCTTTTGATATTGTTGAAATCAAATGGATAAAAATCTGTACAGTATATGTTGTTAAGATCATTTCATCATCAATTTCTTTAATGATATCATTACTTTGTAAGATTAATTGATAATCATGATTTTCTTCTAATCCAATACTTGTTGCAATGTGATTATTTGATGATGAGGATGTTTTACTATATAATGCTTCTTCAATTTTCTTGAAATGGGTTTGATATCGAGTACTTTTAGTTAAAATACCTATCTGTGAAAAGGTTTTAATGTTGGAGAGCATATCTTTTTCTTGATTTCTTATGTTCATTCTTGCAAAGCGTTTTCGATATAGACGATCAGTTCCTTTTGAAGCACAATTACACTACTATGACAATATAAGATTTGAAAACTTTAAAAGTTTGCCATTAATTAAGAGCGATATATGGCAATCGTACTTCATATAAGTTTGCCGATTCTCTTGTAATTTTATAGTCATGATTGGAATAGTCGTATATACTTGGCCTTACAAATTAAGAATTGATACTATCTTTAAAAGACGAACTTAACATCAGATGGAATGAATGGATTTGATATGATAAATTTATCAAAGAACTTAAAATAACTCTTTCTGACTTCTTCCTGTGACCGAACGAAGTTTCGTCGAAACAAAAACAGCTTATGCAAGATACAAGAATATCTGAGGATCAGGTAACTTATCGAAGCATAGATATTTCAATTAATGTACGAATAATCTACAAATTATATAGTATCTTATCGCATTCATTTCATAACTGAGAGTAACCACAGGTATGGCATTGGAAGATTCTGAATAAGCATGGCGGATTTCTTAGTGCGGATATTTCGTGACATTTCCTATGGTAAAAGGTATATACTCTTACGAAATATTGTGCTATCTCATAGGCTTGGTTATGCTTATTAGGTGAAGGATCTAAGGGATTGAGTGAGAGATTTGTTTGGTTGCCTCGATCAATCAATATTGTCCCAGATCTATTCTGTAAGCTTGATCTATAATCACTATGTAAGGGTAATGTCAAGGTCTGTGTCCTTCTTGATGGAAGAATGTAGTGGAAAGGTGATGAGAATTGTACAGGACATTCTAACCATAACAAAGAATGTTCTGCAATTTCTTTCCAAGATTTAAATATACCTCGTAAGAAGAATATTTGATCACATGTATTCACCGGTTTTCTACCCTGCTCCAGATTATAGTACATTCTAATTTAAAATAATAGAATGAAATCTCAATGCTAAAAAGACAGTGGCAAAATGTCATAACCAATTGTCACATAAGAAAACTATACACTTTGCAAAAGTTGGGTGAAAAAGATGACTAGAGTTGATTCGAGTTATATGAAAGGAAGAAGGTCAATCCAATAATGCACCACCACCATTACATAACTCTCTTGTTCTCCTTCAAAGAATTTATGCTCAGCACTGAAGCTTCATCTAAATTATCGATAGTCTGAAAGGTAGATGATTGATTGTTAAATATTATCAGTCCTACATACTCCTTTCGAAGCGAACATGATAACAGTTCGCGGAATCTAATGTTTTCAGGCCCGTGTTGTTCTCACCATTATCGAATAAACGATGTAAATAACGTGAAAGATAACATATAGCTTATTCTAGTAGAATTCACCAAAGATGCATATATAAACGGGGCAACCATTCAAGAGAGAACAAAATTACTTGAAACTCTATCTCCATACCAGATGGTATCACCGGTAAATATTGCATCCTTCAATATTGTTATTTGCGAAGTATTTGTAAATTGTAATAGAAATGTTTCTGGAATATATTCCTTACTTCATTAAATCATCACGAAGATTATGTATGTAATGTTGGATGAAAGTATTAACTTTTCCGTGAACCAATATGACCAATATGAAGAAAAATCTTCATTTTCTTTTTCATTTGATGAATTTCTTCTTCAATCAAACTTCGTTCCGAATCAACGTTTTGCTGAAATTGCAGAATGAATGAAGATACAATGAGAAAAAAAAGACGTTCATTCATTAGATTTCCTTAGATTGGAGGAGACTAGATAAGATTTCCTTCCAGAACATATCTTTTCTCCCTCATAGAACAATGCGATGATAAAGAAAGTCTCTTGCAGAGGGAAGGACATACTCGTCTTGTTAGAAAGTATCTCTCATGTCTGGTAACCACGCACATTGGAGAAACAGGGCTATTATTAATATCAATCCTACTCCTGAAGGAAGGTTTGATTGATTAAACGTTAACGCAACATTCTTTAATCCATTGGGAATATAGACAAGAACTATTAAACAAACTGTAATAAACATCGCCATCACTCGAAATACAATATTCCAGAATCTTTTCAATGCTCGTCTACCACGGTAATAAGAATCAGAATCAGGTTCCAAGCACATGTCAGGAAAGGTTTGACTTAAGAACCACCAACATCGAGAAATACGTGGTGATCGTCGTGAAAGTTCTCGATCAATCCAAAATGCTATCTCAGTCATCGCTTTATAGCCTCCCTTCAGGATCCATACCATCTCAACTAAAACTAGAGGAAATAGAGTGATTAACGCAACCCCTAAAGAAGACAAGTTAGAAGGATTATCAGAATGAATAGCAAATAATAAAGCCGTTAAAGCAACGGAATAAAAGAAATAACCAAAAAAGGTAACAACATGTCTTCCATCAATCCCATTTTGACGATATTTCAACATAAAAATGATGCTCATTGTTGGAAATATCCATAATGGTACTGTGATATAAATCCATAAAAATTTGGTATTATTAATATATATTATTTTAATATAGAGTAATAATAATACTACGATTAATTCAAGAATAAATAAAGTCATTAGAATTTCTTCAATAATTATCTCTGGAACTAATTCAATATTCATATAAAACTTCAAAATATTTATATGAATGAGAGTATGCAAATAGTGTGATAATGTTTTTTGGTATGCCTTTAACATAAATCCAATTAAATACAATAATAAATATAATAATAATAAAACAAATCCTAATATTGTCTTCCAACTATTCACTGATCCAAATGATAAATACATGAGGAAATAGGACGATAGAGCTAATAATAATGTTCCTATCATTTTAATACAGGTCATATAGGCTGGGAGGTATACACGAAGAGTATCATAATAAACTCTTAACTTTGATGTCAATCGATGGTATTTCCACCATTTCCTATGGTAAAAGGTAAATACTCTTAAGTAATATTGTGCTATCTCATGGGCTTGTTGATGTCTATTGGGAATGTTGTGAAGAGAAGGATCTAATGGATTTCTTGTAACATCAGTTTCTTCACTTTCATTCATCTGATTGCCTCGATCAATGAGGATTGTTCCAAATCTACTTTGTAGGCTTGCTTGGTAATCACTATTTAAGGGTAATGTAAAGACACCAGAATGTGACGGGATTATCCAAGAACGAGGTGCAGAAAATTGTAAAGGACATTCTAACCATAACAAAGAATGTTCTGTAATCTCCTTCCAGGATTTGGATAAAACTCTTAATAACAAGATTTTCTCACATTTATTCGTGTAATAAGACAGTATTAAGTGATATAATTCACTTGGTACTAGATTCATCATCAATTCTTGGATTTGCCGGTCTACTTTATCCGGTATCTTGAAAATCTCACCAGCCGATATTCTTTTGATATTTCGAATTTTCGTTTCGATTAGTCCCAATTATTTTGGACTGCGATCATTATTTTTTATTTACAATTTGTTTCTATTTAATTGCTCTCTAAAACATCTATTCTCTAATTAATGTCTTTCATGATTACATATCTTTCATGTCTGGTAACCATGCACACTGCAGAATTACAGCTTCCATCAATATCAATCCTGTTACTGATGGAAGATTTGATTGGTTGAAGGTTAGCGCTACATTCTCTAAACCATGAGGAATATAGACAAGAACTATCAAACAAAGCAGAATAAACATTGCCATCACACGAAATACAACGTTCCATAACCTTTTCAATGATCTTCTACCATAATGATAAGAATCAGAGAAAGTTACGAACATGTTCGGAAACGTTCGAGTTAAAAACCACCAACAAGGAGAAATATCTGGATCTCGAAATAGAAGTTCCCGATCAATCCAATATAACGTCTCAGACATCGCTTTATAGGAATCCTTTACAATCCATACCATCTCAACTAAAACTAGAGGAAATACAGGTATCAATGCAACTCCTAAAGAGGGTAGGATAGAAGGATTATCATAATGAACAGCAAACAATAAAGCACTCAAAGCTATGGAATAAAGGAAATAACCAAGAAATATTGTAATCAGAACATTGGCTTGATTATGTTGACCTCCTTTCTTTAACTCATTCATCATCATAGCAATCATAATTGTCGGAAATACCCATAATGGTATTGTTGTGTAACTCCATAAAAAGCGGCTATTACGACTATTATTCATATGAATTAATTTAAAATAAATTATTAATAATGCTATTATTAATTCTATGATAATTAAAACGATGATAATATGTTCAATAATTGGTTCAATATTAATATAAAAATTAAAATCATTGGTATTATCTTGTGTTTTATAATACAGGTAATTAGACATTGTTTTCTTACATATATATAATATAATTGCTATTAAATAAAATAATAAATAAAGGAAGATGAAAATAAATCCTAATATTGTCTTCCAACTATGAATCGTTTCCATTGATAAATACATGAGGAAATAGGATGATAAAGCTAATAAGAATGTTCCTATGATCTTAACACAAGTCATATAGGTTGGGAGAAATAAACAAATGTTATTGTAATAAACTCTTAATTTTGATGCTAATCGATGGTATTTCCACCAATTCTTGTGGTAAAAGGTATATACTCTTACGAAATATTGTGCTATCTCATAGGCTTGGTTATGCTTATTAGGTGAAGGATCTAAGGGATTGAGTGAGAGATTTGTTTGGTTGCCTCGATCAATCAATATTGTCCCAGATCTATTCTGTAAGCTTGATCTATAATCACTATGTAAGGGTAATGTCAAGGTCTGTGTCCTTCTTGATGGAAGAATGTAGTGGAAAGGTGATGAGAATTGTAAAGGACATTCTAACCATAACAAAGAATGTTCTGCAATTTCTTTCCAAGATTTAGATATACCTCGTAATAATAATATTTGATCGCATTTATTGGTATAATAAGAGAGTATTATGTGATATAATTCATTTGGTATTTGATTCATTTATTTTAACAAAACATGCACTAGGATTTCCCCGATTCATCAGTGCTTTCTTCACAAATCCTGCTGCATGAACATCAGAACATACTAAATAAAGAATGTTCAGTAATCTCCTTCCAGGATTTGGATAAACCACTTAATAACAAGATTTTCTCACACTTACTCGTGGAATAAGAAAGTATTAAGTGATATAATTCGCTCATAATTCGAGAAAGGAAAAAAACGTGTTGAACATCCTTTGAAGTTGACAATAGAATGAAAAATATATATATATCCAAATCTCTGCAAAGGCAGCATGCAAATTAGTTATGATACAATAAGTACTATTAAGGAGAGCAAAATCATAGATAACTTCTACCACCTTTCATCTTAATCACAAATCCTACAGGGAAAGAACGAACAAGGAAAAGAGGAAGAAAAAACACTCCTATCTTTTAATTACACTACATCCAACTAATCTAGACTTACAACTGTCTTTTGACCACTCTCTGTTTTGTGGAGGAGAAGACGACGAAGACGTTCTACTTGGAACCATTTTGTTGGTAGGTTTGGTAAGCCTTATCTAAAGCTTGCTTTAAATCGGCAATCAAATCTTCAGAATCTTCAATACCAATTGATAAACGAATCAAACTATCAGTTAAACCAATGGCTTCACGGGCAGCTTGTGGAACAGCAGTATGAGTCATTAAAGCAGGACTACTAGCCAATGATTCAACTGCACCTAACGAGACAGCAAGGGCGAAAATCTTTAATTCTTCTAAAAACCTTCCAGCGACTTTTAAACCACCTTTAACATGAATAGTAATCATTGCACCTGGTCCACTGGATTGCTTTTGTGCAAGCTCATATTGTGGGTATGATTTTAATCCTGGATAGATAACTCGCTCAACAACAGGATGTGATTCTAAAAATTGTGCGATCTGTTGAGCATTCTTTTGTGCATAATCTACACGGACATGTAATGTCTTTAATCCTCTTAAAGTTAAATAGCATTCAAATGGGGATGGTACAGCACCACAAAAGTTTTGAATGTTTCTTAATTTCTTAATAACATCTTCATTATTGGTGACAACGGCACCCATTAATACATCGGAGTGTCCAGCGATGTATTTAGTTAAAGAATGAACAACAATATCAGCACCTAATGCAAGTGGTTTTTGTAAATATGGTGACAAAAAGGTACCATCAACAACTAATAAAAGACCCTTCTTCTTAGCTAATGCAGCGATGGCACGGATATCGGTGGTCTTTAATAAAGGGTTGGTAGGAGACTCAAGCCAGATCATCTTAGTCTTTGGGGTAATAGCAGCTTCAACAGTCTCAATCTTATCCATATTGACGAACGAAAAGCTGATTCCATTGCCAGGGGTGATGATGTTACGGAACATACCGGAAGTTCCACCATATAAATCATCTAAAGCGATGACATGATCACCACTGTTAAGGATCTGTAAAACAGCTTGGGTGGCAGCTAAACCAGAAGCAAAAACAGAAGAATATTGGGCTTCCTCAACACTGGCTAAAGCTCTCTCTAAAGCACCACGAGTTGGGTTAGCTTGACGAGAGTAGAAGTATCCACCACCGTGAGAGTTTGGATCATCCAATCCAGGCTTCTTTCCAGGGTAAGATTGAACAAAGGTGGTGGACAAAGAGATTTGTGGAACCACACTGTTGGCATTATGTTCTGCTTCACAACCAGCATGAACAACACGGGTAGCAAACTTCTTGTCACCAAGAAATCCAGCATTCACTGCACAAAAAAAGCAAACTAATGCAACAACAACAACAAGGTTAGCAAACATTTTCCTCCAAAGAAATCAATTAGCAACAAAAGCGCGAAAGAATTATGACAGGATTGTCTGAGATCAGGAATGATGTTGTAATTAAGAAGTGAACGAAGGCAACAACAGCTCTGTCTGCTAAATGAATGGAACGGATGTTCAATTGCATTGGAATCTCGGAAAATGCTGAGAATTTTGAAAGATTTTTTCGCTATCGGCAAGGTTGAACTTTACACTTCATTTTCGAAGATTTGAAGTTTCGTTGGCAATAACAATACAAACGTTTTTTCATGAACCGTTTCAATTTTGGAACGGTCGTTTTATCTCCCTTTTCATTTTTCGTTATCATTAGTAAGAGGAGGATGATTGCCCGTTTCTGGTCTCTCTTTTCACTGTTGATTTTATTTCCATTTATGAATCTGGCTGAAGAAAAGCCGATTGGTGAGGATGGTGAAAATCCTTTTGATCATTTAGTTTGTCGCGAAGTGAATTATGGTGGTGGACATCATCAGATTCGTCAAAGAAAGTTCCTGGTTCTCTCTGGACTCGGTGGAGGAATCGGCAATTATTTAATATTCTATCCTGCTGCATATTACTTTGCTGCTGTAACAGGTCGAGTGAGTAGCTTTCCTCCTTCTTCCTCCTTCTTCCTCCTTCGCTCCTAACAACTGTTTCCTCTAGGATATATTGATTCTCGACAACTCTTTAATCGGAGAAATGTGTAATGTTGTTCGTTGTGGTTTCCCTTTATATAGTGAAGCAGCTGCTGTCTACAGAACAATACTTCCAGCAAATGCTGAAGGCGTGCGAACAGTGAAAACCGCTGATTTTATGAATCATATCTGGCGAGGAAAATTAATCGAAGATCGAGTTATTATTGCATCCGGATTTCAACAAAAGTCTGGTTGGTATGGTGATAATGAGTTTGCCAATCAATGTCTCGAGAAACTAACAGGATGTCCTTTTGGTGATATCTCCTGTCAAGATCGTTTTGCCTATGAAAGATTAGTAATGGGACCATTTCATTCACAATTCCGTGATCCGAAATTGCAATCATATTATCATATTGCAGGAATACCACATAATTTAAGGAAAGGTATTCTTTCTTTACCTCATGCTCTTTCCCCTCGTATTGATGCCGCAGTACATATAAGATGTCAATTTAGTAATTTTGAGTGGGGTGTTGGTCCAGAAGATGAAAGTTGGAAAAATTATGTAAAAGAAGTTGATGATTTTTTAAACTCATCTGCTTTTAATGCTGGGATACAACTCTTTCAACATATCGAAAAGAAAATTGTTGAACAAGTTGTTGAAATCCGTAAACTTCGTGATGAATCGAAAAGAAATCGTCGTAATCGACGAGAAAGAAGACGATTATTAGGGGGAGGTCATCATAATCCTCATAATCATTCTCGAAGTTTAGGTGGTAGTACTTCAGAGAAAGAAGAAGGTGGAGATGAAGTAGTCAGCTTTCATAAACTAACTTTTGATGAAAGAATTGAAAAAGAAGAATATCATGGTGATGGTGAACATGATCGTATTTTTGTATATATTTCATCTGATAATGATCGCGTAAAAGAAGCATTTGTTAAATATCTTGAAGATCATGATAAAATCGCGGTCATTCGCGTCAAGACGGATCAAATTATTTATCATGCTAAAAATGTTAATTTTTTAAGTCAAAATGCTTCCATTGGTGCTTTTAATCTTGTTATGGATTGGTATGCACTTTCTTTAGCGAATGTTATGTTCGCATGGAGAAGGGATACTCATATTGTTAGTACTTTCGCACAGGTAAGTGATTGTTCGTTAATTGTATCGATTTAATGAATGATATAACTTTTTATTTTTAGAGTGCGGCTTGTTACTCTGGGAATAGTGCAGAAGTTATCATTGAAACAAAGAATGGAACACGTTCCATTAATCGGAATAAAGAATACGGTTTAGAGAAAGTTCGAGCTTTCCAGTTAATTACAAAGAATAGTGTTGCTTGGAAAGAGTTTTAATCTCTTCTTTCAGGAGACGATTGATTTCATTTTTTATCGTTTTAGTGTTGATGTGTCTAAGGATAGAGGTTATAGTGTTTTATGTGCTTTTGAAAATGTGTAAATAGAATAAGATTCTTGGTAACAATGGAATAATAACTGTTCTCAATCATCTGATGACTCTAATTTCTTAAATCTTTGTTCAAGAATATCCTCAGATGTAGTGTAAATAATCTTATTCTTCTGAGGTTGACGATTGCGATCATCTTTCTCTTCCTCAGTCAAGTAACGTTGTCGAATTAATAACTTCTCTTTCAATTCACGATTATTCTTCCAATTCTTAAAGAATTGAAACCTAACAGATGCTTTACAAGAAACTCTTGATTATAAGTCATATCACTTACCATTGATTTCGTTTTTCATTCCTTTCTTTAATCTCACTATTTTGTCTCCTATTGTAAATACCTCGAATAAATGGAATTGCCACAAATCCAATCGAATAAAGGAAAAAGAAAGGATAGAACTAGAAAAGAATAACAAGAAACGAATTAAAAGAATGATACTTTTTCTTTTTCAGCTTTTCACTTACTCGAGCTAATAGAGATCCTGGGAAATGGGAAAAGATCGCGACTCTAGTTCGGGGTGACCGTAAAAGATCTCCGAGAATAGCAATACCCATGACATTCATTATTCCCAATCCTGTGGCCATTACGATTTGATTAGGCTTGGCAAGACTAAACGGGACCTCTAATTCTTTTAGAATACGAATATCTTGTTCGTTAAAGATCTCAGATGTTTCAGATCTTGCAAAAGGATTTCTTCCTCCGCTCTTTTGTCTTGTATCGGTATTTACTGTACCACCGGACTTTAGAAGCTCCTAATAGGGCATTATACTTATTAAAGGGGTATTAAAGAGAACACTTCATTACCTCAAATTTATATAAAATTGTGCCTTCTTTTGTGACAATTTGATTCCCATTATATTTAATAAGTAGTGGTAATAAAAAAGTTTCATCAACTGTACGGAACGATTCGCCATCTTCTTGAAATCTTGCATTTTGAGAAGAAAAGATTTGACTTGGTAATAATGGAGGTTTCGTTAGAAATGGAATTAACTGCTCAGCTACAACGACTCCTTGCTGTTTCCGGATATATTCTGCTGCTTCTACTGCTAATTTCTCTTCATACCCTAGAGAAGAAAGTGAAAATAGAATATGAGGATAATACAGATATAAATTACCTTCATTAGGATTTCCATCTCCAAACAAAAACGAAAAACAAGCTTCCAAAAAATTCATGTTAACTTCTAATGGTTTCGCTCGATCTAAAGAGAATTTCTCCATACGATCTAAAAGAGCTTTATTTTGATAATGACGAGCAAATAATGTAAATATATCACTTATATCAAAGAAAAAATGAATATTTACTGGAGATCTTTGATAATTTCGTGATCGTTGATATCTTCTTTCATCCTCTTCGTCATCATCTCGACGTCGCCGTTTGTTCGATGACGAAGAAGACGAGCTAGATTCATAAGACATTGACGCTGAAGCAGTTGCCAAGGTTATAGCGACTAATGCTAATGATAATAACAGGAAACCTCCGACACTGATGCGAATCGTTTGATCCAGTATTGGGAGAATATACTGATCAAAGTTCTTCTGCAGATTGTATCTGAATGATCTATTCCGAATAGTTTCTTTGAGCTTATCAGGAAAAAGAAAATATAAAACACCTTCTTCACTAACTTGTATCGTTGCATGTGATAAATAAGCAAGGATCATGGTATCTCGTTTGGCAGTGGAAAACGAGACACCTGTCAAACTAGCAATGTCAGAAACTGTTAACCTTTTAATGGAGTGTTTATCAATCGCATCTATGATATACGATGGTGGATTATAGAGAAGATCACGAAATCGTTGTTGTCGACGATTAATCTCCGCCAGAGAATCTGGTGTAGTAGTCGACCAGAGAGCAACTCTCGCTCGACTTTCATCTGGAATTTGGGGCCTATACTTTAATCCCAAAAAAGGCTGAGAAATTGGTCTTTTTTTCAACTGAAACGGAAGAAATCCTGTTGAAAATCGGAAGAACGTGACCAAAATGAATGAAAGAGTGCAGAGATATTTCATCTTTTGAACATGTGGAGATCTTTTTAATTTACTTCATAGCAGTCAAAATCATGCACTCTGTGCACTTGGGATTGCCGAACGCACAAATTAATTGGCAGTATGAAGATGATGGAGGTGCTCACAACGTTTCTCAAATTTCTCGTTTTATTCTTCGCCTTCGGTCGAATTTACGTCAATGGAAAGGAATTTCAGACATTAGGTCATTTGAGAAAAAGTTTGGTCGATGGCGGAAAGAATCAAACTATCATTTATCTTCATGTCGGTCCACATAAAACTGCCACAACTGCCATCCAACATTATCTTTATCACATTCGTGATAATTTAATGAAGAAAGGAGTATGTTGGCCAGGCTTTGTCAACAAACGGGAATGGCTCGGTTCCGTTCCGCATAAAACAGTGAATGAATTGGCTTTTGATCTAGCAGGGCAAAATGAGGTTACACCTTCTATCCTTCATGCAACACAGAGCTGTTTCCATCAGAATCTATCAGTCATTCTCTCTGCTGAGCAATTTTGTGTCTTAAACAGTTCACAAATTTCAATGTTGAAAGATGCAATATTGTCTGTGGTTCCATCTGGCATGGAAATAGAGTT
>VFQN01006340.1_pt1 | contig 13592 bp, 8 predicted proteins | sample 3512371 | NCBI WGS metagenome assembly VFQN01 (sample SAMN10412370, study PRJNA504923) | tailings metagenome | isolation source: Replicate 2 from Balatoc abandoned mine | place: Philippines: Itogon, Benguet | collected 2017-08-28
TGATCTTTCTTATGCTCTCTATGATCGCAAAGGAATTGTTTTATTTGGTTTACAATTAACTGATAAAAGAGTTGTTGGTGCTTCAAGAATGATGTTAAATCCTGGTCCATATGTTATACCATCTAGTGAATATTATGAGATCGAAGCATTTGTTATAGCAAAGAATAAAGCTTCTTCTGATTTATCTGGTGAAGCGGCAGTATCCATACATGCTCAATCTAATTTAATTGGTAATATTACTTTCGCTGCAGCGAATATGATTAAATCATCGGTCGCTTCCCGAGATAATAGTATTATTAGTGAAAGACGTAAATCATCATTACGTGATGTTGATCGTTTACGAACAACTATTGCAGCAAAAGGTGGTAGGCCTGGCGATCCCTCTATTCTGGAAGAAGATGACGATGAAGATGAAGACGATCCTAAAAATCAAAATGCGAAAAAAGAAAGTAAGTGGAAAAAATTAAAAAGATCAGCATTATTAGAAAGGAAAATTAAAGTTGATTCGTTTCAAGAAGTAATTCATCGTTTAGAAGATGAACATTTTAATGATAATTATTATGTTCGACCAACACCATTATTAGATATTAATGAAATTACTGTGAAAACAAATGTTGTCTCAGAAATACCATATATTAATCATCATATTATTATATTAGGGAAAGGATTAAGAAATTTATTTGATTTAATACGACCATTAAGATCCAAGCATTTAGGACCAATGAGATTAATTGTAATATTATATCCATATGAGTTCCCTATTGATGTCTGGAGAAGAATTAGTATATTCGATGGTTTAATCTTTGTACGTGGTTCACCATTAGAAGATTCTAATTTACGTCGCGCTGGTATTTTCCGTGCTGATACTGTTGTTGTTTTAACAGAGGGTGTCTCAAACAATCCTAATAGTAATAGCAATAATCATAACTCAGATGGTAGTGAGCATCATCCTCATAAAGGTGGAAATGTTGAAGCATTGGTTGATTCTGATGCTATTTTCTCTTATCAACATGTTCGTAGATTAAATCCTCATACACAGATTGTGGTTGAGATTGTTAATCAATCAAATATTAGTTATTTGGGTGATCCAACAAATCCTCCGTTGGTTGATGATCCAAAATTTTCGCCTCAATTTGCTGCTGGTAATTTATTTACTACTGGATTGTTAGATGCTATAGTCTGTCAGGTAAGTTTTTTCTGGCACCGATAGTCCTCATTTAGTCATCTGATATCTTTTTTCTCTGCTTTCTAGGCGTATTATAACCCTGATGTGATCAAGGTTGTCAATCGTTTACTCACTGGTATTGATCAAGTAGAACGAACTCAATTAGTATTATCAGCAGCAGAAGAGTTAGGTCATGTTCCAAAAGATCTTGATAGTTCATCAGATTCCTCTGATTCTGATATTGACCTGAGTGAAGAAGCAATTGATCGAGGACGACGTAAAACATTGAAAAAAGAACAATCGCGACAACAACTACCAAAAGAAGTACAATTACATAAAGCACGAAAGAAATTATTAAAAATACCTAATAGTTGTTTATATCAAATTAGTATACCTGATATCGGTAATAGTACTAAGAAAGATTATGGCGCAGTATACCAACATTTAGCAGGTCAAGGTATTATTCCCATTGGAGTATTACGTGGAACATTAGCAAACTTACGTGTTGGTCCAAAAGCAAATCAATTACCATATGTATTTACGAATCCGCCGAAGGATACCGAATTATTCTCCTGTGATCGTTTATTTGTGTTAGCAACAACACCACAGAAATTAAATCAGAAATTAGAAGTGAAAGATTGGTTATTAAATTTACAAATGCAACAGAAATTACGTTCAAATAATCCGACAACACCAACATCAGGTAGTGGTATGAATAATTCCTCATCAATGGCAGGTAGTTTATTTTTAGGTAGTGGTTTAAAATTTACTTTGTCTGATGATGCATATGCTGTTTTAGATATCACAGAGAAAAATTATAAAAAATTAGATGAAAAAATGAAAAAAATTACACATGACGTTGAAGAAAAGTTATCAACAGTGATTGGTTCATTAGAAAGTCTATTAGCTAATGATTTTAATCATGCACCTGCTGAACCTATGGATTATTGGTCTATTGCACATTCTTCTAGAAGTCGTTTTACTTCTGTTGCGGATGAAATGTCTGTTGCCAGCGGTGAATCGAGTAGCCGTCGATCTCCTATTGAAGCAGTGATGAGAACCAATAGTCATGCTGCAGGTATTATTAAACAATTGTCGGTACGGACTGAAGTTTCTGCAACTTCAGTGGCTGCATCTGTGAATAGCATGGAAGTTGAATATCAAAACAGTGGTCGAACTTCTCGTAGTCATTCTATGACAAGCGCTGATCAAACGTACAAACCGTCATCGCCTATAAATTTCAAGAAATCATCTCCTCCTCATCATAAACAGTTATCTTTCCCAAGTCCTCATCATATCATTAGCTCTAATGAAGAAAAGGATAATGATGAAAAGAAAGATGATGTTGATGACGATGACGAAAAAGACTCTCCAAGTAAGAGCGGACTCCTAATTTCTGCTGTTTCATTTCCAAGGAAATACAGTCACTCGAAGCGTCGGCCATCGAATAATGTTGCTCCGATCCAAGAAGAGGCTGATTCCAACGCTTCAACCAATCATTCCGAGGATGAAAATGTGAATAATGAAGCTGCTGTCCTTCCTTCGCCGAAATTAGAAGCTAAGTTGGAGGATGGTCTCACTTCGCCTTTCAACAGATCAAGAGCCGCCTCTGCTGCTGTCTTTCCGATTACTTCATCACCTACTATTGAAAAACCGTCTCTTCCTCCATTACCTACTCGATCTCGAAGTAGCAGTGCTGCTGTATCTGCTCGCTTAGATCATGCTATTAGTAACATATCTGATGTTACCGCTCAGACGAATGAGGACCGCGAAACTCCTGAACTCATAGAGTTAATTGATAATTCGAACCCTACCACTGGTCGAGGCACTATGACCACTGGTACGGGTACTACAACGCTTGCTCTTAACTCCTTTAGAAGGATGAGTAGTAATAGTACTGTAGTCATGATGAGTTCAAGAGTTGAAAGTCCAACAAATTTAATGTTTACATTAAGTGAAGAAGAAAATTCAATTAAAGATGATGTAACAATTGAAGAGGAAGAATTAAAAAATTTAGATAAAAGTAAATCGAAGAATAATAATAGACCTAATAAAGCACCAACAACCCAAAATTTTATGAATCAAAATGATAAATATTCTAAGAACAACTCTAACAAGACTAACAACCAATCAATCCCAAGAGAGAATCAAACAATTAGCCATTATAATATTAGTAGTAATCATAGTTATGCTAATAATAATGATGATAATAATAGTGTAAGAAGCTTTACTTCCATGAATTCATCAAAGACCGTTGATAAGATTCCTGGTCCAAAAATTACTGATATTACACCATTACCTTTAGATCGAATACCACGATTTAGTTACTTCCAATCACCTCCACCTCAACTGCAAATCCCATTGCAACAACAGCCACAATCATATCAATATCCTATCTTAGGAGGAATGCCGTCCAGCAATTCCAATTCTAATCTCAACTATAGTCCTGGAGGAACGGGAGACTATATCCCATCTTTACAAAGTCCACCAATCTTGAATGGAGGTTCAAGATCCTTGTCGTCAAGATCAGATCAGCAAGTATTACAGGCTTCTCCTGTGACTCGTAATAAACCAAAGTCTGAAATTTCACCTTCACCAGAACAAAAACAACAACCGCCACCTCATCATTGAGAAATGATCATCCATTACCCTCTCTTGTATTCGACCCTTCTTTTCCCTTGAAAAATCTTTGTTATAATTGGTTTCGCTGACACTCTTATCTATTCCTTCATTTTTCTCTTTCATTTAACTTTCGCATTGGTTAGTTCTATATCTATCCTGAAATTTCTAATTTTTTGTTTCATTTTTTTTGTTTGTATATAGAAATGATTCCTTCGTGCTTATTGTGTTCTTCTATTGATTGATTGGAGAATGAATAGACCAACAAAAATCTAATGCCTTAGAGTAATGAAGAGTGAGAGACATTCAACGAAAGCTTTGATATGTTATTTTACTTGTTCTCGATTCTCTTACTTTGATGTGCTTAACACCTTATTGTTTTAAGCGCAGCTAAAGACTGAAAACACTCGCTTTTCTTGTAATTTGTGTGTGTATTGTTTTCTACTATTAATTAAAAATTCAATTTTGGGAACTTTTCGATTTTCTGGTTTTTCGATTTTTAGGATTTTACAATTTCTGCATTTTCGAGAATGGGATGGAGTGAGTTCAGTAGTGCGTGCTTTTTCGCATCAAAGTTTTGTTGTTAGAGTTCCATCATTCATTTTCAATTCATATTGCTACATCTCTTCCGAATCTTATTGGAGTAAGGTTCTTTTTTCTTTTTCTTTTTTTTGAGTATTTATTTCTCAAGATTATTATATTTCGAAGTGACTTTGTTGATCGAGCTTAAGATGTTGATGTTCTCTTTAATGAAATTGTGACGAATTTGTAAAGATGTTTCAATCACAGTTCGGAACGAAGATTGAGGATATCGTCGCTGCGATCTCGATAACAATTTTCGGTTCCTTAATTCTCATAATTCTCTACTTAGCTAAGAGATTTTCTGATGAAACGATAGTTGATGATGATACTCCATCGACGATTAAAACGTTTACCGAGGCAAACCCAAACCCTTTACCGCAATCCATAAGTGAGAAGAGAACATTATTTCTTGAGCTAACACGATTAGAATGTAGGAAAATTACACCAATTCCAGAATGTGATGAAGAGAATTGTGAAGAAGATGATTATAATGAGAATGATGAAGAAGAAGAGAAGGATGAATCAGAGTATTATGGTAAAAGACTAACTATTAATACGAATAATAATGATATCGAAAATAATAATTATTCGATATCATTAAATTCTACTGCTTCTTTATCTCAAGATGGTGGTCATTTTATTCTTCAAAGGAAAAGAAAGTTAGTGTTCTTTACATCCTCTTATACCTTTAACGATGATCTTTCTTTACTTCTTCTTCACTCTTCGTCAAAATTATCACCCACCGCTCCTTCTTCTCCTCCCATCCCCTCTCCAGCTCGAGGACATTCAGTTCCTCTAATATACAGTCGACAAACAGATCCCCCTGATATTGATTTACCTGATGAAAGTTATTACCTCACAACATAATTAAAAGACTAATTCTACTAAAAAAAGACTTTAAAACATAACTATAGTTCACGATCAGAAGAAAGTTAACAGCAAACCGAAAAGAAACACATTTGTTGATCTTTTCTTTTTCATTTTTTTTTTTCGCAACAGTTGAGTAATAGATAACAGCCCCCCTTTAAGAAGAAGCGAGACCAAAAATAATACTCGTAGTTAGTCACATTTGTTATGAATTTAGCAGCTATTAATATATTAACATTCGCTACCGGAACAGGACGAAGCTCTGAAAGTCTAAGAAGAGATGTTTTGATAAATTTATTATTGTATTTGATTCCTATATGAAATTATAGATCAAAGATAAAGAAAGAAGAAGCAACAACAACAAGAGTTAAAAAGATTACCAGAAAAAACAGCATATATTATTAAACAAGTCAGATAATTAATGATACGCGAAGCCGTCATGAAACCGCTTCAAAACTATTAACAATTTAAGTTTAACTTTCTAATCTGATCTCTCTAGCCCTGTTAATGTGAAAAATTCGCTTCGCTTTGGTCTTTGTGTTTTAAAGTTCATTTATTTTCTTTTCTTTCTCAACATTTAATTAATTGATTTGTTTCCTTTCTTTTGTTTCCTTTCTTTCTTTTTTTTTTCTTTCCTCCTGATCTTTTCCTTCGTTGCATTATTGAAAAGGATAACATTGTGGTTTGTGTTTTTATTGTCACAATTATTTTGGATAGTTTCGAAAACGTTACTTCTACTGAGTAGAAGTGAAAGGTGTACGTTGAAGAGGCATTTGGAATTTCTTAGTTCTTTCGTTCGTTTCACTTAATTAAGGATCATGTGGAATCGGTTTCCTCCTCATCTTCACTTTTGTGGTTCCTTGTGTTCTTTTCTCTCTTTTCAAATTTTTTTTTTTCGTGTTTTTCTTCAAATTAATTTTATTTCATCCTGTATTAATTTGTAACAGAATTTGTTGTAAGTTATTATTAGTATGAGTTTTTCATTCATTTGGCAAAAGTCTCATCATATATACTGGGAGATGAACCGTTTAGCTTCCGTACGACTCAAAAAACGAGGCAATACGGTTTGAGTTTGAAATAAAAGAGAGGAAAAACATGTCAACAAAGGATATCCAACAATATGTCTTAGAATCAGGGGAAAGAGTTCTGAATTCATTAAAAGATGGTAAATGTATACCTCTAAGAGATGTTAATGATATTGCATTTGCTTTATCTAGAGGTTGTTTCACTGATATTGAACGTAATAATATTCGGGGTATTATATGGACAGATGAATTTATTACTCTCTCTTGTCATTATATTCTACAGTATCAACCGAATTGGTCAACTTTACTCATTGCTATTGGTAATATGACAGCATCCTCTTCAATCAAGCAGATACCAATCTATCGTAATTCTTCTTTCTTAAATATGATACAAACCTTTCTAAAAGAGTTTAATGAGGCCGAGGCTGCCCTACTCTCACCCGAAGAGGCAGAAAATACTCCAAGTTCCAACGCAGCATGGATTGTAGCTAATATAGTCCAATCATCAGATGGAGACATCCCTACAGAGTTACTAACCTTCACACCAGTGCTCCTGCACCTCTTAGCAACCATACCAACGATCCCAATACCAATCGAGGAGAATAAGATCGGTGATATTTTAATAAAATATCAATTACATTTACGTTGCTTTCGTGCTTTGTCTGGTATTTTTTCACTTCCATTCACTCAAACCAATCAATTACAAGAATTTTATGCCTTTCGTTCATTTATAAACAATCATCCTTTTTTCATATATGCTGTATTATATGAATATCAATTAGGATTAAATAGTAAATCTTTACCGAATTTAGATGTTTACCCTGATGCTTATCATCGTTCTTTAACTATTCTTTATTTAACAAGAATACCTGGTTGTCAACATCTTCTACTTCAACAGAATGTCATTCCTTTGTTAACAAATTCATTACATACGGTATATAGGGAATCCAATCAACAAACATCTTATCTATGGAAACGATCTATTCGTTCTTTATATCATCTTTTAATAAGCTCGCGGGAGAGTCGTCTCTTAATGAGAAGAGATGAAAATATTGAAAGTGTTTTATGGACAGCAAGTTGGGAAGAAGAGAAACTAAGACTTAAAATTCTGAACTTTGAAGATCGTCGGATAGCAGCAGAAATTGCAAGTTTCTTACGCTTTCCAGAGTTTTGGGAGATTGAGAGATTATTATGGATTACTCAAAGAAAGAAACAACCAATTAATTGTTATATTAAACATTTACCAGAAGAATTAATTCCAATGATTTTAAAATGGATCATTCTTTTTCAATCTACGTCAGAAAAATATACTAAAATGCGATTTATTAGTAACGGATATAGTTAAGAGTAAGGGCAGTAATTGAGATATATATTTTCGCTGAACATCCCCTATCTGTTTTGGTTATTGTACACTCACCTTTCGTTTGAGTGAAGTTCGCCAAGTGTTTGATTTTTTTTTTTTGGAATTTTATTTCATTAACAGAAAATGTATTGATTGTATTTCTAGATTGTAGAACCTTTCTCTTTGGGAAACACACCCACTTTATAATCTAAGTACTCAGCCATTCCAACTACGGCGATGACTACAGTACTCACATATCCAACTATCTTAATCGTCAAAGCTGTTTGCCCTTTCTCAAAGGTTTCCTTAAAGTCCGCCTTAAATCCTTTATGTGCCTCTTTCAATCTCTCTTCAGCTTTTGCTTGTCGTTCTTCAGCTTTTACTTGAACCATTTCCTTCAGATATTGTGCAAGGTCCAGGAAACATTAGGATCAGTTTGTGATGAGAGATAACGTTTCTAATTTAAAACAGAAAGAAAATTAAAAAATTGGGCAGAGTACTATAGAGTCTGTTACCAAACCGACTGTTCTTCTCATTCCTAAGGCGTGGTTAACAAGTATTTTCTTCATGACAAATGAAAATGACCGCTTTTTGTGCAAAGACGGCCGTATTTTTTGAGTGAGCCGTGCAAAACTTTCTGCACAAATTATAGATTTGTCATGAAGAAAATACTTGTTAACCACGCCTTAGGAATGAGAAGAACAGTCGGTTTGGTAACAGACTCTATAGTACTCTGCCCAATTTTTTAATTTTCTTTCTGTTTTAAATTAGAAACGTTATCTCTCATCACAAACTGATCCTAATGTTTCCTGGACCTTGCACAATATCTGAAGGAAATGGAAACAAGATCAAGATCTGATCAAATGGATTTGGAGGACAAACTTCTTCAGCATCAAGCAAAAGAAAGCAAAAATGGAGTTATTTAAAATTCGAGTTTTCTAAATTTAATTTTTATGAAAATCGAAAAACTCTGCAGCCTATGAAATCATACTTTCTTTTTATTTTACATGCCACTCCTCTTTTGCTCCGATTTTCCAAAATTCCAAAAATGAAAGAGAGTTCAGTTGAATAATATAGATTATTAGAGGTTCTTTGTCGGATCTTTTTAGAGGAGCTCATTCAAACAAGCTCTCCAAAAGATGTATAGCTTCGCAACAGAGAGTGTTGATGATCTCTATGCACCAGAAGTTTTGAATCGGGCAATCAAAGACTGGATTGATTCAGATGCTCCTGAAGTAACATCTGAAGGAACGATTGAAAATGTTACTCGAAAAGATTCATTCAAACCTTTACATTCTCTTTCAATTCAAGATTTTACAGAAAAGACATCATCAACTCAAACATCTCCCAAATCTTCAATTGAATTGACAAGAACTGTGACTGATAAGAAATTTCAATTACTTCGTCAAAGTGATGAACTTCCTCCGATTACAAGTCCAACGATTGGGCGTCCTCAACATATTTATAAAAAAGCTCTCTCCCTCGATAGTACTACCACCCCTAGTACAGTTATTCACTCAACACTCTCCATGAAATCGCATAACTGCTGTTATTGCTGCACTCTTCCTAATCGTGGCCATGTCTCACTCTGCTGTGTTTGTTGTGTTCTCTGTTTTCCATGCTATCAAAGTGAAGTCTATCTACCCAGCCATACTTGTCAAGTCTTACTTTGTGAAGGTGCTGGTAGTTATTATCATTCAATGAATTTTTCTGATATTAGTGTTAATGCACAGTATTCATTATGCTTTGATTTAATGTGCTTTGTATGTTGTGGTCATTACTATTGCTGTGTATGGGAATGGATTGCGGATGGATCTTTTTCATGTCAATGTTGGAAATGTAATAATCAATTTATTAATATTCATCGTGACATCTACCAATGGACGAATGAAACTTATCAAAGTTGCATAAGCCCACAAAGGTGACGAGATAAAGGATAAAAAAGTTAATTTGTGCGTTGTGTGTTAAAGTAGTGTTCATTAAAACTGTCACATGGTACATTCTGTTGTTACGATCCTTTCATGTAAGTAATATTCGGATAGCTAGTGGTCATATGATTGTAAAGCATACTTTTTATTTGTCAAAAGTTATGTTGATCAACTCAATTTTGAAGTTAGGAATGGCAGTGCTAATTTGATCATGATATTCATACATAGTCCATCATGTTTTCATACAATACTAGATTTTTCGTCCATATTCTTGTGTTTCATTGATTTTATTATTGATTTATTTGATTTAATTTTAATTTCAAAAAAAAAAAAAAAAAAAGTTCATTCGTCTGGCCGAATGCTACGGCCCACAGGCCGAGTGGCCGAATCATCTCCACTCTCCTTTGTTCTTTACGTTACGTTGGGAGAGAAGGAAAGCAGAAGAGTGGTTGTTACAGAACAATCCGCACCACTCTTACTCACACATCATGAATCCATCCGTTTTTCTACTGCTTAGTAACACCGCCGTCTAAATTTGAAGAACGCTTAGCGGTTCCGAAGAAGAGTTCTCTGGAAAGGCAAAGAAAGAACGTGTTTTTCAGGCCCAGCTCATTAAACACTTCTATGATAACATAATCCTACTTCCTTTTTACTCCTTTATGACCGATGTCGTTGTGAATAACAATATTTGTATTAGAATTATTTTCCAACAGGTTTTGAAGAGTTGAAGAAGAAGCCGTGATAACATTAGAGGGGCGAGATGAGTTTTCTCACGATACATTCTTCTTCAAGTAGGAAAGATGACGAAAGGAAAGTTCAGCATCTTGCTCAACTAAGGAAGCATTTGTTCAAAGAAGAAGGAGGAGATAGTAGTAGTGAGGAGGAAAGGAATCCTTCTTCTGACTCACCCACTAGAATAGTAATTTCCACAGAGTTTGCCAATAACTGCTTGTCCTGGCTCATTCACGGATTAAATGGCTATGAAATTGATGATTTACGAGTGATTTTACGGCGTCGATGTATACCTGAGCTAAGGGTAACTCATTTCTCTTATGAACTCGCAACCGGGAAAGCGGCCAGAAAGAATATCCGTTATGAGGGTCAATTGGACGGAATTGAACATTTCCTCCAATACTGGACTGTAATTCAAGCAATATTACCAGATGGCTTCCTTGCAATTGAAGATTTTAGACTTTGTGATACCTTTGATCGTATAAACACCTCTTTATTTATGTCGATATTTCGTTGGACTGGAACACAAGTTGTACCTAACATTAATATTGTCTCCTCTCCATCAGTGATGGAGATTGCTCGAAATGGTCTTGGAGAGACAATTACAAATGCAGCAGAGGATACAACACCTCCTTACACTTACCCTTTTATAACGATCCCTGGTTCCTTAGCATTATATTTTAACTCTGTTGGATTAGTTTATTCGATAGAATTTTATTTCCAAAAATCAAGATAAGATAGATCATGAAGGGATTAAAACTATGGGATTGGTTGGGAATAAAGTTGGTATCGAGTGTACTTGGAATGAGGTGATTTATATTGAATCTTTCATCGGATTTATCTATCAAATTTATTTCTCTTCCAAAATTATTTTCTGATTCTTTTACTTCTTCTCTCTTGCGTTTTCATTTTCTCATTATAAAACAAAAACTCATTCGTTAGGAAGGGACTTCTATTATGATGATTATTAGTGATGGGTTGAACCAGTAGTTTATTAACTTTGAGAGAATATTTTCCATCTCTCTCACCTTTGTCCTTTTCATTCTTTTATTCTTCTTTTCATCAGCCCCTCTGATGATATTTCCCTTATTGTTGTTTTCTATTCTATTAATATTCCCTTTTATCTTCTCTCTCTCTCCCTCCTCTATTGCCTCCTAATCCCCGCCTCTCTCACTCTCTATTGTCTATCCATTCTTTCTTTCTATTGAATGAGCATGTCCTTTTTCTTTTGCTCTCCTTCTTTTTTCTTTCTTTTTTGTCTCAATTTTAATATCAATGGGTTAAAACCTTATTTCATAATTACGATTACAAGATGTTAACAGATGAATTATTATTTATGCCTTCGTACTTACAAAGAAATAATGCCATTCCTTCTGTTTGATTCGATCTCACTTCTTCTTCCCTCTTTCTCCTCTTTTCTCTTGGTTCTCCTAATTTTTCAAATCTCATGATGATGAGCAAGAGGTGATGACGAAGAAGAAGAAGAGAAAGAACAATTGGAATATATCTGAAAGTCTCTTTTACATTATATTTATTAACCATTTTTTAGTTTTTTCCCTATTAATTTATTTTTTATTTTCCAAGAAAGAAGTACCTCACAGATAAGTATTAAAACCTCTTTATCATGATTGTAATATTTCTTTGCTTTTCTTTTTTGTAGTGTCATCACTATTTTTCATACTTTCTTTCGTTCACACATACATCCCACCATCATAATTCTTTGACATACCATACCCACACTTTCATTCCATGTATATAGCCTCATCTCATCTCTAGTCTCGTATAGTCAAACATCGTATAACGTCGTTTATCATCGTAAAGTATCGTATAGTATTATCATCATCGCCCTGGCATCATAGCAGCAGTTCACCTTTCAAATGCATCAAAATAATAAATGCATTTTGGAATGGAAAGAAAAAAAAATATTTGTCGTTTACTTTGTTTGTTTGCAAAAAAAAAGACTTGATTTATCACATATATATGTAGTGGTTTCTTTGTTTCACTTTACATTTATTTGTTTTTTTTGTTTCCTTCTTTTGAAATGCTGTAATCGCTCGTGTGCCTTTTGGAAACTTCTGTGGTCTACATTATGTTAACTTCTATGTATGTATGTATGTATGTATGTGCTTTAATTTTTTGTCATAGTTAGTTGTAGTCACCCAGCGTACCCATCAGCAGGTTCAAAGGTCTATTACTCATTGTCGTTGTTGTTGTTTGGCTCGTATCTTTTGGGAAATATCTTCCATGAGAGTTGTGATGCACCCTTCAAAAAACAAGAAATTGAAAACTCTTTGAAAACAATTATCTCTTATATGACAGTACATAGTAGTAGTGGTAGTAGTGTAGTAGTAGAACAATTTCTTTATTTTTTTACTCTTTTGTTTTTTCTCTCTCCAATAATGCCTTGACTTCCTTATAGCAAATGAATATAATCATACTTTCAAATGAAGAATCATACTCTTCCTCGCTGGATTCTTCCTCTTCTTTCTACTTTTTGAGTATACATTTTGGCAATCCTTTTGCGAAAGGAAAGAAAAGAAAAGAATGACAGAATTCTTTAGTTTATCAGAAGATCTAATAATACAGACTAACGGGATCACAATTAATATGAAAACAGAAGAAAAATAGAGAGAGAGAGAGAGAGAGAGAGAATAAAAGTAAATGTACAATCATTTTATGTGAAGATCTTTCTAAGAGGAATACTATATATTCGTGATCTCTTTTTCTCGATTATTCGAAGCAATCAGTCTGCCTGATGTTTCCCTTTTCAACTCATCATCTCTTTGCCTCTCTATATGATCAATTTCAACTAACCTAGATGTATTCCACATGACACCATGAGATAATGGTTCATCTTGGAAAAGTTCATTTTCTCGTTCTTTAATTAAAGAAAGAGTTCCCCATAAAGGATAGCAGTTCACTCCAAGAATAAAATCCATTAATTCCTTATTTGCTATAGGATTTTCCCATGCAGCTGGGATTAAATCTGGCCTTTTCTGTTGTAATTCTTTTAATCCGTTTTGAGTGATGAAGATCATCTGTTGTGTTTGATTTGTGCTTAGACTTTGGTCTAAAGGAGAAACGAAAAGCTTCCATGGTGAATTTGCAAGGTTCTTGCCACTAGGAGAAAATGAAAGGTAATTTGTAGAAGGATCATATCTTGCTGAAGTAGAACGATTAAGTGTGCTTAAACAGGCACCACAAGCATAGGATATCCAATAATCATGAGGACTATTTGATGATCTTTTTCGAATGATTTTAACAGATTCCCATAAAAATGCATCATAAGAAGAATACCAAACTCCTTGTAATGATCGAATGCGAGGAAAGGA
>VFQN01006341.1_pt1 | contig 13592 bp, 14 predicted proteins | sample 3512371 | NCBI WGS metagenome assembly VFQN01 (sample SAMN10412370, study PRJNA504923) | tailings metagenome | isolation source: Replicate 2 from Balatoc abandoned mine | place: Philippines: Itogon, Benguet | collected 2017-08-28
TAAAACTAATAATAGCTCCCTTAGTAGCCGAATAATCAATCAGAAAGCCATTGCCTTGGTAGGCTACTACCGAAGCCGTATTGATGATGCTACTGCCAAATTTCATGTGTTTGATTGCTTCGCGAGTCAAGCGAAAAATAGCAAACACATTGACTTCAAATGTAGCTTCCCATTGTTCGTCGGGTATTTTCGTAAAATCGTCGCAGGGCTTTTGGACAGCGGCATTGTTGACAAGGATATCAATTTTACCAAAATGCTCTAAAACAGTGTCGATGGTTTGGGCAGGCGTGTCGCGGTTCATTAAATCTCCGCTAATCAATAAGCATTCGCGGTTTTCTTTTTCAATGAGTTGGCTAGTAGCTTGCGCGTCTTTTTCTTCGAGAGGATGATACAGAATCGCAATATCAGCACCTTCTCGTGCAAAATGCAGGGCTACCGCTTTCCCAATTCCACTATCGCCTCCCGTGATAAGTGCTACTTTATTGTGTAATTTTTGAGAGCCGGTGTAAGTTTTTCGTATATATGTAATCGTGACGGGCATTTCTTCTGTCAGACCCGGTTCAAGATTTTGTGAGAGATTGATTGTATTCATAGCTGCTCTTATAGATTAAATTTATAGATATGAGATTGGATGTTAAAAAAATATGCCTAACTCATTTTTTAGAAAAATAAAAAATATTGAATAAAAATAATGTAGAACACTTGCCCCAATGAGCAGTAAAAGTCTCAAAAATAGTAAAAAATAAAGCTAATAATAGTGGTATAGTTATTTTAATAAGATTAGGGAAAAACTATTTGTATCATTTTAATCTTCTAATTGTTATGGCTGCTAAATCTGAAAAAGAAGAAAGTCAAAAAACTTCTTCTCAAACCGCTGATTCTAAAAAGGGAGAAACCCAAAAAGAATCTAAAAACAAAACTACCCAATCTAAAAATGGAGGTGGACAGGATAACGCCTCTAATAAAACTAAAAACAAGGGTTAGTTGGGATGAATTCTATGCTGAAGCGCTAGTAACAAGCTTCAGCATAGGTATTTATGGGTTGTTTCAATCGTCTAAAAATCAAAATTCACTATTATTATAGAGTTATTATGGAACACTTATTAAACGACATTGTATGTTTTTCTCATTTAAGATGGAATTTTGTTTATCAACGTCCCCAGCATGTATTAAGCAGATTTGCCAATCATTCCCGCGTTTTTTTCGTTGAAGAGCCTATTTTCTATGAAGGTATTGACAAATTAGAGATTGTTAACCCTCAACCCCAACTTTGGATAGTAACGCCTTTTTTACGGATAGATTCACCAGTAAACTTGGCCGAAAGACAAGAAGTTTTGTTAAAGACTTTATTTTGTCAACACTCCATCTGCCACTATTTATTTTGGTATTATACACCTTTAGCCTTGGCATTTACGGAAAGTTTCGAGCCTTCTTTTGTCGTATATGATTGCATGGACGAATTATCGGCTTTTAAATTTGCTCCTGCCGAATTGAAAAAAAAAGAATTAGAACTTTTTGCTAAATCTGATATTGTTTTTACGGGCGGACGTAGCATTTTTGAAGCCAAAAGAAAAAAACACAAAGCGGTATATTGCTTACCGAGCAGTATTGATAAAGCACATTTTTATAAAGCCAGACACTTGTGCGACGAACCTCCACAACAAATACAAATTCCCCATCCGCGCATCGGGTTTTATGGAGTAATTGATGAACGGTTTGATGTAGATTTACTGCGCCACCTAAGCCTTCAACGTCCTCAATGGCATTTTGTCGTGATTGGTCCTGTGGTCAAAATAGATACCAATAGCCTGCCTCAAGGTGCTAACATTCACTATTTGGGAAGTAAAAATTACGAAGAACTACCTCATTATTTGGCAGGGTGGGATATTGCTACCTGTTTGTTTGCCCTCAATGAATCTACCCGTTATATCAGTCCTACCAAAACCCCAGAGTACCTAGCAGCTGGAAAGCCTGTGATTTCTACGCCTATCAAAGATATAGTAGATACTTATGCCAAAAATGGGTTGGTACATATTGCCGAAACACCCGAGGAGTTTATTGAATGTGCTGAAAAAGAACTGAGTATGGTAAACAAACAAAACTGGCTCAAACAAGTGGATGCTTTTCTCGAAAACAATTCTTGGGATACTACTTGGGCTAGTATGGCTGCTCTGATACGTCATCGGTGGACTGCAAAAAAAGAAGCATCTTTTTCGATCATCAACGAAAAAATACTGACACCATAAAGGTCAGAGGGCCAGAGGAGGATATTAACTTGAACTTCAATAGTATTGATATGGTTTTGCCGCACGTGTGGGCCGGAATAGAATGCAGTCATAATCGGGTCGGTGATACCTTTATAGATCAACTCACTCAAAGTCGCCATTATGAGCGCCCCGAAGATATTCGACGCTTTGCTGAGTTGGGTATAAAAGCACTGCACTATCCCTTGCTTTGGGAGCATCATCAGCCCCAGCGTACGGGGGCCATAGAATGGGGATGGGTGGCTTCTCAGCTCAACCAATTGCACTCTCTTGCCATATCGCCAGTGGTGGGACTACTCCATCATGGGAGTGGTCCACTTTTTACCCACTTGTTGGATGATGATTTTGCAAAAGGATTGAGCACCTTTGCCCGACAAGTGGCTTGGCGGTTTCCGTGGATTACTTATTACAAACCCATTAATGAGCCCTTGACCACGGCGCGGTTTGGAGGGCTCTATGGTGTGTGGCATCCTCACGCTAAGGAGGATGTTGTTTTTGCTAAAATTTTTTTGAATCAATTGAAAGCTATTGTGCTTTCGATGCAAGAGATTAAAAAAATAAACCCTTACGCTCAATTGATTCAAACCGAAGATTTGTCTAAAACCTATAGCATTCCTTCTTTACAATACCAAGCTGATTTTGAGAATCAAAGACGGTGGTTGACGTATGATTTCTTGGTAGGTCGCTTTAATCGCCATCATTCTTTGTGGGATTATTTTAGGGGGTTGGGTATATCAGAAAAAACACTTCTCTTTTTCTCTGATCACCCTTGCCCTCCTGATATATTAGGAGTGAATCATTATATCACTTCCGAGCGTTTTTTGGATTCAAATCTTTCTTTATATCCCTCTCATTTGCACGGAGGAAATCACCAAGAATCTTATGCCGACATTGAAGCTATTCGTATCAATCACCGTCAACCTTCGGGCCTTAAGTTGCTTTTGGAAGAATTGTATGCTCGTTATTCTAAAAAGATTGCCCTAACGGAAGTGCATTTGCATTGTACACGTGAAGAACAGCTTCGTTGGTTAGCCTATGTGTGGAATCTATGTGTAGAGCTCAATCAGGAAAAAACAATAGTGAGTGCTTTTACGGCGTGGTCATTGGTGGGTGCCTATGGATGGAATAAATTATTGACTGAGCCTAACGGTGAATATGAGTCGGGTATTTTTGATTTACGCTCGCCGCGTCCAAGACCTACGATTTTAGCTAAATTTATAAAAACAGTAAGTGAAGGCAAATCTTTTTCGCATCCTGTATTGGCACAAAAAGGATGGTGGGAAAAAGAAAATAGATTTTTGGATGCACCACCCTTTGAGAAAAAGGCAGAAAAATATAATCGATATAATGAGTCTTTTTTATTGATATACGGCGACAATGGCCCCTTATGCAAAGTATTGGAAATCTGCTGTCAGCAAAGAGGAATAGCTTATCAAAGCTTAAATATGAATGACGAAAAAATAGAAAAAGGAAATCTGCTAAAAAATCAAAATTTTTCTTCTCTCCCTTGGGCTATTATCAATGCCATAGATTTTATGAATAATAGTGACTTATATCGGAAAGTAGCCTGCAAAATTATAAAAGAATTCAAAGAACTGCGTGAGCATCACCATGAAATCAGGGCTGTAAAGTTGCTTACTTTTTCGTCTGTGATGGTATTTGATGGTCGTAAAAAGACCCCCTACCTAGAAAGCGACAGAGCGAGTGCTTCCCATGCGATCGCCCAAAATATGATAGAGGTCGAGTCTATGGTAAGCCAAGCTCCTTATTCCTCGCTCATTATTCGTTCAGGCTTGTATTTTGGCCCCTACGAATCGCCCGATATATGGCACCAAACTTTAAGTGAATGGGAGCTTCAGTTATGGGAGGGAAATAGTCATGATATTGTGATTTCATTAGTATATCTGCCTGATTTAGCCCAGATGGCACTGGATTTATTGATAGACGATGAAATCGGAGTTTGGCATTTGAGCAATGGAGGAGAAGTAAAATATTCAGAACTTCTCCAACAAATAGAAAATCTACCCCTCTCACCTCAAGTCAGTTTTTCACCTATACCCTTAGAAGACTTTTCATATGGTGCCACTTCTCGCTATGTATTGGGAAGTGCGAAGGGGAGTTTTCTTCCCACGCTCGACCATGCGCTAAATCGCTATTTGAGGGAAGCGAGATTTTTAGAAGACTGCTCGAAGTAAGAGGAGTACGAAACTATTTAGTAGGCCCTCCTTTAGCGTATCTATTATCAGCCAAGGTTTCGTCGGGGGTGAGATTACTCATTGCCACGCGCAATTTGTTGTTTAATCCCGACACTACCATATCATCGCCGTTCATGAGGGCTTCATAGCCATCTTGAGCTACTTCAGCGGGGTCAGCTAAGTCGCCTTCTTGTACCGTTGGAGAGGCTAACATATCTGCCTTTACAAAAAAATCGGTATCGGTAGCTCCGGGCAACAGAGACGTAACGACCACTCCTTTCTCCTTTACCTCACTCCGGATTGCTTCAGAAAACGAATGTACAAACGCTTTGGTAGCATGATATACCGCCTGATAGGGGCCGGGGAGCTTGCTGGCAATCGACGATACATTTAAAATTCGCCCTCGCCCTGCGGCCACCATGTCTTTTAGATACAGTTTTGTGAGGATTACTAAGCTGCTGATATTGAGCTGAATAATGTCTAATTCGCGATAAATGTCTGTATCCACAAACTCACCGTATTGGCCTTGCCCGGCATCATTTACCAAAATTTCGATATCAACACCTCTTTCTTTTAGATATTGATATACTTCAAAAGAAGCCTGCCGTTCAAACAAATCTTTGGCAATCGCTATCACATTGATGAGATAATCTCTCTGCAATTCGGTAGCGGTTTTTTCGAGCTCTACTTCTTTTCGAGCCACAATGACCAAATTGTAGCCATTACTCGCAAACACCTTGGCTAACTCGTACCCAATGCCGCTTGTAGCACCCGTAATGAGTACGTAGGGTTGTGTAGAAAACATAACTAATGTGTGGTTAGTAGTGAATAAAAAAAGTTTTTAGTTAGCACTCATTCTCCTTGAACGATAGCTACTTACGATGTATTTATTGAAAAAATGACCGTAGGAGTCGGCATTTAAAAATCCTTGATATACATGTAAGGGTACTTGATAATAGCGATACCGCGAACCATTATGAAACTCTATTTCTAAGGTAGTGCCTTCGTAGCCTATTGACTTTAAGGAAGAAGAAATGATATTCACTGTTTCCATTTTTTTAACTGATTGAACTGCCGAATAGATTCAGATAATAGTAGTATACGTTTAGGAATATCTAAAAAAAGTATTCCATTGATAATGAGGTTACTATTTGAAGTATTTTGGGGTGGGAGATGCCCGATGTGGCAGCACTTCTACAGCCCTAAAATTCGACAAAGGATAGCAAAATCTTTCTCTTTAGAGAAATCCCTCTTTATATAGTCATAAATGAGGCGGCAGGCGCAAATTGGTGAGGAATACATGGGTAGGTGGAACAATATTTTAGAATGTACTACCCAAAACCAACCATACATTTTTAAACAGATGAAAGCAACTTCCTCAAAATCAGAAATCGCCACAGGACTGCGCGAATTGTTTGAAGACAGCCTGAAAGACATCTATTATGCCGAAAAAGCCCTCACCAAAGCCCTTCCTAAAATGGCCGATAAAGCTGTTTCGGGTGTGTTGGTAGAGGCTATTAAAGAACACTTGTCGGTTACGGAAGGGCATGTGAAGCGCCTTGAAGAAGTATTTGAGGTAGTAGGTATAAAGGCCGAAGCCAAAAAATGCGAAGCCATAGAAGGACTCATTAAAGAAGGTCAAGAGACGATGAGCAAAACCAAAGAAGGGGTGGTGCGGGATGCGGGTATTATTGCTTCTAGCCAGAAGGTAGAGCATTATGAAATAGCCACTTATGGTACGCTTGTGTCTTTTGCCAAAACCTTAGGCGAGAAGGAAGCGGTTCGCTTATTAAAGCAAACTTTGGAAGAAGAAAAAGTAGCCGACAAAAAACTCTCAGCCATTGCAGAAAGTGCTATCAATGAGGAAGCTAGCAACTAACTTAGGCTATTCACCCCAATTCTCACCACAATGAAGAAACCGATAAATGATAAACAACGAGACCTGGACAAAAACAAAGAAAACGGTCAAGATGAATTTTTAACCACCAATCAAGGGGTAAAAATCAATGATAATCAAAACTCCCTAAAAGTAGGAGAAAGGGGACCCTCGCTACTCGAAGATTTTATTTTGCGCGAAAAAATCACTCATTTCGACCATGAGCGCATTCCTGAGCGCGTGGTGCACGCGCGCGGAGAAGGAGCGCATGGATACTTTCAGGTGTATGAATCGATGTCCCAATACACCAAAGCCGCTTTTCTTCAAAACCCCGACCAAAAAACCCCCGTATTTGTTCGATTTTCGACAGTCGCAGGTTCGAGAGGGTCCACGGATTTGGCGCGAGATGTGAGAGGTTTTGCGGTTAAGTTTTATACCGAAGAAGGTATTTATGATTTGGTAGGAAACAATATCCCCGTGTTTTTTATTCAGGATGCCATTAAGTTTCCTGATTTGGTTCATGCCGTCAAGCCCGAACCCCACCACGAAATGCCCCAAGCCGCTTCGGCGCATGATACTTTTTGGGATTTTATTTCTTTGATGCCCGAAAGTATGCACATGATTATGTGGGTCATGAGCGATCGCGCTATCCCGCGTAGTTTGAGGATGATGGAAGGTTTTGGGGTACATACCTTTCGCTTTATCAATGAGGCCGGCGAATCTCATTTTGTGAAATTCCACTGGAAGCCCTTGTTGGGGGTGCATTCGGTATGCTGGGACGAAGCGCAGAAAATTTCGGGCAAAGACCCTGATTTTCACCGGCGTGATTTGTGGGAAGCCATCGAAATGGGGCACTTTCCCGAGTGGGAATTAGGAGTGCAAATAGTATCGGAAGAAGACGAACATTCTTATGATTTTGATTTGCTGGATCCCACAAAAATCATCCCCGAAGAGCTAGTCCCCGTACAGCGTATCGGAAAGCTCGTTTTGAATCGAAACCCTGATAATTTCTTTGCCGAAACCGAACAAGTCGCTTTTCACCCAGGGCATATTGTGCCAGGAATTGATTTCACCAACGACCCTTTGTTGCAAGGAAGGTTGTTTTCGTATACCGACACCCAGCTGTCGCGCTTAGGAAGTCCTAATTTTCACGAAATCCCCATCAACCGCTCCATTGCTCCTGTTCACAACAATCAGCGGGATGGTCATATGCGACAAACAATCAATCAGGGAAGGACAAGCTACGAACCCAATACCCTCGGGGGCGGTTGTCCTTTTCAAGCAAAAATGAAGGAAGGCGGTTTTAGTAGCTATCCCGAACGAGTAGAAGCCCATAAAATACGGGGGCGGAGCCAAAGCTTTTTTGATCATTTTAGTCAGGCAACTCTGTTTTTCAACAGCCAATCTGAGTATGAACAAAACCACATTGTAGATGCGCTTAGTTTTGAACTAGGAAAAGTAGAAACCGAAGCGATTCGTCAAAGAATGCTCAAGATGCTCTCTTATGTAGACGATAGTTTGGCGGCTAAAGTGGCTTACAACTTGGGTTTATCGATTCCAGACGAATTAGAAAGTTTGCTCAATCAGAGCTATCCAGCAGATGCCGATAAAATGGCTTATCAGCCCAATATGGCCACCTCTTCAGTCGAAAAATCTCAGGCCTTAAGTATGGCCTCTACTCCCAAAGACTCCATAGCCACTCGCAAAGTAGCTATTTTGGCCGCCGACGGTGTAGAGGAGATTCAGCTTACTGCCATGAAAGAGGGATTGATGGCCGAAGGGGCAGTGGTAGAGGTGATTGCGCCCAAATTGGGCTATATCTTATCGGAGAATAACAAATCTATCAAGGTAGATAAAAGTTTCTTAACGACGGCCTCTGTGCTTTACGATGCGGTGTATGTTCCGGGCGGCATGAACAGCACTGCTACGCTAGCTGCCGAAGCAGATGCGATTCATTTTCTTAACGAAGCTTTTAAGCATTGCAAAGCTATTGCGGCCGATGCTTTTTCTTTGCCCGTATTGAAAGAGACGTATTTTGGCAAATACCTCCCTGCCACTCACAAAGAAGCCTCCCAGATGATAGAAGGGGTGATAATGCATGAGGAGGCCGAAGTCTTGAGAGCCGAGTTTATCAAAGCCATTGCTCAGCATCGCTTTTGGGAGCGCGAGAAAAAACTTAAAGTGCCTGCTTAAAATAAAGGGCGTTTGAGGAGGAAGAGGCGGAGCAAAATCATGAAAATAAGTAAAAAAGCCTCGAAGAGGATAAAATGGAAAGCTATGGAACACTCTGAAGAAGAAGAAACATTGGTAGAAATCCTGAAAAACCTACAAAGTAAGGGTTATACGTTTGATTTTGGCTCTGAGTCGTCGGCAGAATTTAAAGACAAAATAGGGATTGCCGAAAAACACTACTACAGTCCCTACTTAGCTGAAAAAACTGAGGCGATTCCGCTCCTTGTACGAGAGGTACATCGCATAGAAGGAATGTCGGATCCTTCGGATAATTGTATCATCTATGCCATCGAAACAACCAACGGCTTAAAGGGTTTTTTGGTGAATGCTTATGGGATTTATAGTGAAGACAAGAAGGCAGAACAAAACGCTATTTGTCCTCAGGAGATTTCGGAAGAGCAAATTTATGATAACAATAAATTTGAAGCCCAAGTTGAATAAGGCTCCCAAACGTCATTTTTTGTCAGAGGCTTTAGCTCAGTCCAATTAAAGCCTCTGACAAAAATGAATCTAATGTGGGCGGATACGTTGATAAATGATTTCAGGAATCTTTATAAACTCTCCCAAAAACATCCCTCGTTGTTTAAAATATTTCACGAGCTGTACATACACGTACAATTTATTGGAAGGGCTTCGCTTTATATCATAATACGACATGGCCATTTCTTCGATTACTTCCAATGGGATAGTGCGGTTGCTTATGATACTCTCTCCTTTATACGCTACTAATTCCTTCAATAAATTTACGCCGTCTATCCACACTTTTGCCGTTTTTTCCATACGTTTTTTATTTAAATGGATGTTTCAACAAAGTCACATTCTACTCCTGCCATTTGCTGAAGAATACTGGTCAATAAATTAGGGTCTAAAGGTTTTATGATACATTTTACTACTCCCAACGACTTTGCTTTCCCTTCCAATACGGTATCTATCGAGGTGGAGTAGAGAATGATAGGCACAGCTTTCCAATTGAGGTGTTTTTTTATCTCTTTGATGCATTCCAGGCCATTCCAGCGAGGCATGTTCATATCAACAAAGATAAAATCTGGTTGCAGCTCATCAAGCCGTTTGATTGCTTCCTGACCCGAAGCTGCATAGGTACATTTAAACAGGGACGGGATTTTTTCTAAAGCCATCAGAAAAAACTCAAATTCATCCAAGTCATCATCAATCAATAGCACATGAAATTTTTTCATAACCAAACATTTTAATATCCAACATCCCTCGCAATCGTTTTGCGAAGTAATTTTAAAGAAGTAGGGAAGGAAAAAACAAGTGCTTTGGCGAAGACACACAGCTTCCATTGTAAAAACAAAATCTATTGTCTTCGCAACAGAGTAAAACAAAGGTGGACATTAATAATAGGTTTTCCAAACAAATACTTCTTTTTCTAGCCTCTCTTTATGGACTTTTTTTTTAGCTGACTCTTCTGGAATAAAAGGGGGGAAATGATTTCCCAAAATTGTACAAAATATCCTTATACGTTATTGTATATCAGGTGTTTTTAAAAAAAGTATTGGGTTTCATTTGTATACGTTAATTCGTGCGTTTTTTTTTATTTTGAGCAACTCAAAACCATCAATCAACATTTACTATAATATGGATTTATCAATCGTTGTTGAAGCAGCCCAACACCTTGCTAATCGCGGTCTTACGATTGCTTTTGCCGAAAGTGCTACCGCAGGTCGGCTTATGGCTGAATTTTCCCTCACTCCTTCCGCTGGAAAAATCCTAAAGGGTGGGGTGGTATGCTATGATGCATGTCTAAAAGAAGATATATTGGGGGTATCGCCAACGTTGATTGAGCAATATACGCCCGAATCAGCCGAAGTGACAGAAGCATTGGCGCGCTGCTTGAAAGATTTCATCGCTTCGGATGTGCAGATTGCCGTAACTGGACTGCCTCGTCCGGGCGGTAGCGAAACACCCCAAAAACCCGTCGGTACGATGTTTGTCCATTTCTTGGTGTCAGGCAAGTCTATTGGAATCAAAGAGCGCTTCAGTGGGTCGGCCGAAGAGATTATCGAGCAGACCGTCCAACTGGCCGCTCAGTTGATTTTGAATCACTTGCTCTGACACTCAGCTATTTTTTGACAATGCTGGGGCTCCAATCGGTCAAAAGAACATTGAAGGCCGAAAAGGCAAGAATACCCAAATGAAAAAGAAGGGCTTTTTTGTTTTTTCTGGCTTGTTTGTTCACTATAGCGAGGGCCAAACCTGCTAAGTTTGCCATATCCATTTTGTAGTGTTCTTCTTTCGAAATCGCTCTTCTGATGGCAAAAGGATGATCTGAAAAGGCGGCATACCCCAAAAGATTGAGAGCTACGCCTCGATAAAATAGCTGCGAGCGCTTATTGAGGTGGAGCATTCGGGGAGCGGTGAGCAGTACTACAGATAGCGCATAATCATTCAAATGATGCGCGGTTGGAGAAATTAGGTTCGTTGTATAGTAATTAGCATGGATGGCGAGCCGCACCGCTGGGGGCCTCTCGACAAACAGCTTCATCGAACGATTAATTGGCTCGCTGAACCAGACTTTGAGAAAGTAAAAATCACGCTGTATGACCTGATTTCCAAGAGAAATGGCCTTAAAAAAAAGAAGACTGTCTCCACCAACTAGAGACAGTCGGTAAGAATCCATTTTTAGAGTAAGATGTTTTTTAGCCTTCCTCTTAGGCACCTTGATTTATGTAGCCTGTAGCAATAGAGGTTAGTTTATCGTCGGCAGCATATTCTTCATCGAGGGTAGTCTGTAGGAGAGTAGCAACTTCCATGTAGCCCAATATTTCGGCGAGTGTCCGTAGGGAGCCATAGGAAGCTATTTCATAATGTTCTACCTTCTGGGCAGCTACGATAAGCGCACAATCTCTGACAAGCGTATCGTCTTCGGTATCATCAATGATCTCTTCTCCTTCTTCTATGAGGCCTTGCATGGCATGGCATTTGTGGGAAGAAAGGGGCTCATCCATAAATTCAAATGCTTTTTCCAATCGTCGCGCGTGCATATTAGTCTCTTCAAGGTGATTTTCGAAGGCTCTTCTTAGCTCGGTGGAAGTAGCCGCTTCGGCCATGGTCGGAAGTGCCTCGATGAGTTGTTGCTCAGCATTATAGACATCCATAAGTTGCTGAATAAAAAATTGGTGGAGTTCCGATGTTTCTTGCGTTTTCATAGTGTTTTGATGTTAAATAGATAAAAAAATAATTGAAAAAAGTCTTTACATTTCTGGATTTAAAGTTTGTTTGTACGTTGATTATGAGTGCTTTATTGAATTGCTTGGTGATTTGAAATGAACTATCGTAGGGCGGCATACGCTATATTGACGCCTATCCCAAATACTATATGAGCAATCACTAAAGTAGGGAGATAAATTTTTAGGGAAACATTGTGGGGAGGATTTGGGTGAAAATGAAAAACTATAGTCCAAATAGCAATTCCAAATAGCCCACTCACAAAACCAAACACCATTCCTGACGGGATGGTAGGCGCACCAATTCCCAAATTCCACAAAAAATAGTAACAAAAAGCAAAAAGAATCCCTACCAAATAGTGAGCCACTATACCCGTCCAAATCGCCAAAGGGCTATTGGAAAGGCCCCCCTGAGGGGTAGTTTGATTGGTAATGAGGGTACCCAAAATTTTCACAACTTTCAATTGCCGCCGTGTTGCGAGTGCCAGAAGATAGAGAAAAAGGGTCATGAGGGCTGTTCCCGCAATGCCTGATAAAGAGATAATGAAAAAAATCATGATAAGAGCGTGCTTTTTCTTATGGCGTTGAAGAAACTGGTTTAAAAGTAACAAGTTGGATAGCAAACTTTCGAGAGGGAACGCTATTGCTATCGGCGAGTTCATTGAATTTGGCCTTTATCACCCATACGATGAGCGCGTAGATACTTTAGGTGGTAAACCCTTCTGGGCTACCAGAAAAGTAGGAGCTCCGAGCCCTACTACAAAAAAGAAAAAAGATAGAAGCGTTTTCATCTGTATACATTTTAGAGCTTAAGGTCAAAAATGTATGCCTTCTCTAGAGGAGTTTCTAAAAAGAGAAAAAGCTACCTCAATGTCATTTATTTTCCCCCTAAACTGTGGTGAAATTTTCCATTTTGAAGATGAATTGAAGAGGAGCCAATGTCCTCCCTTTGGTCTTACGTGTTAGCTGCGATGCGCCGCCCATATTTTTGAAGTTCATAGAAGTTGTTAGAAAAACGGGGCAACTTCTTCAATAGCAGGCATTTTAGTTGTGTCTGATTCTTCATAATTCTTCTATTAGAAATAAATATGAATATAGACTTAACTGGGAGGGATTGATAGTAGTTATAAAATCAGGCAAGAAGGACGTTACTAAAAGCAGAAAGCTTTACAAAATGGATAGAATCAATTAAAACACAAACCTAAAAAAATCAACACCCTCCGCACATTTTTGAATTGATTCTCGATTGATCCAAAATTTGTTGCAAATACTGTGGTAAAAGTAAAAAACCCCAAAAACGATACGTTTTTGGGGTTTTTAAGTACTTCGTGGTGATGGACGGAATCGAACCGCCGACACAAGGATTTTCAGTTCTAAAATTTATGGTTTTATATGGTTTGATTTGTGCTTATTTGGTTGATTTTTAGTAACTTAGCATTCAGATAAAAACAGCAAAATTCAGATAAAACCGCCAATTGTTGTACCTATGTTGTACCTGAATTGTTCAAAACCATGGCTTCCGTCAAAATAACACTCCGTCAGAAACCCAATAAAGAAGGCCAATTTCCGCTTATTCTACGCATCACCAAGCATAGAAAAACGTCTATTATTTACCTCGGGTATTACCTCAAAGAGGAAGACTGGGATGAAGAAAAACAGCGCGTTAAGAAATCCCACCCCAATTCCGCACGCCTTAATAACTTCCTGCTTAAGAAACTGGCAGAAGCCAACGAACATGCGTTGGAATTGGAAACCCAAAAAAATCATGTTACTTCCGTCTCTGTCAGGCAGCGAATCAAACCATCGGCCGGCAGTACGTTCAATGCCCAGGCGGATT
>VFQN01006342.1_pt1 | contig 13589 bp, 12 predicted proteins | sample 3512371 | NCBI WGS metagenome assembly VFQN01 (sample SAMN10412370, study PRJNA504923) | tailings metagenome | isolation source: Replicate 2 from Balatoc abandoned mine | place: Philippines: Itogon, Benguet | collected 2017-08-28
AAAAAAAAAAATAAATAAATAAAAAAAAAAAAAAAATAAAAAAAAAAAAAAAAAAAAAAAAAAAAAAGAAGAAAACACGAGAAACTAATTAATTTATTATGTATGAAAACACAAAGACGAAAGATAAAAAATAAAAATAAACATAAATAAGAAACAAAAAACAAAAAAAGCAAAAAACAATTAACTGCTAATAAGATCCCACCTTGTTGAAACAAACTTACAATAAAATGAGGGACAATTTTATGAACATTTATTTCAATTCTTATTTTATCCTTTTTAAGATTTTTCCTTGATTTAGTTCAACTAATTCATGTCTCATCACCATTGCTCGAATACCCATACGAATAATTTCATTTGAATATCCTTGTAACTGTGCTTCTTCAATAATCTTCTTTGCTGCAACATTAATCTTTAGTCCAATACGCCTCTTTAGATATTCTTCGGCTAATTGAATGTCTTTCGAGAGATTTCCTCCAGGAAGTCCCATTGTTTGACCTTGAATCATTGCCATAATAATTGGATTCGATTGACTCGCAGCGAATGTTGAAACACGGAATAACCTTAAAGCTTCTTCAACATCTTGTACAGTAGCTTCAGGACTCAATCTCATCTTTGCCAAGGACTCAGAGATGCGGATAATCGCCTCTAATTGACGAATAGTGATTGGAACGACAGTCGCAGAAGATGACGATCCACCACTGCTACCGCCACGACCTGCCGACGCGTTCATCGCTGATTTATTCATTTGACTTTCTCTTACTTGATTACGAATGTGCACATATTGTCCACTGAGTAGAGCAGCTGCTTCATCATTGAGTCTTGGAGCACATCGCTCTCGGCAATAACAGATGAACTTCTTCAGTAAATCTGCTGGGATAGGAGCATTATCAGAGTTAGTACTACCTCCACCACTTGTTCCTGATGAACCACCTGTACCTGACATAGCAGGGGCTAAAGAAGTGTTCACATGAACCCCTAACACATGTTGAGCAATAGCACGATCTCTTTCTTCTTCTCTGACATCACGAATAATGAAAATACAATCAAAACGTGATAAAATTGTTGACATAAGATTGATATTATCTCCAACATCTCTTAGATCATCATATCGACCATGAATTGGGTTAGCTGCTGCAAGAACAGAATTTCGGCAGTTAAGCATAGTAGTGATACCAGCTTTGGCTATAGAGATGGTTTGTTGTTCCATCGCTTCATGGATTGCTACTCGATCAATCTCTCTCATCTTATCAAACTAAACAAGAAGATACATTACAAGTGATAAAGAAATAATTGGAAGGTGCTATAACATACCTCATCAATGCAGATGACACCTCCATCAGCCAAGACCATTGCACCTCCTTCCAGATAAAACTCTCCTTTCGAATCTTTAATGACAGATGCTGTCAAACCAGCAGCTGATGAACCTTTTCCAGAGGTATAAACACCAATGGGAGCAACTTTCTCTACGAATTTTAAGAATTGACTCTTTGCTGTGGAAGGATCACCCATGAGCAAAACATTAATATCTCCTCTTAATCTTACTCCATCTGGAAGTATCTTCCTCGATCCTCCCATTAATAAACATGCAATAGATTTTTTAATATCTCTGGTATATTCTCCACTGATCTGAGGTGCAATGGAAGCAGCAAGCTTTTCATAGATCTCAGGATCTCTTGCTAGTCGTTTGAATTCATCTTCCTCTTGTGTTGTGAAATGAGAGGTAGAGCGACCACCACTGCCATCAGAGTCGATTTGCATTCCTAATACTTTCAAAAAAGGGGTACGAATTGCTGATGCACCAGATCCTGTAGACTTTTGCTGACCACTATTTGCGAAAAGACTAACAACACCAATTACTTCGACTCTAGTGCCTGGAGCAACACGATCCACGAGATAACGATCAACGGATAGCATGATATTTCGTGGCATTTCTCCAGTTGGGACGACTTCAGGACTTTCTTGAAGTTTCAATGTTTGTTGGTCAATATATTCGCATTGATCTGCCATGATGACATAAGGGTTAGGACCACAATCTTCGCCTGGTGCTCCACCACGATCGCATTTACCAGGGATCGCTACACCACCCATCGCAGCCTTACACTGAAGAGTCTATGAAATTAACATGAAATGATTCAATTTATGTTAAAAGAAGAGTTTGTGACATCAAATTACCTGAGTATTTCGGCATTTGGTACACCGGATAACAATCTTAACCGCTTTGGAACGAGTTTTAGAGCTTGCAATTACTATTCCAGGAACTTTAATCAGAGAATTAACGTGATCTGCTGTTAAAGCTCTGAGGGAATGGGTGTTTTGATGACTTCGGAAGATTATTTGGAAATCTGGTACGGATGATTGTTTAAGGACTTCTTGATTCTCTGCTGTTAACGACATGAGTAAAGCTTCCTTGGCTGCAGATTCAAACCAAGGCATCACTTCATTAGGTTGCGCCTTAAGCGTGTGCTATTACAGCGTGGAATGTGCGAGAAGGGATAGAAAACTTACCAATAAATGATTGAATAGATCTTGATTAAATTCATTTAAATGATCTAAATCAACATCTATAAACAATTCTCTACGATTCCAATTCTTTAATAATGATTCTCGATAGATAAAAATATTATCAATCTTAAAATTACGAAAGAATTCACGAAAATAAGTAATAGAAACACGTGCATCAAGGTTTAAATTCAATGGTTGATCATGTCGCCTTCCCCATTCATGTTCTTGTAACATTTCAGGTGGTTCTAAGATCACAGGAGCACGAGTATCCAATTCACCAAACATTTTCTAATCTCTATTCTGAGGGATGCAATCAAAAGAACTCAACGTAACCAAACCAAATAAATTTCAAAAATTGAATCTACCGGTATCTGCCAACACCTGCCGGCAAAATAATGGTAGGTGTCGGTATGTTGATAACGGATGAATGACATCATTATTTGCTTGAATTGAACCATCAAGTTGTACAAAAAATACAAATCAGACAATGCTTGTGACTTGGATTCTGTTTATTTTTTTATTTTCTAGTGGGGTGGTTCAATCTTCTGGATTCCAATCGAGATATGCTGTTTGTTTTGCTGCTCCTTCTTCAGGCCAGGTAATGAAGTTACCTAAGCAAACAACCTTTAACCCGACCAATGTCGATAAATTAATGTCCATTCGTGCCGGTGCCACACAATTACCACTGTCAGTTTCAGGATTTCTTGCAAAATACTCTTCAAATCCAACTTATTTCTTTAATACATGGTTAGCTGGCCTCTCCTCTCTGACTTTACTTTGGAAGTTCCTTGACTCCAGACAAAAAGCCGATACCTCTTCGAATATATCTGACTCAAAGGAAGTTGAATCAAAGCCTTCTGAGGTGAAAAACCTTCAATCCCGTTTCTTAATCGTGTTTTGGCTCTTACGTATGGCAGATTGGCTACAAGGACCATACTTCTATGAAGTGTATAGCAGTAAAATTATTAATGGGAAACCTTTATCTATGGAAATGGCATCACAATTATTTTTAATTGGCTTCGCTTCTACTGGTTTATTTGGTCCTTTTATGGGGCAATTCGTTGATAGCGTCGGGAGGAAAGCTGGAACACTCCTTTACACTATACTCTATGCCCTAGGTGCTTTGAGTACTCAATCTAACAATTTAGTGATCTTAATACTCGGAAGGCTATGCGGTGGATTAGGAACCTCTTTACTCTTCTCTGCACCTGAAGCATGGCTTGTCGGAGAGTTCCAACGACAAAGTGCAGTAAATTCGAAATGGATCGGTCAAACCTTTGGGTGGGCATATTCTGGTGATTCTCTTGTTGCAATTACAGCAGGGCAGATTGCTTCCCTCGCTGCTGGAGCGAAAGGTCCATCGGGCCCCTTCACTACATCAGTAGCCTTCCTCGCAGTAGCGGCAGTGCTCATACTAGCAAAATGGAAAGAAAACAAAGCAATCACATCATCTTCAACAACAGATAACTCAGAATCACAAAATAAACCTACTAAACCAAGTATTAATGAAGCTTGGAAAGTCATGAAAAAAGATCCAAAGATTCTTTTATTAGGCGCTGTACAAGCATTATTTGAAGGATCCATGTATATCTTTGTATTACAATGGCCACCAGCGATTAAATCAGCAATCCAATCAATGTCAACACAATTCCAACAGACTGCTATTCTCTCTGGTATACCATTTGGTAATATTTTCTCCTGTTTTATGGCAAGTTGTCTATTAGGATCAACCTTCTTTACAACCATACAAAAACAAAAACAGAAGAAATCCACTACAAATAACTCATTCACCATAGAAAAAACAAGTTTATTCATGTTATTATTATCAACATTATCAATGGGTATTACAACGATTTGGGGATTAAATCATTTTATTACATTAATAGTATCATTTCTATTATTTGAGATGTGTGTTGGTTTATATTTCCCTTTAATTGGTACTTTACGATCTAAGTATATACCTGATAGTCATCGTTCAGTGATTATGAATTTATTTGGTATTCCATTGAATTTAATTGTGGTGTCAGTGTTTTTATCGATTAAGTCATTGGGTATGAAAGGTGCTTTTACTACTGCTACGACTGCATTAACGATAGCAAGTTTAGCAATGTGGAAGTTACTCCAATCAAGTCAGAGTACTTCTAATGATAATAATAAGCCTGTAGAGACGGCAATTACCAACTAATTTCGATACAAAAGTGCTGAACAATATAAAAAATCGAATCTTTTCTCTTGAATGAAGAAAGGAGAAGAAAGAAGAAAATCAAATAACTTAAATAGAAATTTATTTTAAAATTATTCATAATACTGACTGTCAATTAATTGATAAGAAAAGCTATTCATATTATTTTATTCTACGATATTAAAGTCACTAAAACATTAACATGCTCCTAACTAGCGAAACCAAACCAAACCAACGAACAATAAAGCAGCGATACATAAAGAAATTGAATGTTTTCTTCTCTATTGATTGAAGACTAATAGAACTTCTTTGCTTTATAATAGAGAACAATGGCACCCATAATACGAAAAACAATAAACAAAACAAAGATTAAAATGATATAGATATAAGCATCTTCTGCTTCGACATCATTAACTCGGAGGATATTTTCACAGTTCTTCCTTGCTGCTGCACTAACATTGCATTGAGAGCTGCTTGGACGGAACTCCACTAATAAGGCGAGGTTTACTGCATACTTGATTCCACAGAGATATTGTGCCCATCGAAGAAAGACTGGAATCTGCGATGTTCGAATGAAGAAACCAGCGAAAAGCATTTGAGGGATGTAGGCCAATGGCACTAATTCAGAGACATTCTTCACATTGGGGACAAGGCAGCCTAAACCCATCGCAATGGAACAAGAAGACATTCCCAATCCCCAAGAGATTAATACTAGATAAATAAAGCTTCCTTGCAAATCCATTAAGAAATAGGAGACACAGTAAGCAACCACCATCTGAAGGAAGACTATGGGAATCTCTAATGCTACTTTAGATAAGAAATACGCAGGAATACCGTCTGATATGAGGAGGGGCAGTTAGCAGATCAAATGCAATGGCAGAAAGGATAACTTACATGTCCCAGTGACGTACTCTCTCATGACCATAGGTCTTTCAAAAGGAAAAGCTAATAATACAGATTGTGCTGATCCCATTAATGAAAACATCATCACCATAATTAAAGCACCAAAATGAGAATTAAAATCATCATAATTACTATAATTACTTCCACCAATCTTATAAAAGATTAATCCATATAACATATTCATAAGAATCGTTAATGCATATTTAAAGACAATGGTATGAACATCTCGAAAGGTATTAAATACTTCACGATATGTTAATTCATTAAATTGTTTTATAAAAGAACTTTCAAAATGAAAGATAAGATCTCCTTCATTAATTTTCATACTACCATCTTTGATACTAATATTATTTTGAAATCGTTCAGGTATTGTCATAAATAATCCTTTTTCTTCTAATATTTTACCACTCTCTGCTTGACAAAGGTCCATAACGAAGTCTGATGGATTATAGTTTTCAGGGCAGTAATATCCTTTTACAGCATATGTCTTTAAGATATCATTGGGAGAGCCATGATAGAAGATTCTTCCTTCTTTCATATATACCACCACATCAAACAAATAGAAGATCTGAGAGGATGGTTGGTGTATGGTTAAGAGGATGGCACAACGGTTTGCAAGCTTCTTTAGAAGTTTAATCAGATTCAAAGCAGAGAAAGAGTCTAATCCAGTGGTCGGTTCATCAAGGAATAAAAGCTATAAATGATTTATCGAAAATAATTAACACAGATTAATTAAGGTAATTGATTACTTACCGTAGGTTCTGTGATTAGTTCGATACCAACACTTGTTCGCTTCCTTTGCCCACCGGAAATTCCTTTTATTAATATTCCTCCTGTTATTGTATCAGCACAGTCTTCAATACCAAGAGCTTTGATGAGATATTCAACCTTTTCTTTAATTTGTTCAGGTGTGAAGCGACTAGGCAGTCTTAACTTTGCACTAAAGGTTAATGCTTCTCGTGGGGTGGCTGTCGCTAATAGGAAATCATCCTGCATCACATAAGCAATATTCTTGCGATAAGTGACTGGGTTGATCGATCTTCCACCAACTTTAATCTGTTTTGAGAAGTATGTGAAATGTCTTCATCTCCATCAACACGTTACTCACCTTTCCCTCGACATGAATATCAGAAGAGGAGGAAGATCTTCCTGCTAACACGTTCAATAAAGATGATTTTCCAGCACCTATCGTGGAGATCAATCACAATACTGGATGTCCTTCCCATAGCACCTACCTGATGGACCCATAATAGCACAGATCTCACCGCTCTTCGCCTATGATGAGATTTCAGCCTCAAATTAGGATATTTGGAAACAGAAATCTTACCTCTCCCCAGCAATCATTTAGAATTACTTTGTTCTTCACTCGAAAGTTCACGTTCGTCCAGCTAATATCTTTCAACTTCCTCTCAGTGGAATCATGGAGATCCTCATCGCTTGTGGGTACGAGTGAGAAAGTATTTCCACTTCCTTTCTCAACATCCTCTTTAATGTCCTCTTTCACGTCCTCTATCGACTGTGAACTATCAACTATCTCCACTGACATACTTTGAGATAAATATTAATGATTCTCATTCAAGAAAACAGATCTGTTCAACTTTACTCGATTCCTCTTTTTTTCAACTCTTCCCAATGTTTTCAAAAAAGAAGTGACTCAATGTAGTAGTTTTAACTGTCTTCACTGCTTATCGATCCCTCCAACACACTCATTGATTGTGTTGAACTTGATCAATGTCTTTGATCTAGGATCCTACACTCGCCTTATAGTAGACCGAATCTCTCTGGTTACAGTGCACGCCTTTGTGAAGCGCTTATTTTGAGGGAGATAAGCAAATCGAAATAACTCAAAATAAAGAAATTTAGTTGAAAAATCAATCAAACACATTGATAGGGGAGATGATTCCCCACAATTTGATCTGAATACTTTTTCTGAAACCTTCGACTAAGGCGGTTTAATTGAGTATATTTTTCTATGTACTGTATTATTTTACAAACTCGCCCAAACCCTGCCCACCAGTGTGTGGGTATGTCAGAATTGAATTGATGAAATATCAAAAGATCAATCTCATTTCAATTGCATTTTTCTATTGTTACAACTCTCTTAAATCCATTGAACTATGAGTTTCAGGAATTTTTATGAAGTAGTTTTTCTCTTAATGTCGTTAGTTTTCCAAATTCAATCTTATCAATCTCTTCATTTTCCATTCAAACCAAAACTGTCATTAACCTCCCTCCAAAGGAATTGTAAGAGAGGAAGAACAAGTTTAAACTCGTATGGCGATCCGGATAAATCTACAGAATCAGTTCTTTATCGTAAATGGCAACAGTTCAGTCGAATATACGATTATCTCCTCTTTCCCGATGAAGTAGATTGTCCTGGATTAACATTCCCTTCTCCCATAGAATGGGCACCTTGGATGGAAACGATATGGTTCGGTAACTACTACGATTATCGGGCAGCCTTTTTCAACGATGTGATGTATTCTAATAACCTAGAAGGGAAGGAAGGAGCTCTTCTTATCCCCCTGCCTTCTAAAGCACGATCCGCTCCTGATATGGCCTCCCTTACAAGTTACCCCATGTCATTAGACCTTGCATTACTATACCAACGATATAATAAATTTAATCAACAAAGTTATTCGATTTCTAACCTGACCTATTACAATATCTTTGGCACTGATACACTTCGAGTAGGACGATATAAACTACCACAAACCCCTGAACTCATTCTCTGTGTAACAGAACCTTTAACTTATTCTGAAGTTAAGAGATATTTAACATCATTTAGTCCCATTAAATGGCTGAAATCAAAGTTTTTTCAACAAAAAAGGAAAAGACAATGGCTACTGACATTTGATCCTCCTTCCAATACAACAAGCAAGAAAGGAGGAAAAGTCGATCAAGATGTGAGTTATTTCTCTCGAATGATTTATCTACTAGAATACTTTAAGATGATTGAGTATCTTACCTTACATCAACCAAGATCGTCATTGCAGAGGGTTGGTTATATTAAAGATATTCTTCGTCTTATTCTCACAGAGAAAATAGAAAACTTTGATTTAAAAATGACTGAATTAACGATGAAAGTTGCCGAAAATTATTGTTTTCCTGCTCAAACTATACCAATTCTTGCTAATTCTTTTCCAAAAGAAGAAATTCAATTTTTATTACAAAACCTTGAAAGACAAACAATATCCACAGAGATGGAACCCTTATTTAATGACAGTGTCGTGGATATTTCTGACAGCAGTGTTGCGTATGGTTTTACACTTCCTCTTAGTACAGCAAACTCGCAACAATTTATAGAAAATCTCTTCCAATCATTGATTCAGCAACTTTCTTCAAAGACAAACAGATCCGTCGATCCAAAAGAATGGGAAATAATCCTTGGTGGTGATCAAAGACTATTGAACTCATATGCCTTAGAGATTGCTGTCAGAGTATTATTAGCTAATCAGTTCACTAATCTTCACATCGCTCAACGATCACTATACACGATGTCCTTAGCGCAGCAATACTATTCATTAGATCGAATAGGTAATAATGGAGGAAAAGACAAAACTCGGTATTCGTTGAGTATAATTTTTGATGGAGGAGTTGAACCATCAGGTATTAACGGAAGATTTGGATTACAACTCCTTCTGACTGATCGAGAGCGACTATATTACTGGACAGTGTCTGATTTTAATAAATTATTCCACCAGTTTGAAACAATTTCAGAAGTGAAAATATTACCTAATACAATGAAATCATTAACTGTAAATTATTTTAATTACCCTATGTCCAAACCACTACTGTCACAGGATATACTTGAAACCTTGAAATCTCTTCCATATCATGAATACAGTATACCCATTCAACGAGAGATTTATCGCTCAAGCTATTCTTACCCATCAGACCAACTTGAAATTATAAAAGAGTTCATTCAAGAAAAGAATATTCTCTTAGTGATCGATGGATCTTATGGTGTGACAAAGCAAATACTTACTCTGACTAACATTCACTCCAAACTTGGTATCGATTTATCTGAAAGTTATATTGATAATGACTATCAAGATAAGGATGAGAGATTAGTCGATGCTGATCAACCATATCCTATTTTAGATGAAGGGAAAAACCTTTACCATGAACTATATAAGCTTAGAGCAGCAGGAATTGAGGATACTGTTATGGGTGATTTGTTTCAGATTAAGTCTTCAGATGATAATGATCCTCAAAGTTCTAGTCAGGATAAGTATGACAGTTGTCCTGATATTGGTTTCTGCATCAGTCCTGATGGAAGTGAATGTCAGGTGAGTTTTTTGGAGTTGTAAAAACTATTTAATTCGCTCATTTTAATGATTTTCTAATAGATATATGTCCCTGGATTAGTTTTATTACCTCGAAGATATTCTCTGAAGTTAGGAGAAGAAAAGATAAGCGATGGAATCATAACAATGATTGAAACATTGTTAATACTAGCAGAACATTATAAAAAGCATCCTGATGAAAGTAAAGTGACAAGGAAAAGAGTTATTGACTTGTTAAACAAGAAAGAATACAGATAGCATGTTTACATTATCCCGAAAGAAAGGAGTTAAAACATTATTCATACTCATCTTATTCTATTCAGAGGAAGCTATTGGAACGACGTTAGCTTCTGAAGAGCTTGGAGGTCTAGGTTGAATTAAAGGAGTGTTTATCTTACCGAACTTCTGGAGTGGATCGACTGTTTCAGCAGGAGGTGCATTTGCTCGCGCTGCTGCTTCTTCAGGTGTTATACAGTTCTTACTACCATCGATGTGGACTTTCCCCCAAAACTCGCATCCTAACGGTCCATAGTAGTCCTTGTCCGAAAGATATGGTTTCGCCTTGCCCTCGTAAAAGTTAACTGGGTATTTAGTATTAACAATATTTAAATAGTCATTGAGAGTTTCTTCAACTTCAGCAACTTCTTTCTCTTGTTCAGAGACTTTCTGTGAGTCAATAGCTTGCTGTAGCTCTAAAAGATGACCTTTCATTAATAAAGGAAGGTTGGTAATCTTCTTCTTGCTCTCTTCATCTAATTCTGTGAGCTGTGGTGTGAGGGTTTGCATTGTATTCTGACATGGTTTTAGCTTCGTCTCGAGGGTTGTTTGAAGAAAAGCAGAGTCTTCTGGTCCTCCTCTTAATAATTGTGTGGGAATCTCAACACCAATGCTGTTTCTAACCAGGCCTGGTTGAAGTTGTTGATGTAAGATTGTCACTTGTTTCTGACAGGTGCAAAGATCATTGATTTGTTTCTCAACTGGAGAAGGTCCAAACCAACCTGCTTGAACTGGTGTTGATGTAAAAGATGAAGACGCAAAAATGAAAGAAGCAAGGGAGATTCCAATCAACTTCTTTAACTTTTGAGGAAGATCATTCTCTAACGTGATCGAATAGATTTGTAAAGTCTTTCGAGAAGGACTTGTTGAAGAAAACTTAGTCAACAAATTTCTCTTAAAACCATTCGTTGATAAGAAGAGACACAAGATGGTCATTAGAAATACTCTCATCTTCATCATTTCGAACTCTTAATTAATCGTTAATTCAATCAAATAAAGAAAGTGACGCAACTCTTAAACTCAGAAAACGATCCCGTTTATCATCAAAAACGATCCGATCCGATCCAGTCGTCTTTCCATGTAAAAAAGCGCTTTTTAATGAAAGTTGAGGCAGAAAGATTTGACACAGCAAAAGAAGAGAAAACAAACAATATATACAAACAATCATCAATAATCAATCGAAAATGAACTTTATCTTCTTCGTTCTTGCTTCTTTATCATGTGTTTCAGGTAATAAAGAGAGAGTATGTACTTGTTTTGTTGAGAAGTTACCTCTTATTTCTTTCTGTTTATAGCGTTCTCTATTGTGAATAGTCGCGCTCGATCCACCTCACTGAAGATGTCTGTCTTCCCAGAGAATCCTACTGGACTAAATGGCGATATTGCACCAACTGGTTACTTTGATCCTCTTGGTCTTGCCATTGGAAAGGATGCTGCTACATTACGACAATACAGAGAAGCTGAAATCAAGCACGGTCGTGTTGCTATGTTAGCAGCTGTCGGGTTACTTACCCAAGAGCTCTTAAAGAACCCATTAGGCATTGATGGACCTGCTATTCGCCATTTAGACTTAATTGATGAGAAATTCCCTGAATTCGGTGAATTATTCATTCTTATCTGCGCCTTTGTAGAAGGATGGTCTATTGTGAACAAGTGGGAGCCACGTTCTGCCACCCGCAACTTAAAGAGACTTGCCCGTCTACGTGATGATGTTGAGCCAGGAGACTTTGGATGGGATCCATTAGAATGGTATCCTAAGGATCCTGCTGAACAAGTCATAATCAAGAATAAAGAACTTCAAAACGGTCGTTTGGCTATGTTAGGTGTTGCTGGTATTGTGGTTCAAGAGTTATTAGATGGTAAGGAAGTATTATGTCATTTCCAGAAAGTTTGCAATTAAGATTTGAAATGAATAATCTTTATCTATAAAATAATTCCCCTGCCTCTTTTTCACACCCTAACTCTCCAATACTCATTTTAGAAAAAAATTAACAATTACAGCTTGCATCATGTAAATTAATACTAATTGTCAATTGAACGATAGTCAGTTTATTCTTTTTGTTGTTCTTCACCGTTATAAAATTAACTCACAGTCGCGTGGATTAATTGACTCCATTGTTGGACAATGGATCACGGCCATCATAGCAGTACGAAATACTTTTAATGCTTCTTTCAATCATTCAGATTTATTGTTAGAAAAGTTCTACAGTACATACTTAAGATTTCATGATTCACACTATTTCTTAGTTAATTTATTTGTGTAATTTATGAAAATTACTTGTACTGTCAAAAATTATTTCTTCCATTATACAAACTACGTATTAACGAAATGCAATAATCAAAATTTATCAATCTATTGGCTTAAAGACCTTGAGATGAGAGATAGTCTAAATATCTTAGATACTTTTCACGATCAGCTGTTTTCAACTCCATGGAGTGAGTATGAGTATCAATGCTCTTCGGATCAATCTTAAGCTTTTTCTCCAATTCTTCGTTTGATTTCTTTTCGCGAGCAGAATGAAGCTGATCATATGGAGATTCTGAGCTACGAATGGCCGTAACTTCTTCTTTTGTGAGTCCCAAAGAGTTGATTAGATTCGTACCAGGAATTACCATAGAATAAGAGCCCTTGTTGGTTGCACGCGCTGTACGTCCTTGTATTTGGATCTCTTCAGCCTTTTCCTCCGAAAAGAAAGTCTGAATAACATGAACTCCACCACGACTGTTAAGTTTCTCATCATAACATACAAAGTCAGTTCCTCTACCAAAATCACGCTCTGCAAGAGTAATTGTCCCAGGAACGACAGCCTTTCTAATCGTTTGATTTCTTTCATAGTCTGTATCCCCAGACGTCATTGTCTGAACCGTTGCTCCAAGTCTTTCCTCTAAACTACTCAAATAAGTCTCACAGAAGCTTTGCAACTGTGGTTCTGATGAAAAGAAAACTAAAATCGCTCTCAGACCTCCATCTTCACCTTTTATTCTGCTTTCAATCTGCTGAACTAAAGCGAGATTAAATTCAGCTTCTTCTTCAACAATTATCAAATCCTTTGTTGAATTGGGTGTGAAAGTAAATCGCCAATTGGTTCGCTCACCATATGCTGAAGGAATAAATGACTCACAAGTTATCTTGAATACTCTATCCAAACTTTCCCTTTGTTTCCTTGTCAAAACCTTCAAGGTTCCAGTCACTCCAAAGACTCCAACAAATGCTTTACAGAGCTCTGTAAACAAGAAATGACCACAATCAAGATGGATTACACTCTTTTTGCGAGCGATATCCATTGAAAGGTTTCTACTTTCGCATTCTTTGTAATGTAAGAAGAGAGTTTCATATCCATACGATATATTGTAGCTAATACTGTCATTTCTCTTGTATCCGATGGCACACTTCTTTTCATCAAAGTAATATGGTTGATGAAAGCTTTGATTGCGGA
>VFQN01006344.1_pt1 | contig 13586 bp, 23 predicted proteins | sample 3512371 | NCBI WGS metagenome assembly VFQN01 (sample SAMN10412370, study PRJNA504923) | tailings metagenome | isolation source: Replicate 2 from Balatoc abandoned mine | place: Philippines: Itogon, Benguet | collected 2017-08-28
CAACCACCATCCTTCCATGGCCCGCCCACCTGCCCACCGCCTTGCTGACTGTACGACAGCCTCCTACCTATCTACTGGAAGTCCCGCCCGCCTCACGCCCCACGCCCCACACGCCCCACGCCCACAGATCAGCCTGTTCCAGGCCAACCCCGACGCCGACCAGGAGCTGTACAAGACGCCCGAGGTGGACTACTGGATCAGCAGCAACTTTAACAGCTACGCCACGGCAGCGGACGGCAGCGTGGCGCCGCGCGACCCCAACGCCACCGTGGTCACCGCCTTTGCAAAGATCAGCGCCACCCTGTCTACCGTGGTAGGTGGTGCGGTGCAGGCCGTGACGCGTTAGTAACCAATCCTTGTGCGTGCGCGACCCTGTTCGCTGCCACGCACGCACGTGTCACTGGGCTGGCTAACAGCATGGCTTTCCGCGCACGTGCTGCTGCGCTTACACACCCGCTCTGAACTGCACGGCCGAGTAAGCATGCGCAACACGTCTCGCAGAGTGTGTTCCAGTGTATTGGTAAACATAGTTATGTATTGGTATGTATGCATGTGCGCAGGACGTCATCCTCAACACCGCCGCCGTCAACTTCGAGCTGCGCGTCGACGCGTGGATGGACGAGGAGCAGCTGCCGGAGCGCGAGGCGCTGTTCGACTCCACCACCATGCGCATCAAGAAGCAGAAGAACGGCACCATCTCCATGCGCAGCGAGGTGGGCGGAGCGGCGGAGGCTAGCTAGGGAGAGCAGGGGAGATGGACATGGCCGCACACCTGCTGGCTGGGCGGGGGCTAGGCTGGCGGGCAGCCCACGGCACGCACCCGCTACCCCCCGCCAGCTTTGGCACCCTGCCCCCGGCCTCAAACCCAGCGTCCAGCCTCCGCCCCTGGACCCCCTAACCCGTCATATTCCGACCCCCCTGGATTGCCTATCCCCATATCCCCTATCTCCTACCGGTTATACCCCTGGATTCCCTATGCCCTGACAAGCTAACCCCTGGTGCCTGATCCCCTGCACCGCGCTCGCCCCACACATACAGAGACATACACGCCGCACAAGAAGGTGGCTCCAAAACACACTAACACAACTGCACCCCGCCCCTGGCCCCCTGCCCTGCAGGTGCTGAGCGCCGCCGGCTCCGACGGGCTGCTGGAGATCAAGGCGGGCGACCGCGTGTCCTCCCGCAAGCTGGACCTGGTGCTCACGCCCACGCGCTCGCTGTACAACTACCCCTTCGACCAGTACGTCACAACCGTCAAGTGAGTCGAGTGTACGGCAGGCACAACAGAAAAGCCGCGTTGTCTTATGGTCTAAGGTGGACATGTACTGCGCCTTACGTGCAGCAGCCCGCCGCGTTGCCACGGCCGCTCTGCTGCTGCCTGGCCGCCTGCACGCGTTCGGACCTAACTACCTACCTACCTACCGTACGGCCGATTGCTGGCACGGCACGTCACGGCAGCGACAGCCGGTGCTGTGCAGCGGGCGTATGCCAGTCCCTTACCCCGTCTCCTTTATGTGGCCTGTGCGTACATGGAACGCATGGAAAACGCCCAACTCCTTTGTGTGCATGCACGTGGCCCCATGCAGGATTGACTCCAGCCTGGGCGACGCCAACTTCGTGCACCCCATCGCGGTGCTGGTCAGCCAGCAGACGGCGCTGGTGGGCTGGACGTACGAGGTGAGAACGGGGGCTCCGGACTGGTCACCCTAGCCAGTAGCTGGTTAGATAGGCTGTTAAGGGGTTACACATTGTGCGGTGTGCGGGCCCCACTGGGCAGCTAGCCCAGCGTCGGGCGCGGGAGCCAGTCGCCCGGTGCAGCGGGTAAGCAGCTCACGGCTCACCAAGGAAGCCCCTTGCTCAGCAGTGCGTGGGGCCTGCTCTGTTGTGTATGTGCCGGTGCGATGTGCAGGTCTCCCTTGTCCCCAACGCGGACGAGAACCAGGTGCTGTGGGTGTACGGCATTCCCGAGCTCAGCGGCGCGCAGATCACATACCGTGAGTAGGGGATTGCAAGATACGGTTCGGGTGTCGCGCACGGCGGAAGGTATACCCGAAGCCCACCAGAAGAAGCGTGGCCATGCACTGCTGCGTGCGATGCAGGTGACTACAATACCGGTACAAAGCACGTGCGTGTGCTGCAAAAGTTTACCTGGCAGTGAGTACACTACCGGTAGTTTGTCGCCTTGCGTGCGTGAGCCTGCCATGGTGTACGTACCACGCAATGTGTTATTGTACCGCCGGTCCTTACGGTGTGCTGTGCCGCGCTGTGTGCTGTATGTGGTACCCACCCCCAGAGATCCGCCTGACGCGCACCAGCTTCAACCGGTGAGCTGCGTGCTGATGGTACCCACTAACACATATTGCGGCGCTTTTGCACGCTCGTGTCGATTTCAGTGCACCTCTAACCACTGTGTTGCATTGAGGGGGAGCACGTGGGCCTGGGTGCAGGGGCGGCGCGGTCAGTGGCAAGCAGTGCCACCGTACACCTGCCGTGCAATGGCCTTTACACTGCATGCCCCTGGAACTGATGCCCAGCAAGGAGCTAGCCCCTCTGCGTCAACACCTGGTCGGTAAAGGCCAAACGCAGCCACGTGCTTCGGGTGACACGCGCATGCCTGCCCCACCGCCACCACAACCCGCCAGGTTCTTCGCGGTGATCATCCTGCTGGGCATGTGGGTCATCTCGATGTTCGCCTTCACGTACGGTGAGCGACCATGGACGGATGGATGCACAGGAGCAGGAAAGGGAGGCCGCAGTGGTGGTAGCGTTTTAAGCGCCGCGCACTGTTGCCGACGTGGGTTCAGTAGGGGGCGCGCGCGGGCGTGTGCTAGGCACGTGGGCGCACACGTGGCGGCTTGCTGCTGAGGCTAGGCAGGGGAGGTCACCCCCCTTGGCTCGTTGCGCACGCCCACGTCCAGGCCCTCCTCTCGTCGGTCCACCAGGTATCCTTCGTCAGCCCTGAGGCCTGTACATACCTGACCTGCTTTCGTTCATTTCAGAGCAGCAGACCACAGTGGGCCATATACGGTAGCCTGACCCTGACCCCGTTGCTCCTCGTACGGCACCCTGCGCCCTCCGCCCACAGCCCTGGACATGCTGTACATCCGGCCCCGTAACGCGGCGCTGGGAGACGCCAGCCTGTTCACCGGCCTGCTGTTTGCCATGCCCAACATCCGGAAGGTCATGCCCGGCATCCCGGACGCCATCGGCCTGGGCGTGGACTTCTACGGCTTCATCTGGATTATGCTCATCATGATGATCTCAGTTGCGGCTTGCCTTGCTCGTACTGCATCTGCACGTTGCAAGCTTGTGATGTGAGCGCTGTGTCCCAGCGCTCTGGCCATCGCCGTACACCAGTCGTCAAGTCCCGCTTGCTTGGCCTCCTGTGTGTGTGCTGTGTGGCGCAAGGATACCATGCATGTGCAGGGGTGGGCACCCACGCACCGCCCAAGCGCCCATGGCTCACCACCAATAACCACGCATGTGCGTGTGTCCTGCCGTATCCGTACAGGGCATGCCTGCGATTAACTACTGTGTAAAAAGCTGAGCGCGTGTGTATTCGTTTGCCCCGCAGGCTCCATGGTGCTGTGCAAGGTGGTTGGCCAGTACATCCACCCCGACGCCACGCTGTACGACAAGCTGCGGCGCAACCAGGTGTGGGAGGACCAGGTGCTGCGGGACCTGGAGGCGCAGGAGAAGAAGGCCAAGGAGGAGGTGGAGCGCGAAAAGGAGCGGCAGAAGAAGCGCGAGAAGTGGGGCATCGTGGTGCCGCCGGGGGCGGCCGCGGCCAAGGCGCCTGCCGTTGCGTAGGGCACCTCGTGGTTGTTGGCTTTCAGCGTGCTGCGGTTGGCCAGCCCGGACGCATGAGGGCGAAGTACGCTGCTTGGAGTTGTACTCGAAGGTTGTAACTAGGCATACGTACATTAGATATAGTCAGTACCGCCGTTGGCAAGGCGCGCCAGTCAACGGCACACACATACCGGTGCACGTGTCGACGACCACGTGGAGGGCTGCGCACAGAACTGCATGCATCCATTGCGGAAGGCTTTCTGGCCCAGCTGCTGTGGGCTTAGCTCACGAAGACAGTTTCCTCTGCCGCTTGGCATGTCTAGAAGCACATGAATTGTAACGTAGCACGTGCGTGTGGCACGTGTGTTTTTCACTAGGTGGCGGTGTGGACATGCAACCCGTACTGGTCCACTGGCTGCACAGGGGCCCACCCCCTAGCCGCCTGCCGGTAGGCGGGAGGCCAAGGATGCACCTTTTGGGACTTGGGACAGGTTGGGCTTGCTGTTGCGCATGGGCCGATTGCAGGTAGACCCCTCCCTGTGTGCTCCGAGCGTCGTTGGCACGCTATGGCACACGGGTTGCCAGGGCCGGTGCAGTGCTTCGCCGATGCCGATAGTCAGGCTGCGTGCTGACGGTTTGCGCCGGTGCTGTGCTGCTGACTTTTCAAGGGTTCGCAAGTTTGACAGCGCAGCATTAAGGACGCTTAGCGGCGCACAGCGCAGTATGCAAGCGCCCTTACATAGGTCTGGACTCTTAAGCATGCCAGGCAAGCCCGACGGCCGTTCGAGGCAAGCCCCGTGTCCGCAGTCGCACCCCACCCAATGCCAACAGGCAACAGCCAACTGCAACATCTCCGGCCGCCGAGGGCACGTACCGCACGTCGCCCGCGCGCACCCTGGGCCTGGGGTGACGTGCTCCCTCCAGACAGCCACCAGCTCCTTGGCGCCCGCCACCAGCGTGCACCAGCCCCCACCACCGAGGCGTGCCGGCACACGGTACACTGCGGCACGGTGCGCCGCCCCAAGCGGGGCTCCCTTCAACGAGATAAGCCGCAACACCACCCAGCAGCCTGCAGCACGCCTTCATTCCTTTCCCGTCACGGCCAGGCGAAGTCGTCGAGGCGAATGAGCACCTCGTCAGGGCCAGCGAGCCGTTAGACCCCATCGAACCCTTCACCACCACTATGTGCCACGCCCTCGTCACGGCCATGCGAAGTCGTCCAGGCGAATGAGCACCTCGTTGCGGCGCACCATGGGCGGCGTGGAGGGGTCGTTGTAGCGCGCCAGCTGGTAGCCGGCCGCCGCGCGCAGGCCGTCGCGGATGAGCAGGTCGCGCAGCTGCCGCTCCGCCTGCACTACCTGCGGGGGCGAGGAGCGGGGGCGGGGTTGCGGCGGGGAGGTGGCGGCGAGGTGGCATGTGGCAAGTGGGGAGACGGGTGGTGCTTGGTCCGTGCACCGTACTGCCGGGGCTTCAGCAAGCGGGGCGTGGCGACGGGGCAGCTGGTTGCTGGTCGGGCGGCCTACGTTGCGCTCCGCCACGGGCCATGGGGCTGGAAGTATCAAGCCCCAAAGACTTGGGGAGGCTCCATCCCGCCGTCTACCCTCATGCTGACGCGCTACCCTCGGGCCCCTACGCACCCAGGGCGTTCACTGCCCGCCCCTTGCTCCACTGACCTCGTAGTCCAGCGGCCAGCCCGCGAAGCGGATGGCTGCCACGTAGCTGCCCTCCTGGCGGCGGCGGGCGACCCGCGGGTCGGTGGGGTCGGGCAGCGCGGCCACGTCCTGGTACCTGCACGGGGCGGGGGTGGGCGCGGTGGGTAGGTCGTGGTGGCGAAGTGGTCAGGCAGAAAGCGACCCCCGGGTCGGGGGCCCAGAGCAATGTGGTGACATCCGGGTACCTGGGGTGTACAGGGCGACGCGGCTCAGAGAATAACGAGGGATGCAAGGCGCGAGGAAGAGCGTCCCGGCCGGTGTTGGTAGCGGTTTGGCAGGTGGGGACAGCGGTGCATGGGCCCTAGGTGGCCAGGACTGCACCCCGTCCCAGGCACCCCTCCCCTGCCCCACCTTCCCTCCCCTGCCCCACCTTCCCTCCATGACGAACTGCATGGCCACGCTCTCGTTCCCCGGCTGCACGGTGGTGATGACGGGCGTGGTCATCTCCAGGCTCATCGCCTGCTGGTTGCCGCCGAAGATGTAGCGCGCCAGCTCGGAGAAGCCCGCGCCGCTGGCGGGGCCCGCGCCGCCGCCCATGGGCGTCTCGGCCACCTGGCGGGGGTTAGGCAGGCCCGGGAGGGCGTAGCAAGGTGGGGCTGGGCCAGGTGGGCAGGGAGGGAGGTGCGGGCAGTGGTGCAGTGCCACGGGCGCTCGGCGTTGTCGCGTTGCGGTGTGGACCGCATCGTCAAGGTCATGCCCAGCGTCAAGTCCCCGCCTGAAGCCCTGCACGTGCTTCGAGTGCCCGTGTGCGCAGCTTGCGGCGTTTGCTGTGCTGAGCCTGTGGGCCAGTGCGGCTCACCAGGTACGGCTCGTACTTGCGGATCTCGTAGTCCTGCACGCCATGGGCAAGAACAGGTTCGGATAGATCAAGGGGGGCGGAGGACATCAAGGAGGAGACGCCAGGCGCATGGGATGAATGGATTGAGACGCAAGCGGCAGGGACAGGGGGTTTGCATATGTCCGCCACTGCGCGACTGCCGCACAAGCAACCCTGCCGGTATGCAAGCTAATCAAGTAAATTCCGCCACAACTTTGGTATGCGCCTGTCGTGCCATAGTGACCAGCAGTGACAACATCACAACAGGGCCCCGCTGTATCTTCCAGCACCCTGAGCCGCTCCCGCAACACGTACACACAGCCTACTATCAAGAGCGTTGCACGCCCATGGGCGCCACTGCCGCACGTGCCTGCCTGCACTGGCGCACGCTGTCCTCCCGCCCTCCCCCTCCCGCCCAACCCCACTACGCACCTTTAGGCGCTTGAGCACCACGTACTTGGGCGTCTCGATGTTGGGCGTCACCTGCACCTCGGTCACGCTGCGCCACAGGTACTGCAGCCCCTCCAGCGACAGGAAGCTGGGGGAGGAGGGAGGAAGGAGGGAGGAGGCGTGAAGAGGAGAGCGAGGGTCGCGTTTACCGTAATTGGAAGCGGGGTGGTAATAGGGGGAAAGCCGCACCGCAGCCCTTCCGGCGAAAGGTTAGCAACATGGAGGAAGGACTGGGTTGCTAGGAGAAGCCTTCACGGCCCGCATGACATACCCCCGCCAACCGGACTTGGCCTTGCTGCCAGCGTGTTGCAGCCCCGACGCAGCAGAACAGCCTGTCACCCTACACACTGTCCAGTGCCCTGCTCACGCGTTTCGGTCCACGCCGTCCCATGAGTCCTTCTGCGACACGATGAGCCCTGTGGCGGGGTCCAGCTGCGCAGGGAGAGGGGCGGGGGCGGGGGCGGGCAAGGGACACAGGGGCGAGCGATGGGTTTTAAGACTGGGGCGATGGGCACGCGCGAGCAGATCCCCGCGGCGGGGTCCGGCTGCCCGCAGGGGTGAGCCTGGGGAGAAGCGGCACAGGCGTGGGTGTTCCTTTAGAGCGCTAGCGGACGAGGAAACGGCCCCCGGCGAGGGTGAGCTGCACGAGCGCTGCGAGGCAGTTAGGACGGAGTGAATGACGCCAACGCAGCAGCAGTAGGGAGCAGGCGCAGTTGGCGCTGCGCCCGTGGAGGTGGAAGCAGAGGTTGAGGGGGCCCATGTCGCTCCCGCTTCCCACTCCCCGTTGGCCGCTGTAAGAGACAGCCCAAGGACCCTCCACACGGAGGTGCCTTCCGTGCCGCCTGGTCTCGCCCCTTCCTACCCCTCTGACTCTCTGCATCCCGACGCGCCCTTTCTCCCTTCCCCATCCCGCGCTTCTTGACCTGCCTAGCCACCCCGCCTCGCCCCGCCCCGCCCCGCCCTCCCGTCCGCTCCCGCCCCTCGGTGATGCCTGCCTCCACCTCCCTCCCTCGCCCCTCCCCTCGGGCCTGACCCCTCCCCCCGCCCGCACGTCAGTGCCTACCCCCACCTGCTCACCTCCGCCCTGCCCCGTCCGACACCCCGCCCTCCCTGACCCCTCCCCCAGCCCCCACCTTGTACACTGACCGCCCTGTGAGCGTGATCTGCGGCTTCCACGGCAGCGCCCACACCTCCAGCACCGCCGTCCAGCGGGCCGTCACCTCGTCCGCCGGGCCGCCCTGCCCCTCGCCCTCCCCCTCCCCGCCGCTGGGGGTCACGGCGTGCAGGTCGAAGGTGGTCTGGAAGGCGGCGCGCAGGGCGCGGATCATCAGCACCTGCGGGCCCGGGGTGGAGTTGGGGTTCGCAGGGATCGGGGGGATTGTTGTTGGCGGTGATGCGGTGTAAAGACAAGTGGGTTGGTGGGAGGTTTAGCATGGTTCATGATCCAGTGTGGATGGACTTTGGTGCAGGCTGCGCGCCATGTGTAGATTGCGTGGTTGCGGACGGGGCTGTGTCGTACGGTGCTTACGTAAGCGTCAAGGTTGTCGTACTTGACGACGGGGTCCTCGTAGGTGAAGTCGCGCGAATACCGCGATGCTGTTATCTCCTGTGGGGGCAGGATGGTAAGAGAGAATCGGGGGTTTACGCTGCATGCCGGTGCCGTGGTGGGCTGTGCCCACGGGCTCCGGGAAGCCTTCCATAAGTAATGGCATCACGCGGGTGTTGATGTGCCCGAGACGGCTTGGCCTACAGCTTCCGCCTCGGGCGCTACCCTCCCTAGGAACGCTTGTGAAAGGGTGAGGGAACCCCTTACCCCTTTCTCCACCAATAGCTTTAGGTCCGAGGCCAGGAAGCTGCGTAGGAGCGGGAGGAAGGGGCAAAGCATCATACGGTAACCAACACCCGTGGTTAGCCCACCGAGTAGAAGGTTGCTGCATTGGGAACGCACGGCTTCATGTTTTGAACGTTAGGGCGGCGTATGGTGTGCGTCTGCGTCAAGCTTCCCTGCAGCAGAAGGCAATGCCGCCCTAGGGTATCCTGCAGCTGGATCGTGGCCTCTCGTCCGCCACCGGTTGCTGTCCCGTGCCTTTCCATGACACCACGAAGCGGCGTGCCGTAAGCCATGACGCCATACCTGCATGTGTCACTCAGGATAAAGGCTCTCCGAGATGCCTCTGTGATTGCGCGGTCGCTCGAGCCAGCACCCTCCTTCGCGAACGGAGGGAGCTCTGTCGCCTGAGCTGGCTCTGCATATGCGGAATCTTGTGCTGAAGATGGCAATTGTACTTGTCTTCTACTCGTGTGTGCAGTCGCCGCTCTAACTAATATAGAGGACTGAGAGACATGCGGGCAACGCCATGCCCCTTGGACCGCCTGCCCGCGAAAGCCGTTTTTCAAGCAACGTGTGTGCATTTCCAAAAGGTTGTGGTCAACAGCTCGTCGCTACTATTCCTGCTGCCGAGCAACGGTCACGAAACGCACAGCGTCCAACGGTCTTACTGACACCGCAATGCAACTGGATATAATCAACAGCTATAGTATATGTCCCAATACGGCTATGCCAGCTGCGAGCTCGGCAAGCTGCACACACTATGCACCCTGGCTCCCCCGATTCCCAACGATTCAGCGCAAACTTCCCTGACAGCTTTGTTGGAGTCGGAGTGCCTGTGCCCTAATGCCGCTTACCTAGGGCTGAGCATCTTACTTGTACAAAATGATCTTGAGCGCATGCGTGCCTGCATTTGCCCACGGTGTTTTGACAAGGACTATCCTGCGAAGTGCCATGCTTCATGCTGCGCATAGCTTCAACACGTTTTAGTCGCAGACATGGAAAATTACAACCGTAACGAGGTGCCATGGCCGCTTATGCCAAGTCCGCTGGACCACAGCCATGCAGCTCCAGCCTCAACGTTCGCCTTCTCGCCAGTGCTCTCGGACTTCAGCAAAGCAGTCAACATTTCTGCAGAGTTCGGGTCCCTGAAGAGTCTGGCAGGAAGGGTAAGCGCGTGTCTTGCTCGGGGTCACCTGGCGCACTCCCTTCGGGTTGCCATAACACCTCACTACCTGGACCTTTGCAGGCCACCCCTGGTGAGGTGCAAAGCTACACGCCTGGCGGACCAGCCAGCAGCAGCGACTCTCGTGTGCCCGACCAAAGCCCCAGCCCCTTAAAGCAAGCAAGGCACGGGCTCCGGACCCCTGATGACACCATAGGGAGCCACCCAAAAGGGCTGACCATCCTGGACACGCCCTCGGCCGACGTGGCGAGCTTGCGTTCTGAGGCGGAGGCCATCCTCAGCGACTTCCGCCAGGCGCTGTCTCGCTCCATGACGCTGCACTCGGGCAGCGTACGGCTGTCGCAGGATGGCAGCCACGGGGGCAGCTCAGCAGCGGCTGACTCCAAGGGGCAGGCCCTTCGTGCCCTACTAGGTGCCTACACAGACAGCGCTCCCACCAGCAGCACCAACACGCCGGGAAGCTACCTGCAGTCGGCGCACCAGGAACGCCCGGAGCCCAACAGCGGGTATGGGCGTGGGGGCTTGGAGCAGCAGGAGCAGCAGCTGTCCACAGCCCACAACCAAAACGGCGTTTCCCGCCAATTTGGGCACATCCTGTCCGGACCCCGGGCCCGCAAGTCCCTGCCGTGGCGTGACGAATTCAACCCCAATGCAGAGGGCGCTGCCTCTGAGGCATCACCGCTTGCCCTTGGTGACGCTACTCCCAGCCCAAGCTCAACGCAGCACCTGCAGGGGCACGGGGCTCAAGCCTCCTCCAGATCAGCAGATCGGCGCGATGGGGAGACGGACCCCGGACCAGCTGCGGCCAGGCCAGGGCGCAAAGCAGCAACTGCAGCTGTCAACCCACCCCGGCGCCTCACGCTCACGCAGCCACCTGCACTGCCTGGCCCGGCAGCAGCGGTGGATCCTGAACCTGGGGCAACTGCGCAGGTGCCGCAGCCGCCGGCCAACACAGTCCGCACAGCCACGCACGTTAACCTGGTGGGCTACTCGCCGTCACTGATCACAGGCGGGCCCGGGACGCCTGCAGCACACGCAGGCACGCATCTTACTCCCGCAAGCAGCGCGGCCAGCAGCAGGAGCCGCATCCCGGGGCCTCCTGCAGCAGGGCCTACCCCCATCCCCAGCATGGCCTCGGGTCCAACCCAGCGCACAGGTCCCGTGCCAACGTTGCTGGGAGGGCTTACTCCCATGGCGGCGGCCCACGGACAGGCTGCTTTCCTTACCCCACAGTCTGAGGCTGGCTCTAGCAGGGGCGTGCCCAGCTATGCGAGGGCCACACCGCCTGACGGCATGGGGCCCCAGCCGCTTGGCTTCGGAGTGTCGGGTCCAATGCCCAGCAGCACCCCGGCCCTGCCGCAGACGAGCGGCGGCACGCCCCCTGACCCAGACTGGGCTGCCTCCGGCAACCGGGGGTACGGCCTCAGCGACAGCCCCGCATGCCACGCGTCCCCGTCCGTAGGCTTCCCGTTTGGGCAGCCGGCGCCTGCCCCCGACGACGCGGCTGCAGCCGACGGCGTGTCCACCAGCCCCGTGTACCCCCAGTACAGCGACCTCAGCGGCCTGCTGGACTCTCCAGGTGCACCATATGACGACGGAGAGCAGCAGGCTACGCCAACCTGCTTCTACCCGCATGGCTCCTTCGGGCTTGCGGGCGGCTTCGGTGCGGGCAGGGGCAGCAGCCCGGCCCTGTCCATGGGGCAGGAGGTGCAGCGGTGGGGCTTTGCGTTCCCCCTCCTGGTGGACCCGGCGTCCAACAGTGCTGCCGCCAGCCCACACGCGATGGAGGGCTCCTTTCCGCCACCCGAGGGGGCAGGAACGGGACTCGCAGGGGTGTCGAAGCCTGCAGACCCCCAGTCAGGGCAGCTCCATAGGGCGTCCTTTAATGTGCTGCTGGGTGATGCTGCGGCTGAGGCAAGCAGCTGCAGGAGCGCTGATTGGGATGGGGATGACAGCCGCGCGGGAGCGTACGACAGCACGGCCGTTATACCAGCCAGCCCCTCGGTGTCGTCAGCAGGAGGTGACGGGGAAGACGAAGGCAGGGGCGGGGGCGCAGTGGAGGGGCAGCTCCTCGGCGGCTTTCGTTCACCCGAGGGGTGGAGCCGGGGAGCGTGCTATGCTGGTGTGCACCACGCTGACGGCAGCTTTGGGGGCCAACAGCGCCCGCGGCCGGAGGCTGCCAGCACGGACCCCCCAGGCGCTTCTCCCACTTTCACCGGGAGGTACGGCACTTCTACGCACTCGGGGCTCGTGCCGTACACCCCGAACACCGGATACGAGGACGCGACGCCCCGCCTCGGCAGCACGCTAGCTGTCTCCAGCTCAGATGTGGACCGCCAGCCGCTGACTGCCTTGCACTGGGCGGATCGGGACCAGCGCACGGAGCAGCACGGGCTGGTGCACCTATCGCAGGCCACCCCTCCCGGCCACGTGCTGAGCTACGAGGTGTCCTGGGCGTCTGAGGCCGAGGCACACTCTCGGAGGCAGACCACCGAGTCGATACTGCCCTCGCCACCGCAGCCGCTTTCGCCGCCAGCAGCCACAGTCAGCACGCCAGCAACACACGGGCTGCAGGGCGGGGCTGCTTACGCTGCTCGCTCAAGCGCGAAGGGCGGCAGCAGCGGGAGCCCCGGGCTGCCGCGCCACAGCCCAGCAGGGTTGCTGGACACCCCTGGGCTGCTGCCAAGCGCGGGGGGCGTTCTGGGACCGGCGGACACCGGGCTTACATGGCAGGTAAGCCTGATCCCTTCCGCAACACATCAGCGCGCGCTACGGCTTCTGGTTCAGTAGAGACTGCATACTCCATGCTGCAGCTGCTTTAAGGCCCTCCCATACAGGCTGCACAATTTTACCAGCCAGCGCCTGCCGGCATCTTGCTTCCTCATGCTGACATGGACGCCGATTGCTTTTCCGCACGCCCCCTTCTTCACCAGATCCAGGAGAACCCCGCGTTCGAGGACGACTCTGAGGACGAGGACCCTACTACGCCCTCCAGCCGGGCGCCATGCAGCAGCCACAGCGGCAGCAGCGCCGGGTCCGCGCACTCCAGCCCCCGGGCCGCCGCCACCGCCGCCTGGACGCACCACGTGCCAGGCGGCCGGACAGGGGACGGCGGTGCGGTTCCCGGTGCCCTTGGGGGCGGCAAACAGGGGCCCGAGGATGACGGCGGCAGCAGTGGCAGCAGCAGCAGGAGCAGCAGCAGTACGGGTGAAGCTGACAGCCCGCACACCGCCGCTTTGAACCGCATCGTGCGTGCTACACCGGGTCAGAGGAAGCGGCTACAGGGGCAGCTGGGGATGCTGGGCGAGCGAGGGGAGGGGCCGGCGGCGCAAGGGCACGGCGGCGGCGGGGTGGAGGAGGAGGATGACACGGGCGGCGACCTGCAGGTGGGGCGTTAGGATGACGCGCCGGGCGGTGCAAGGTCTACTGTGTGCGATATGTGAATGAGAGGCAGTGTTGCGGCGTGTACCGGTACGTGATTCCCTTGGGAAGTGTAGTACGTATGCGCAAACGCACGAGCCATGCCTGCCCTGTTTCCGGAGGTAGCGCGGCAGCACCACCAAGACCCTCTCAACGGTGTCTACATTATCCCTGTCAAGCCGACCTTCAAAACGCGCTGCCCCGTCTTTCTCCGCCCCGCGCAGTCCCTCGTCCGGGAGCTGCAGCTGGCGGAAGAACAGCTTCAACGCGCCAACGCCGCCGCCGTCGCCATGGCCGACCCCCTCCCCACTCCCCCCTCCCCTTGGCCGCCCCCCACCCCCCCCCCCCCCCCCCCCCACCCCCCCCCCCCCCCCCCCCCCCCCC